>Ga0326734_1000237_pt1 | contig 15979 bp, 13 predicted proteins | sample 15_GP2_1315_FD_207944 | JGI IMG/M metagenome (GOLD analysis project Ga0326734, IMG submission 207944) | Glacier ice microbial communities from Ngari, Tibet, China - 15_GP2_131.5 | ecosystem: Environmental > Aquatic > Freshwater > Ice > Glacier | place: China: Ngari, Tibet | collected 2018-07-18 | reverse complement strand
GCATAGGCTTGGCCATTTCGCCACGACATGATGGATGACCTCCAAATCAGCCTTGGATCGACCTGGCCGGTCCCAGTTCCCTTGCTGGTTACAACGAAACCGCTCTAAAAACAAAGAAAACCGCCCCAAGCCGAAGGCCACAAAAAATCCCCCAAAAAAAGCACTAAACCCTAAGAAAAAGCGCAATCCAATAATCAAATTTGATAGCATCTAACCCATACCCTAATTGCGCAAAATCAGGTTTTCACTCATAAACAATCCTGGCCAGCCCTTTGTCAGCCTGCGCCGTCCAGCTGGCCAGCGCCGCATCCGTCGGGAAAAACCTAGCCGCATCCCCCAAATGCAGTTCAGCCGTAGCGCCCTGGCGGCGAAGGCTCAGCCGCACAGGCAGGCTTCGCGCAGGTTCTGACGCGTCCACCAAGCCGCTGCTGCGCGGTGGAAACTCCCTGACCAGTTTTGAAATGTCGGGCTCGGTGCCATTCACCGCGACGCGTAGGAACTTGCCGAAACGGCAGCGCGCCGACTCTAGGTCCCACACCTGCGTGACCTTGAAGCGCCGGCCAAAGCGCTCGGACGCACCCTGCAGCGTGCCCTGCACGATGACCAGCTCGTCTTCTTTCAGCAGGTGGCGGTTGGCGTTAAACGTCGCCTCGTCCACCGAGACTTCCAGCGCATCGGTCTTGTCGTCCAGCTTAAAAATAATCAGTTTGCCACGGTTGCCGTTGATGATGCGCAAGTCGGTCACGATGCCAGCCAGCAACTGCGGCTCGCGCGAGTCGATCAGGTCGTCGATCTTGCGCTTGGCGAACTGCCGCACTTCCTGCTCAACCTCGTCGAACAAGTGGCCCGACAAGTAAAAGCCGATGGCGGTTTTCTCCAGCACCAGCCGGGCCTTGACGCCGAACATCGGCGCCTGGACCAGTTCAGGCTCCTGCGTGCTGGCCGCATGCGAGTCGGACATGTCGAACAGCCCGCCCTGGTTGGCGTTGGCCTGGGTGGCAGCGGCAAAATCAAAGGCGCGCTCGCAGGAGGCCATCAGTTCGGCGCGGTTCAGGTGCAGGTTGTCGAAGGCGCCGCCCTTGATCAGCGCGTCCACGGTGCGCTTGTTCATTTTGCTTCGGTCCACCCGCACGCAAAAATCGTAGAGCGAGGTGAACGGGCCGCCCTCTTTGCGGGCGGCCACGATGGCGGCAATCGCCTGCTGGCCGGTGCCCTTGATGGCGCCCAGGCCGTAGCGCACGGATTTTGATGTGATTGGCTCGAAGCGGTAGTCGCCCTGGTTGATGTCGGGCACCTCGAAAGTCAGCCCCATCTTGTGCGCATCGCCGAACAGAATTTTCAGCTTGTCGGTGTCGTCCATTTCAACGGTCATGTTGGCCGCGAAGAACTCGGCCGGAAAATGCACCTTGAGCCAGGCCGTGTGGTACGCCAGCAGCGCGTAGGCGGCGGAGTGCGATTTGTTGAAGCCGTAGCCCGCGAACTTTTCCATCAGGTCGAACACCTCGTCGGCCTTTTCCTCGCTCAGGCCATTGATACCCGCGCCCTTGCGGAAGATTTCCCGGTGCTGGGCCATCTCCTTTTCGTCTTTCTTGCCCATCGCGCGGCGCAGCATGTCGGCGCCGCCCAGCGAGTAGCCGCCCAGGATCTGCGCGGTCTGCATCACCTGCTCCTGGTAAACCATGATGCCGTAGGTTTCCTCCAGCATCGGCTTGACGCGCGGGTCCGGGTATTCGGGCACTTCCTTGCCCTGCTTGCGGGCAATGTAGGTCGGAATCAGGTCCATCGGGCCGGGACGGTAGAGCGCGTTCATCGCGATCAGGTCTTCCAGGCGGTCGGGCCGGGCGTCTTTGAGCATGCGCTGCATGCCGATACTTTCAAACTGGAACACGGCCTCGGTCTTGCCGTCGGCAAACAGCCGGTACACCCGCGCATCGTCGAGCGGCAGGTCTTCGAACTTGAAGTCCTTTTGCGCCGGGTAGCGGGCCATGATGAACTCTCTGGCAATCTCCAGAATGGTCAGCGTCGCCAGGCCCAAAAAGTCGAACTTGACGAGGCCGATGGCCTCCACGTCGTTCTTGTCGAACTGGCTCACCGCCGAGCTGCTGCCGGGCTGCAGGTACAGCGGGCAAAAGTCGGTCAGCTTGCCCGGCGCAATCAGCACGCCGCCGGCATGCATGCCGACATTGCGTGTCAGGCCTTCGAGCTTGCGCGCCAGCTCCAGCAGGGTGCGGACGTCCTCTTCCTTGGCTTCGCGCTCGGCCAGCAGCGGCTCGGCCTCCAGCGCATAGACCAGCTTGTCGTTTTTCTTGCGGCCTTCCGGCACCAGTTGCAGCGTGACCGCCTGGCCAGGCTTGTTGGGAATGAGCTTGGAAATGCTGTCGCAAAAGCCATAGGGAAAGTCCAGCACCCGGCCCACGTCGCGAATCGCCGCGCGCGCCGCCATGGTGCCGAAAGTGACGATCTGGCTGACCGCCGAATGGCCGTACTTGTCCTTGACATAGTCAATCACGCGGTCGCGGTTACTCTGGCAGAAGTCGATGTCAAAGTCGGGCATCGACACCCGCTCAGGGTTCAAAAAACGCTCGAACAGCAGGTTGTAGCGCAGCGGGTCCAGGTCGGTGATCTTCAGTGCATACGCCACCAGCGAGCCGGCGCCGGAGCCGCGTCCCGGCCCGACCGGGCAGCCGTTGGCCTTGGCCCACTGGATGAAGTCGCCCACGATCAGGAAATAGCCGGGGAAACCCATCTTCAGGATGGTGTTGATCTCGAATTCGAGCCGCGCCACATACTCGGGCCGCCTAGCATCGCGCACGGACGGACTGGGGTACAGGTGCAGCAGCCGCTCTTCCAGCCCCTCGAACGAGGTATGGCGAAAATAGTCTTCAGCCGGCATGCGCACGCCGTTGACCTCGGGCGTGGGGAACTCCGGCAGCATCGGCTTGCCCAGTTCCAGCGTCAGGTTGCAGCGCTTGGCAATTTCAACCGTGTTGGCCAGGGCCGACGGCACGTCTTCAAACAGCGCCTGCATCTGGGCTGTGGACTTGAAGTACTGCTCACGCGTGAACTTGCGCACCCGGCGCGCATTACCCAGGATTTCACCTTCCGAGATACACACGCGCGCCTCATGCGCCTCGTAGTCGTCGTAGGTCAGGAACTGGACCGGATGCGTGGCCACGACCGGCAGCTTGAGCTGCGCGGCCAGTTGCACGGCGGCCCTGACATGGCGCTCGTCGTCGGGATGACCGGAACGCTGCAACTCGAGGTAAAAGCGCTGCGCAAACATGGCCGAGAGGTGCAAGGCGCATTCGGTCGCCCGGTCGCTGTCGCCTTGCACCAGCGCCTGGCCCACGGCGCCGCGCTGCGCACCCGAAAGGGCAATCAGGCCTCCGTTCAGCGCTTGCAGCCATTGCAGCTTGACCACCGCCTGGTCGCGGACCACGTTTTGCGTCCAGGCACGCGTGATCAGCTCGCACAGGTTGAGGTAGCCCTGCTTGTTTTGCACCAGCAGCAGCAGGCGCGAGGCCGGCGCGCCAGCGTCCTTGCCCGGCGACTCCAGCCAGATGTCGGCGCCAATCAGCGGCTTGACGCCGGCCTTGCGGCCCTGCTTGTAAAACTTGACAGTGCCGTACAGGTTGCTCAGGTCCGTGATGGCCAGTGCGGGTTGCCGGTCGGCGGCGGCGGCGTTCACGATTTCATCAATGCGGTTGGTGCCGTCAACGACTGAAAACTCGGTGTGGATTCTTAAATGGACAAACATGCGCTTCATTTTAGGGCGCGGCATCTGGCGCGGCGGTGCTGCATTCCCCAGGTGGCCAGCCAGCGTTCAGGACCCCCTGCCTACAATTGCGCCATCATGCAAATTCTGAATATAGCGGCCTACAAGTTCATTGCGCTCGACCTTTTACCCACGCTGCAGGCCAGCCTGGCCGGGGCATTGGCAGCGCGCCACATCAAGGGGTCCGTGCTGTTGGCCGAGGAAGGAATCAACCTGTTCCTGGCTGCCGACAGCGCGGCCATTCATGATTTTTTGGCATGGCTGCGGCTTGATGCGCGTTTTGCGGACCTGGACATCAAGGAAAGCTGGTCGGTAACGCAGCCTTTCGGCAAACTGCTCGTCAAGGTCAAGCCGGAAATCATCCGCATGAACCAACCCGCCATCCGTCCTTCAGCGGGCCGGGCACCGGCGGTCGGCCCGGTCGCGCTCAAGCGCTGGCTCGACAAGGGCATGGACGATGTGGGCCGGCCGGTGGTCATGCTGGACACGCGCAACACCTACGAAGTGGAAGCCGGCACCTTTCGGCAAGCGATGGACTGGCGGCTGGAAAAATTCACCGAATTTCCGCAGGCCGTACAGGACCACCGAAAGGACCTGGAAGGCCTGGCGGGCAAGACGGTCGTGAGTTTTTGTACCGGCGGCATACGCTGCGAAAAAGCAGCCATTTACCTGCAGCAAGCCGGCATTTCGCATGTTTACCAACTAGACGGCGGCATCCTTAAATACTTCGAGGAATGCGGCCAGGCGCACTTTGACGGTGAATGCTTTGTATTTGACGACCGCCGGGCAGTGGATGCAGCGCTTCATCCCCGCATCAATGTTGGCGCATCGTCTGACAGCCTGGCTTTATCTGCCGTGGGAAGCTTGCCAGCCCCAAGTTGATGGATTCGCCATGCTCCCCTCGCAAAACGCCCTTGTTTCCGGCGTACCGCAGTCGCAACTCACACAGCGCTTCCAGGCAGTCCGTGCCCAGACCGAACGGCTGATCGACCCGTTGACCGCTGAAGACTGCCAACTCCAGTCGATGCCGGACGCCAGCCCGTCCAAATGGCACCTGGCCCACCTGAGCTGGTTTTTTGAAACCTTTGTGCTGGAGCGGTTTGAGCCGCGTTTCAAGCCTTTCGATGCCAGCTTTCGTGTCCTGTTCAACAGCTACTATCACGGCGTGGGCGACCAGTCTCCACGCGCCAGGCGCGGACTGATCAGCCGCCCGTCGCTTGAAGAAGTGCTGGGTTACCGGAAACAGGTCACCGCACGCGTGCTGGATGTCATCTGCGGGGCTGGCGAAGCTGACCGTGCAGAAATGGCACAGCTCATCGACCTGGGCATTCACCACGAGCAGCAGCATCAGGAGTTGCTGCTGACCGACATCCAGCATGCCTTGTCGTTCAGCCCGCATTCCCCGGCTTATGCCAGGGGATGGCCGCTGGCAAGCACGGCGCCGCAACCGCTGCGCTGGTATGCCTATGAAGGTGGGCTGGTCCATCATGGATTCGATGCCGCTTTGGACGGCAGATTTGTCTTTGACAATGAAACACCGCGCCATCTGGCCTATGTGGCCCCGTTCGAGCTGGGAAGCCGGCTGGTCACCAATGGCGAACTCATCGAGTTCATTGCCGACAGGGGCTACCAGCGGCCGGAATTGTGGCTGTCCCTGGGCTGGGACTGGGTGCAGGCAGGCCCGCGTGGCCTGCCGCTTTACTGGCATGCCGAGGCTGGCGCTTACCGCCATTTCACGCTGCAAGGCTTGCTGGGGGTGGACCCGAACACCCCGGCCTGCCACCTCAGTTATTTCGAAGCCGATGCACTGGCGCGCTGGGCCGGTGCCCGGCTGCCGACAGAATTCGAATGGGAAGTGGCCGCACGCCAGCTTCCGGCCGCAAGCGTCAAAGCAGGCAATTTCCTGGAAATGGCCGCCTTCCACCCTTTGCCGCAGCAGCAGGCCAGCGGGGAGGCCCCGGCGCAAATGCTGGGCGATGTCTGGGAATGGACCCAGTCCAGCTACGGCGCCTACCCCGGCTACCGGCCATGGGAAGGCCAGGTGGGCGAGTACAACGGCAAGTTCATGTGCAACCAGTTCGTACTGCGCGGCGGCTCCTGCGCCACGCCGCAAAGCCATGTCCGCGCCAGCTACCGCAATTTCTTCCCACCGGACGCGCAGTGGCAGTTCAGCGGTGTGCGGCTGGCGCGCGATGTTCAAAGGTAAGGCGCCTTGGGCGTACCGGAGTCCGGTGCCAGTGGCGGTTTGCGCTCCGGCAAGGGGATGAACTCGCTGTCGCCAGCCACCTGCCCCATCTTCTGCGCGGTCCAGTCCTCACCGGCCTGCACCATGCGCTCTTTGCGGCTGGAGACAAAATTCCACCAGATATGCCGATGCCCGTCGAGCTTGTCGCCGCCCAGCACCATGAAACGCGCTGGCGCCCGGACACTGACACGCGTTGCAGCGCTTGGAGCCAGAATGGCCAGGGTACGCGCCGGGACCGTTTCGCCATCAATTTCCAGATCGCCCTGCACGCCGTAAATGGCCAGTTCATCGGCCAGCGGCGCAAGATCGACCGTTGATCCGGCAGCCAGACTGATGTCCAGGTACACCGTATTTGAAAAAGTCTTGACAGGCGATGCCTGCCCGAACGCCTCGCCGATCAGCACGCGCACCGTGCAGCCAGCCATCGTCACGACAGGCAGTTCGCTGGCGGGCGTGTGCGCAAAATCAGGTTCTGCTTCTTCATGCGCCTGGGGCAAAGCAGCCCAGAGTTGCAGGCCATGCTGTAGATAGGCCCGGCCCTTCAGGTCATCGGGCGCCCGTTCGGAATGCACGATGCCGCGGCCGGCCGTCATCCAGTTGATGGCGCCCGGCTCAATGCGCTGGACCGAACCCAGGCTGTCGCGGTGCAGGATGGCGCCATCAAACAGGTAGGTCACGGTTGCCAGCCCGATGTGCGGATGCGGCCGCACGTCATGGTTGGCGCCCGCCTGCACATCAAGCGGCCCGAAATGGTCGAAAAACACAAACGGCCCGACCGATTGCCGCGCGGCAGCAGGCAAAAGCCGGCTCACCAGGAAGCCGCCACCCAGGTCCTTGTCATGCCCGGTCAATTTGATGTCAATGCTCACGACAGCCGCTCCGGCCGGGTGGTGATTTCAGTGGCCATGAAACTTCCTTTTCAAATGTTGAAACAAGAGCGGGTACTGGGTGCCCAGCCAATGCGCGTCAGCGCCGGAAACGGCCTGCCACGGCGGCTACCCGCTCGCCAAAGCTGCGTGCGGTTTCCAGGTCGCCTGGCGCCATTTCGCCTGCGCCCGCATCCGACGGAGATTGCGCCATGGCACCGCTGTAGGAACCCAGAAAATTGGGGTCATTGCGCTGCGCGGCCTTGCTGCTGCTGGGCAAAATGCCCTGGCTCACCCAGATGCCGCCGTGCTGCATGGCCAGAGTGAACAGGTAGCTGAGCGTGGACGACTTGTCACCATTGGGCGCGGCACTGTTGGTAAAGCCGGCAAACAGCTTGTCTTTCCAGGACTCGGTGAACCAAGGCTTGGACGACGCGTCGGCAAATTTCTTGAACTGCCAGCTGACGCTGCCCATGTAGGTCGGCGAACCCATGATGATGGCATCGGCTGCAGCCAGCAGTTCCCAGCCCCCTGCGGGCAGGTTGCCTTCGGCATCGATGGCAATCAGCTCGGCGCCTGCACCTGCGGCCACGGCTTGGGCCATGCGCTGGGTGTGGCCATAGCCGGAATGGTAGACCACGGCCACCACCGGCTCGTTGGAAGTTGTTGCGCCAGCCATCAGGCACCCCGCCGGTTGCCGTCAACGCTCCAGGCGCCCGCACCCCAGGCAGCAACGGTCAACAGGCCGCCGACCACGGCGATGTTCTTGAAGAAAGCCTGTTGCTGCTGCATGACCTGCTCGGCCGGAACGGCCCAGAAGTTGTGAAAGATAAAGGTGATGACCACGGTGAACAAGGCAATTCCCAAGGCAGCCCAGCGCGTCTGCCAGCCAATCAGCAGCAGCAATCCCAGTCCCAGTTCAATGCCAATGGCGGCCGCTGCAGCCAGTTCAGGAAACGGCACGCCTTTGGAAGCGATATAGCCAACCGTTCCGGCAAAGCCGCCAATCTTGCTGAAGCCAGCAGGGATGAACAGCAGCGCCAGCAGGACGCGCCCGATCAGGGTGAAAGGGTTTTGCAAAGCAGTGAACATGAAGATCCTTGTAAAAAGTAATGGGAACAATGATGAAGTAAAAAAAGCAGCCGGGCAAGCACGACGCGCCTGCCCGGCCGCTCGGCTTGTCAAGGCTCCAGGTCAAAAACCAGGACCTCGGCGGCCTGGCCATGGGCCAGTCGCAACTGGTTTTCAGACGCAAGCGCCACCGCATCGCCGGCCTTGAGGGTGTGCCCATTGACATCGAGCTGCCCTCGAACGAGGTGCACATAGGTCTTGCGCAGCGGATCAAGCGCCATGGTTGCCGATTCATCGCCATCGAAAAGACCTGCATACAGCCTGGCGTCGGCATGAATCAGGACCGATTCCTGCGCGCCGTCGGGCGCCGCCACCAGCCGCAGGGCGCCGCGCTTTTCACGGTCTGGAAATGCCTTTTGCTCGTAGCTGGGCGGGATGCCGGTGACATTGGGCAGCAGCCAGATCTGCAAAAAATGCGTGGTTTGCCCTTCGGCATGGTTGAACTCGCTGTGCTGAACGCCGGTCCCGGCGCTCATGCGCTGTACGTCGCCCGGCGGAATGCCCTTGACATTGCCCATGCTGTCCTTGTGCGCCAATTCGCCGCTCAGTACATAGCTGATGATTTCCATGTTTTGGTGGGCGTGCGTTCCAAAACCACGGCCAGCGGCAACGCGGTCTTCGTTGATGACCCGCAGGTTGCCAAACCCCATGTGGTCCGGATCGTGGTAGCCGGCAAAAGAAAATGAATGGAAGGATTTGAGCCAGCCGTGGTCGGCGTAGCCGCGTTCGCCCGAAGGCCGTAATGTCATCATGAAAATTTCTTTCAAGGTGCGTTGCAATGCCTTCAATGTAAGGACAGGAATAGCCTTCATCGTTGCGCCTGTTTGCTGGCATCATTCAAATTATTTGAACTGGCAACATGGCAAAGACCAACAACCCGGTGCGGGATGCGCTGACGCCGGAAGTCATTAGGCTGATTGACGCCATTCACCGCAGCGGCAGCATGGCGGCAGCGGCGCGGCAGTTGGGGGTGGTGCCCAGCGCCCTGACCTACCGCATCCGGCAGGTGGAAGATGCGCTGGATGTGCTGCTGTTCGACCGTTCTTCGCGCCAGGCCAGGCTCACGGTCGCGGGCCATGAGTTGCTGCGCGAAGGCAATCGCCTGCTGCTGGAGTTTGATGCCATTGCCAACCGCGTCAAGCGCGTGGCCACCGGCTGGGAGCCGCAGTTCACGCTGGCCGTGGACAGCGTGATCTCGCGCACCACGGTGCTGGAGTTGTGCGAGGCTTTCTTCGCCATGAACGCGCCCACCCGCTTGAAGATCCGGGAAGAAGCCCTGTCGGGCACTTTGGAAGCCATTCTCTCCGGCCAGGCCGACCTGGCCATTGGCGTGGCGCTGGAGCCGGTGCCCAACCTGTCGGTGCAGAGCAGGCCGCTGGGCACGCTTCACTTTGTTTACGTGGTGGCGCCCCACCACCCGCTGGCGCACGCCGCTGAACCGGTGACCGACGCCCAGCTCATGGGGCACCGGGCGGTGGCCGTGGCCGATTCGATCCAGCGCGGTACCGGCGTAAGCAGCGGCCTGCTGGGCGGGCAGGACATTTTTACCGTGCCCGGCATGCAGGAAAAGCTCGATGCGCAACTGCGCGGACTGGGCGGCGGATTTTTGCCGGAATACCTGGCGCGGCCGCACATTGCCACTGGCCGGCTGGTCGAAAAGCAGATGCAGCGCGCCACCCGGGTGGTGCCCATGCGCTACGCCTGGCGCTGCGCGGTGGCCGGCAGCGAAGGGCGCGCGCTGCAATGGTGGCTGCAGCAACTGGCGAATGCGACCACCCGCAAGGCATTGCTGGAGCGGTCCCATTCCTTGTAAATCAGCGTTTGCCGCCAGCCCGCACCGGCTGCGGTGTAGAGTGCATGCATGGCGTTTGCAAATGCCCGCCTTTTGACGACCAACCCGCTTCACTTTTCCACCGCTTTTTTGGCCTCTTTCCTTCACTCAGAAAAAGTAAAAAAGTCATGACAAACAAACCTTTCACCGCTGCTTTTTTTGACGCCCCGGCGCCACGCCACATGGCCGTTGTAGGCGCCGGCATTGCGGGTATCACCTGCGCGCGCACGCTGGTTCAGGCCGGGCACCGTGTGACCGTCTTTGAGAAAAGCAAGGGCGCTGGCGGCCGCATGGCCACCCGGACCACCGAGTTTGGCGGTTTCGACCATGGCGCCCAGTATTTCACCGTGCGCGACGAGCGCTTTGAAAAAGCACTGGCCACGGCTTCGGGGCTGGTGCGGCCCTGGAGCGCCAATACCGTCCGCATTCTTGATGACCTGGGCCAGGTGGTTGCCGCCTCCTTGCCGGCCAACGAAGCCCATTGGGTCGCCAAGCCCGGCATGAACGCGCTGGTCCGCCAGTGGGCCCAGCCTTTGCTCGACGCGGGCCAGCTGGTGCTGGACACGCGCGTGGTGTACATCGAGGAAGACAAGCTCGATCCCAAGCGCTGGCAATTGCAGACCGACGGCCCGGGCGCCGGCGTGCATTCCGGCTTTGATGCAGTGGTGCTGGCCATGCCTGCGCCGCAAGTCCATGCCTTGCTGCGCGACTCGGAAGTGGCTGCCGCATTGCTGCCCGCCATCGGCGACGTGAATGTGGCGCCTTGCTGGACGCTGATGGTGGCTTTTCCGCAGGCGCAGCAGCCCACGCTGTCGAGCCTGGGGCCGCAGTGGAATGTGGCCCGCAGCACGCACCACCGGATTGCCTGGCTGGCCCGGGAATCGTCCAAGCCGGGACGCGGCCCCATCGAACGCTGGACCGTCCAGGCCAGCCCCGCCTGGTCGCAGCGCCACCTTGAAGACAGCGCCGAGCGCGTCAAGGGCAAGCTGCTGAAAGCCTTCACTGAAGTAACCGGCATCCGCTCCGAGCCGCCCTACGCCTCGGTGCATCGCTGGCGCCATGCCCAGACCACCAAGCCCCTGGGCAAGACGCACGCCTGGGATGCCGGTTCAAACATTGGCGCCTGCGGCGACTGGTGCCTGGGCCACCGGGTCGAAGACGGATTCGTGTCCGGACTTGAAATGGCGCTGGCCATTCTTTGACCCGTTGAGGTGACAACGGTAAAAGCCCCTCTTCCCACCCAGCAGGGGCCGTGGAACCGGCCTAGCCGGGCCACAGGCGCAGCAGCCCCCTCAGGGGGCAGCGAACCACGCGCAGCGGGGAGCGTGGGGGCTCAAGCAACAAGCGTGGGGACGTCCCGTACCACTCAGCCAGGGCCGCGGGACTGGCTTTGCCAGACCGCAGGCGCAGCAACCCCCTCGGGGGGCAGCGAACCACACGAAGTGGGGAGCGTGGGGGCTTTCTACGCAGGCCGCTTCGCGCCCTCTCCCACGGGCCCGCTGCATGCAGGGTCGCTGGTGGCTGCGCTGGCCAGCTGGCTCGATGCCCGCGCGCACGGCGGGAAATGGCTGGTCCGGATGGAAGACGTGGACATGCCGCGCTGCCGGCCCGGCGCTGACCAGCGCATTGCCGATCAGCTGGCTGGCTGCGGATTGCTGCCCGATGCGCCGCCTGTTTACCAGTCGAAGCGCGGCGCCTTGTACCAGCAAGCGCTTGATCAACTGCTGGAACAAAAATTGGCCTACCCCTGCTGCTGCACGCGCCAGGACATTGCCAGCGCACTCAGCGCGTCGGGGCACTCCCGGCAGCGGCATGGCGAGCTGGTGTACCCCGGCACCTGCCGCCAGGGCTTGGACGGCCGGCCAGCGCGTGCCTGGCGCTTCCAGGTTGATAAATTCGAGTCAAACAAGGCTTGTGCGCAAACATATCAAGCGTCTATAGCTATTAATTTAATAGCTAGTTCAAGCACAGGCGTGCTGGAAACAGAAGTCATCTGGCAAGACCGGCTGCTTGGCACGCAAAGGCAGAATGTCAACCGCGACGTGGGCGATTTCGTGCTCAAACGTGCTGACGGCTTGTGGGCCTACCAGTTGGCCGTGGTGGTCGATGACGCATGGCAAGGCATCACGCATGTGGTGCGTGGCGCCGACCTGGTGGACAACACCGCACGGCAGATCCTGCTGCAACGCGCATTGGGCCTGCCCACGCCGCGCTACCTGCACACGCCACTGGTGCTGGGCGCCAACGGCGAGAAATTGTCCAAGCAAAACGGCGCCAAAGCGCTTGATACTGCCAATCCGCTGGCCGCCTTGAACCAGGCAGCCGCTTGCCTTGGGCTGCCGGCGCAAACCGGCGCCTTGCCCCAGGCGCTGGCCAATTGGACCGCTGCATGGCAAGGCATGCTGGCTCGCCATGCAAGGCTTGCCAGGCCGGCAGCCGATTTTTCTGCCCTCCATTCCAGCCGGGACCTGCCCTGACATGACCCATTTGCATACATTGGTCATGACCACGCTGGCCATGGCGGCCTTTGCCGGCAACTCCCTGCTGTGCCGGCTGGCGCTGAAGCAGACTGAAATCGATGCGTCGTCTTTTACCGCCATCCGCCTGATTTCCGGCGCACTGGTGCTCTGGCTGGTGGTGCGCAGCCGCCGCAGCGCACAGATTGGCGATGGCAACTGGCTGTCGGCAGGGGCGCTTTTTTCCTACGCAGCGTGCTTTTCCTTCGCTTATGTCAGCTTGCCGACGGGAACCGGGGCGCTGCTGCTTTTTGGCGCGGTGCAGGCCTTGATGATCGGCTACGGCCTCTGGTCAGGCGAACGTCTGCGGCTCGTGCAACTCGTTGGCCTGGTGGTGGCTTTCAGCGGGCTGGCGGGCTTGCTGCTACCGGGGGTGTCGGCGCCACCGCTGGGCGGTTCGGTCCTGATGCTGCTGGCCGGTTTGTCATGGGGCGTTTATTCCCTGCGCGGGAAAGGTGCGGGCGACCCGATCCGGGTGACGGCCGGAAACTTTCTGCGCGCTGCACCGCTGGCCGTGGCCTTGGGCTTGTTCATGCTGCTGGCCAACGGGCTGTCGCTGGGTGCAACTGGCTTCTGGCTGGCGATCGCATCGGGCGCGCTGACGTCCGGCGTGGGCTACGCGGTCTGGTACAGCGTGGTGCCAGCGCTCAAGTCCATGACGGCGGCAACCGTGCAGCTGAGTGTTCCGGTCATTGCCGCCCTGGGAGGAATCGCTTTTCTGGGTGAACCCCTCACCCTGCGCCTGCTGCTGGCGTCTATGGCCATCTTGGGCGGCATCGGGCTGGTGCTGCTGCAAAAACGCGCTGAGACTGCGGCTGCGCCACCGGGCAAAAGCCCGGGCACTAAAATCACCGGGTGATTGAAATTTCCTCCCCCCTCCCGCCCGCCTTGCCCGACAGCGTTCCTGCCGACGTCAGCCACCCGCGGACCATCCGCAGTTTTGTGCGCCGCACAGGGCGCACCACGGTTGGCCAGGCCAAGGCGTTTGCCGACGTAGGCCCCCGGTTTCTGCTGCCCTACACCGGCACGCCGATGAATTTCACGGACGTCTACGCGCGCGCTGCACCGACGATCCTTGAAATCGGTTTTGGCATGGGCGAAGCCACCGCGCATATTGCAGCACTGATGCCGGACCATAACTTTCTTTGCTGCGAAGTGCATACGCCCGGCGTGGGCGCGTTGCTCAAGCGGATTGATGAACAAACCCTGGCCAATGTCCGCATCCTCCAGCATGACGCGGTCGAGGTGATCGACAACATGCTGGCCCTGGGCAGCCTGGACGGCGCGCATGTCTTTTTCCCCGACCCGTGGCACAAGACCAAGCACAACAAGCGCAGGCTGATCCAGGCGCCGCTGATTGCCAAGCTGGCGGCCCGGCTCAAACCCGGCGCTTACCTGCACTGCGCAACCGATTGGCAGCCCTATGCCGAACAGATTCTGGAAGTCCTCAATGGCGAACCGTCATTGCACAACACGGCAGATGCCAGCAGCGGCGGCTATGCGCCCAAACCCGCCTATCGGCCGCTGACCAAGTTTGAAAACCGCGGCCTCAAGCTCGGGCACGGCGTGTGGGACCTGGTGTTCACCCGCACGTGAACCCGCCCCTGGTTTGCGGCGGCCTGGGCACGCGCCACGGTGTCAGCCCCAGCTGCGTTGGCTTGCCGGCAGGCGAGTGGCTCACCTTCACTGATTTCCTGGTGGAGCGTTTTCCGGCCATTGCCCGGCAAACCTGGCTGGAGCGCATGGCGGCCGGGCTGGTGGCCGATGAGTTTGGCGGCCAAGTGACGCCAGAGCGGGCGTATCGCGGCCACATGCGCTTGTACTACTACCGGGCACTGGAAAGCGAACCGAAAATCCCCTTCGAAGCGGCGGTTCTGTACCAGGACGAGCACCTGGTGGTGGCGGACAAACCGCATTTTTTGCCGGTCACGCCCTCGGGCCGCTACCTTCAGGAAACGCTGCTGGTGCGGCTGAAAAACCAGCTGGGACTGGACGGTTTAACGCCAATTCACCGGATTGACCGCGAAACTGCGGGCCTGGTTTTATTTTCGGTCCGGTGTGCTGAGCGGGACGCCTACCAGGCGCTTTTCAGGCGGCATGAAGTGGTCAAGCATTACGAAGCCGTTGCGCCTTGGCGACCTGAGCTGGTGTTTCCGCTGGTGCGCAAGACCCGGATTGTGGAAGACCAGCTATTTTTTCGTCAGCGCGAAATGCCGGGTGAGGTCAACAGTGAAACGCTCATCAAAGTGCTGCAAATCAGGGGAAAAGACGCGCTTTACGGCCTGAGCCCGGTGACCGGGAAAAAGCACCAGCTGCGGGTGCACATGAATGCGCTGGGCATGCCCATCTGTAACGACCGAATGTATCCACCCGTGGAGCAGACACCTGAAGACGACCATGACCGGCCACTGCAGTTGCTGGCCCGATCCATTGCCTTTACTGATCCATTGACCGGCAAATCGCAGCAATTTTTCAGCCGGCGGGAGTTACTGCCTAATGCAGCAATCGGCCAAGAATGGAACTGAAAATCTCAGCAATGGTGCGAGAGACGGGACTTGAACCCGTATGACCTTTCGATCGGCAGATTTTAAGTCTGCTGCGGCTACCGATTACGCCACTCTCGCTGCTGAAAATTGGCAATACCACCAGGGACCTGCTACCTACTACCTTCTGCTCGTACCGGATAAAGAATCCTGCCTGAGAAACCTGGGCAGTTATTGGATGGAGGCGCGGCCCGGAGTCGAACCGGGCTAGCCGGATTTGCAATCCGGTACATAACCGCTTTGTTACCGCGCCCTGTGTTCTTCTGGCTTGTCCAAAGTTATCACAAAATTATTCCAAAAAAAAGGGCAGCATTTTGAAGTGCTGCCCTTTGAATTGGAGCGGGAAAAGAGGCTCGAACTCTCGACCTCAACCTTGGCAAGGTTGCGCTCTACCAACTGAGCTACTCCCGCGAATCTAGCTTTTGATTATAGCCTGGATTACCTGCTGATTCTGCCTTGTTGAAAATTAACAAGGCAGATATTCTTGATATATGGAGGCGCGGCCCGGAGTCGAACCGGGCTAGCCGGATTTGCAATCCGGTACATAACCGCTTTGTTACCGCGCCATCTCTCACAACTGTTTCCAATAAAAAAGGACAGCATTTTAACGTGCTGCCCTTTGAATTGGAGCGGGAAAAGAGGCTCGAACTCTCGACCTCAACCTTGGCAAGGTTGCGCTCTACCAACTGAGCTACTCCCGCGAATCTAGCTTCATATTATAGCTTGATTTAATGGCTTTCTGAAAAATTACACAACAATGTGTCAGTGTTTGACCGTACCCAGTACCTGCAAAGGAACAGCAGCAGCACTGGCGGCCGCGGCAATCAAGGCAACTTCTTCATCGGTCAATGGCACAGGCTGGCGTTCCAGAGCCACTTGCAGCACCTGGTCAATCCACTTTACCGGAATGATCTCCAGGCCTGCTTTGACATTGTCCGGAATTTCTTGAAGATCTTTCGCATTTTCTTGCGGGATCAGCACGGTCTTGATGCCGCCCCGCAAAGCGGCCAGCAACTTTTCTTTCAGGCCGCCAATGGCCGTGACTTCACCCCTGAGCGTGATTTCACCGGTC
>Ga0326734_1000236_pt1 | contig 16022 bp, 22 predicted proteins | sample 15_GP2_1315_FD_207944 | JGI IMG/M metagenome (GOLD analysis project Ga0326734, IMG submission 207944) | Glacier ice microbial communities from Ngari, Tibet, China - 15_GP2_131.5 | ecosystem: Environmental > Aquatic > Freshwater > Ice > Glacier | place: China: Ngari, Tibet | collected 2018-07-18 | reverse complement strand
AATAAGAAAGACGACGATAAGAATTCCTATCGTCGTCATATCAGTCGTCCCAAGGACCAAAGTCAATCATGGGCCACTCCTTTCTTACTGCTTAGGCATCGGACTTTCCGACAACCGGCAAGGTGCATCGAACCTTGTTGTGTGCAAGACTAGCACACCTTCCTTCGTAAGCCTAACCTGTACGTGACAGTTAGGACACTTTACCTTCATCGACCGTAGGGCGTGTAGTCATGTCCCTTGCTATAAGCATCCCGCACATTTTGTGCTACTGCTTCTCTGCTGTCGTGGTCGGTGTCATGGATATCCATATCTCCCACCAGGCTACCGCATCGCTTGCACATTGGTAACTCGACGTTGCCCATAAACACGTAGTTAACGTGAGCAGTCTTAATTTCATAGTTATCAAGATTCATAACGAACCTTTCTGTAGGTGGACCTGGGCAGAATCGAACTGCCGTCCAAGCATTTCATCCAAGTGAATTTAACACAGCCATTTGTGTGTGTTGCTATGAAGTTGTTTATCTAGGGTGACTTGCGCCACCTCCACCACCCGGTCTTATTTGGCGACCGGGAACCATTTTGTTCAACTTTGGATTCTAAGGCAGTTGACGCCCCAGGCTACTTAGGCAGCCATTAGAACGGGGCTGTTGAAAGCCGCGAACTCATTTGTGTTTGCATTTATATGTTTGGAAGCCGTTTAACGAGTTTGCCGCCGGTCACTCGGGCTGATTCTATCTCTTCATCCATACCTGTCGAAACCTGTCAGGCCCTTACTTGCGTGGCGATAGAAGGATTCGAACCTTCACAGTGGTGGTTTACAGCCACGCTGACTTCCCTGAGATTACCGCCGTGTGGTTCCGTTCGTCGATAGACCTACGGTTTCCTAAAGTTGGAGGCCCCGGTCGGAATCGAACCGACGAATAGTGGGGTTGCAATCCACTCCCTTAGCCATTTGGGTACGGTGCCGTGTCCATCCAGAACAGTCGTGAGAAATGCTCTGGCTGGGTTAATTCATTGTACTACGCAGAACTGTTATTGTCAAGAGACTCGTTTGGACAAAGGTTAACTACTGCTGCTGCCGCGACAACCATGGTGTCTTCTGAGGTCAGACCGCCCCGAACACCAGTAGAAATAATAGTATCCACGGGGATGCCCTTACCAAGAGCATTGCAGATAGTATATCCTAAAGCCAGAACATCCTCCTGCGGCTCATTGTTTAGGGCGGGAGTCATAAACTGAGCAACATCAAAGATAAACTCGTCCTCGACATTTGAGAAGCCACTAGAACTACTAGAGTCTTGCTGAACATAAACTGTTTCCTTAGGGTTTGGCTGACTGTCTCCACCACACCCGGTCAAAACGAGAGCCGCACTTAGAAGTACGGCTGAAAAGGTCTTGTTCATTATAGCAACTTTCTTTAGTAGTTACATTGTTGTACCGGTACACGGAATCGAACCGCATATGCCTTAGGCAGATGGTTTACAGCCACCCGAACGTCCATCGTTCACTACCGGCGTGGCGTGGTCAGGAGTCGAACCTGAATTTTGCGGCTTATGAGGCCGTTGAGATACCCTTTCTCTATCCCCGCGTCGTGATGGGTGGAGTCGAACCACCGGAGAGTTCCTTATGAGAGAACCTTGAATGCCCATTCGCACCACGGTATAAAAGTCACGTACTGACCTGGCTGACAAACCTAGTCATGTACCACCTAATCTCAGTTGTCAACCTGAGCAAAGTAGACCCGGAAGGTATTGAACCTTCTTCCTCTGGTTAAGAGCCAGATGCATCACCTTAATGCTTCGAATCCTTGCAAGGGACTTTCACCCTCAGTCGGTCTTTCTCCGTCTTGAAGTTCTATCGTACTACATCGCCTAGTCCGTGTCAACTAGAAGATGAGAATAAGCAGGATAACGATGAGGATAAGCCCTACGACTCCACCGGGAATCATCGGACGCTCCTGTCGTTATTTGTAATAGCAACAACTGCTGCTCCCGCTGCTAGGGCTAGCGCCACCCAGAAAATCCATACAACGGTGCTGGTAAGACCAGCAACAGCAAGCAGGATTACTGCGGAAACTAGAAGCAAATTAAACAATGACATTGAGTATTTCACCTCCTACTACAATTAAATATTACGTGGAGAATAGGGGATTTGAACCCCTGACTTCTGCCTTGCAAAAGCAGCACTCTACCGCTGAGTTAATCCCCCGCACTCTAGGTCAGATGAAGACTGTTCATCAACCCGGAGTAAATCTAGTCTATCACACTGTTCTCAGGCTTGTCAAGTAGCAATCTAACATGCTGTTCACAGACAGGAACAGAGATTGCTTCGCCGTCAATTTCAATTTGCATATCTCCTGTTGCCTCTTCGGCGCAAGAGAAAGAGCAAAACTTTTTAAAAATTACGCCTGGTGTGTTTGCCAAGTGTTCAAAGTTGGGAATGGTCATTGATTTCAAACTCCACTACTTTTAGACCACAGGAATCGCCAGGGCCGAAGCAATCTTCAACCGCTTCCATAGCGTCCCCTTCATCAAAAGCCTGGACTTCTACTTGCAAGACCACCGAAACTAGATAAGTGTTCATAGGCTTAGTATACACCCTATCGCTTCAAAGGTGCAACCAACTTGAGAAACCCGGCCTTAATTGCGTCCTTCATGTTACGCGTAACGTAGATTACATCTTGACTGCCGCAGCGTCCGCACTCAGCCCAAACACCCTGGTGTGTAGATAAATCTGTGGGTGTCCACTTGTACTTAACTGTAGACAGCGGGTAGATACGGTCAGAGAGGTAAGAACCAAGGTAATGAATGTCCTCGTAATCTCGGTCGTAGTCTATGCCTAGCAACTTGTGGTCTTGCTTATAGTGTAATCCATCAACAGTAACAATCTCCTGTCGGTTAATGCTAACTTTCTCTTCCATTAGAAATACCTCGACTTCAAAATTTTGCCAGTCTCCCGGTCGATAACAAGGTCTGCTTTGCTTACCTCGTGTTGGCTAGCCTTGACACCGTAAATGCTACGGAGGTAATGAGTGTAGTCTTCCTTGTCTACAATCATTACCTCCATGCTAAAAACTTGCACTACAATCCCTTGAGGTAGTTGTACCGCTCAACATTGAATCTAGCATCTGCGAGGGCGTTGTGCAAACCGGCTGGCTGCTTAGGCATTGCCGGGTATCCCTTATCCTTGTGTAACTGCTTAATGTCACATGAGAACATCGGGAAGCCAGAAGGCAGGGTCATCATAGTTCCAAAAGTTTGTGAAAGGACAACGTGGTCGTAAGCGCCATACCAATTCCACCACTCGGGTGTTGTTCCCCTGACAAAATCTTGAATCTCTTCGGAGATAACCGCACGAGGCTTACAGTTTGGGTCAGTAACGTAGATATCTCTGACCATCGGTGCGCCGTCGAAATCCGCAACAACAAACTGTTCGTGCTGAATTGTCTTCATAACGTTTCGCATAAGCCAGTCATTACGTGCAACAGCGCGAGTATCGAAGTCGTTGTAAACTGCATAATACTCGCGTCCATCCTCTGCCTTGATGCCCATGCTAATTGCCTCAATAGCGTAAGAGCCGCCACGTTCGTGAAATTCTGTATCGTAGTAATATCGCATCGTCGGACCTAAGTTACGTTGCATGGTCATGCCTCCTTAAAATCTTCTTGATATACTCTATCAAGTTTTAACTCTTTGTTACAAGTAAAGTAGGATTCCAGTCCTGTAACCCGGATTCTGTAGACGTATGACCATTTACATACGCTGACTACAATTAGACTTTGCCCTCTACCCAATGCTTAACCGGCAACAACACCGCACATCTGTTTGAGGTCGCACCTCCCTCGGCCTACTTCTTAGGCTGGCCTTAGTGGTTAACGCGGTCCAGATAGGTAGGCATCGCAAATTGCCCCGATGACCACTAGGGCCACAAGGACAAGAAAGATTGCTAATACCATCTGTACCTCCCACGAGGTTTTGTTGTGGTGTCCGGAGTTTCCTGAGTTTCCCCTAGTAGTCCAAACTGGAATGTGCGTCTGGTCGGATTCGAACCGACAATCCACGGATTAAGAGTCCGTTGCAGTGACCGTTGTGCTACAGACGCATAAGGAAGAGGTTTAGTGTCAAGGGTTTCCAAACGACTTCGTTACCCTATCTGAGCACCGGGATGCAGTCGCTTCTCTTGTCCCGGCTCTTAACTAAACGTTCCCTGGTCGGGGCATTACTTCCAACCAAATGCGCGGTTCTGAGGGGAATTGAACCCCCGGCTTCTACGCTGACAACGTAGCACTCTACCACTGAGTTACAGAACCTTATTTGGAAGGGCTTAGGACAACCCTTCCGTGGTGTACTTTAGTGAGATTATTGTTTCCCCACCTACCCCCCGGCTTCCACCGGGATACACCGTGCCTGGTCATTTAGGATAACCACGCCTTACGTTACAACCCACTCGGCTACTTTTGTTTCGTAAAGAAGTCGCTAAACTTCTAAACTGCACTACTTGTATACCAACACGGTGACCCTTGCGAGGCTTCCCGTGCCCAGATTCCTTGCGGTCTGGGATTAAGGCACTTTCAGTTGTAACGGCACAAGTCTTTTGCTTTTTGTAATTTCCATTATCAAAGGAGTGGAGGGCATTACCCCTGCCCCCCAAGGGGCTGACGAGAGACGTGCTTGTACGCGAAGTTCCAGTACCTTTTGAGTAGCAGAATCCTTCACGCCTCATTATGCTTTCGGTTTGCGGCCTAATGACAATCTCTGTCCGTTGACGAACCTTGCGGGTCCGCTACTACGACTTCATGAATATCGCCCTTGTTGCTGCTCGGACTGAATATCCTCGACAAGTGAACGTATCGTTTGCGTCTACTCCTTTTACCCTGCCGGGTGCCTTTCTCTGCTCTCACAGTAAAAGGCAGGCCGCTCACGATGCTGCAACCGGCTACGAACCGATTGCTAAACACCTGACCGTGTGTGAATGTACCCTTTAAGGCGAGCAGTTGTCAGACTGCCCTTTCATACGGTCGCCCGTACTTATGAAGTCACACCTTGTTGTTGCTATGTATGTACTCTAGCAGGCCGTGTAGGCTCTGTCAAGAGGTTGTTGTTAAGTGCTCCCAGCAGGATTCGAACCTGCGACTTTCTGCTTAGAAGGCAGACGCTCTATCCGCTGAACTATGGAAGCGATGCGGATTACTCCGCGAAGGCTTCTGCCCACTTCTTACCTTTATCGGTAAGAGAGACAATTACCTCTTCTTCTGTAAAGTTTAAGTCTACGATGCCCTTAACAAACAAGTTCAACAGTGATGAGTCTACCTCATCCATGTGCTGTCTGTAAAGGTCTTCGTCAACTTGCTTAAGACGTTCAATGTCAAAGGTGTATTCAAAATCACCCTCTTCGCTCGTGCCTGAGACTAGCAAAACGCCCTTACGAAGTAACTCGTTCCAGCGTTCTCTGATTTGGTCGTTCACGTCCATGCTAATCTCCTTATACTTAACGTGCCCCCTGTAGGAATCGAACCTACCCCAAAAGTTTCGAAGACTCGTATGCTGTCCGGTACACTAAGAAGGCTTGATGCAGATTGCTGATTCGAACAGCGACTAAGGGTGGGCAATTTAAAGCATTCTCTCAGGCTCCCCTGTGATACCATTTCACTATTTTCTGCGTGCGCTCGGAGGGATTTGAACCCCCGACTTTCAGATTCGTAGTCTGATGCTCTATCCGCTGAACTACGAGCGCATTGAGAACTATTCCAAGAGGCTAATAATGAGTTCTCTTTCCACGTACTAGCGTGTCTCCCCACAGATTCGAACTGTGTCCTAATGGGCTTCAACCATTCGTGACTTCCAACTACACCAAAGAGACTTACTTACTTACGCTACGTACCCACGTCCTGTGCATGTGACAGTTGGCGCATACGATTTCACACTTACTGATTTCATCTAACAGAAGTTGCATATCACCTTGACGAGCAAGGGTATTTACGTCTGCTATCTTCTCCCCGCGCACATGATCAAACTGCAAAATATAGTGCGGAAAGTTTTCTTTGCAGTCGAAGCAAACTGCATTGGTCTTGATGTTCTGAGCAAACTTACGAGTTAACTGTCGTCTATCTCTGGGTTGCTGAGCAGACAATACCTTGAACTCTTGACTGTATATGTCTGTCATTGTGTTTCCCATACCTTATTGTACTAGGTGATTAATGTTGTGTCAAGCGATCCTGACGGGTATCGCGCCCGCTATCTTCTGCGTGACAGGCAGACGACTCTACTTCTTGTCCCCAGGACCTTATGCAAGCAGGGTACTGGCGTTTCAATCTTACGATCTACTTTGTCTCTTCCCCTGCTTGTCCTACTAGTATAGCATTCTTACTCGGGCTTGTCAAGCCCCTCTGCCTTCGTTCGCTTAGTTACTTCTCGGTCTAACTTATGAACAGCGACGATGCTAGTCCATGCTTCCTTGAAGCGCCACTTACGATCACGAGAACGTTGGTTAAAGTTACACCCGTCGTTGTTCAGAATATCGTATGCGGTAAATGCATCGCCTGCGTCCATCAGTATATACCTTCCTCAATCATTTGAGTGACCATATCTCTAAGGTTAGAGATGAGGGTAAAAGAGTCTGTTGCTCCACTCGGCCCCAACTCTGAATCTATAGTGATAGTAGCACTCGGTAGAGCGAATGTCAAGAGGATTCTCTTAGTTTCTTTGTTGCGCTCTAACGAGGCTTCTACTTTAATGTCAGACATTGTTAGATTTGAACGAGGTAAACTCTGCTAGTGCTGCTGTTTCTGCTTGACGCATGTGAGCATCATTAAGCCCTACCGCCCGAATTCCATCCATAATAGCGTCAGACCAAAAGAAACTTACCAGTTGACCATCAGCATTACGAACCAGAAGAACGCCGTTAGACGCCTGGTATACTTCTTGTAATCTAATCATTTGCCACCTTCATGAATTTGTTGGAGCGAAACGGTGTGTTAAATTGCGCGCCAATGTTTAAACCTTCTTTGGTTAAGCATTGTACAGTAACACCAGTGTTAGTGAACCTGATAATCAGCGCTCGTGCTAAACAAGCACCTGAACCCTTATAACCCAATGGACGTGCCACAAGCACCGTGTCGCCTACATACAATGGTACACCATCAAGGTCTACCTTGTCAAGCATAACCCCGCGCCTTCGCCGCAATAACAGCAGAGGTAAGGGCACAGGCGTTGTTACCGTCGCCCCAACCTGTAGACTGCTCGGTCACGCTGCTGCCCTCACGAATAGCGTCGGCTAAAGTGTAAGAGGTTGCTACCTCTAGGCCAATCTGGTCAATAATAGAACGTAGTTCATCTACTTTTTGATCTAGGTTATTCATCTGTCTCCTTAGTTTTAAAGGTAATGTCCACGTCCAGCGTTTCTAGCCAGTCGGCTATCTGCTCCCGCGTCCATTTTTCTGTGTCGTTCAATGCTATGATAGTGCGTTCCAGGGTCATTGAGCCAACAAGCATTGTCGAATTTTTAACTGGATATTTTACCAGCATTTTTAGACCAGGGAAAGTGTCTAGTTCCGACGGGCGGGGAGAGGCAAGTTTATACTTAGCCCCTCCCTGAGAATATAGTCCGTCATGGTTAGATGACTTAACCATACCACCCTTGTTGTAATTTACAAATTTGACGTATTTGGTGTTAAACATTTCGTCTAAAATTTGATTAATAACCGTTATAACTCGGTTGTCCGCATTGATTAGTTCACTGAATGCGTAATTTAAATAATTTTCTACCTCATATAAATTTTGGGATTGAAGAGTCTCCATGCTAACCGTAACACTACAACTAAGATTGCTTGATGGTCCACAGTTCTTTATAAGAATAGTTTTTTGATTGTAGGCAAAAGAGTCAAATATCTCAAATGAGATGTTGACATGGCAAGGCAGCACAGCCTTGAAACTACTTTCAAGACCATAGTCTTTTAAGTAATAATCATCGCACTCATAACACATGCCATTTCCTATCTATTGTTGTGCGGAAGCACGAGGAATCGAACCCCAGGGATTTCCCCCGCTTCTCTGTGTTCAAAACAGATTCTACACCATGTAGACGAACTTCCTTGGTCCCCGGTGAGGAATTTAACCCCGTCCACCTAGCCGAACGCCAGGAATGCTAACATTACACCATCCGAAGAGTGCAGCAAGTAGGATTCGAACCTACGTGTTACCAGACTAACCTTTCTACTCTTTATCAGAGAGAGGGTATACTGCTGCATAGAGTAGTTTAACCTCCACCACTAGAGGACGCGGACTGAGTTATAGTCCCTAGCCACGCTATCGACTTGCACCGGATGAAGGAATCGAACCCTCGCTCGTGGGTTTGGAAGCCACTGCTCTACCATTGAACTAACCCGGCTTACTTTATTGCGCTCCCAAGGCTGGAATCGAACCAACGGAGGTAACATTCAGAGTGTTACTGGCCTGCCAACAGACCTCTTGGGATTATTTTTAGTAGCAAGGCCGCTTTGTCATTGTAAGTTTTACCAAGACCTACGACTGCGGTGCTTTGTTTAACAGGGAAACCTGCACCTTGCTATATGTATATATTGTATCAGACTATTCCGGACCTGTCAAGTGTTACCAGAAGTCTTGACGCCAACGCCAAGCAAACTGTGCTTGCTCATACTCTTGGCACTTGTATCCTATATATTCTTTGTTAAGAGAAATGGCTGATATAACCCGCGCCTCTACATTTTCTTTCATGAAATGCTCCTAATAAATTCGGCAAAGCCACCGTAGTAAGAATATACATTGGCCTCACCCTTGGTGTCATTGTAATAAATATGAACCATGATTGGGTCTGGCCCACATGTTTCACAGTGTGAGGAGGAAGGTAAGTCCTCTTCATATGATGTTACTTCTTTTACGTCAAGGACAACTTGCTCCCGCAAGTAATCGGCCATTCCTTCTAACATTGCATCCTGAAAACTCATTGCTTCCTCCTTTGTTTAATGTGTGCAGGTAGAGGGATTTGAACCCCCATACGCACCCCTTTAGAGAGGGCCGTTCTTCCTATGAACTATACCTGCATTGGGTGGTCTATAAATCCACCGGTTCTGAGAGGGTTCAGCAGACGTTACCTGCGCGGGAGTCACGAACTCCCTTTCCTAAGTCTCTCATAGAGGCTCCCATCGGAACTGCCCCGATATTCTCCGCTTTAGAGACGGAATTCTTCTAGTTGAACTAGAGAGCCAAGCCGAAAGGCGCAGGACGTATGTGCTCGTCGTTTAAGGCTAGGCCACCAGGCCAGCCCCTTCCTTGTTGAAGTGATTTATACTGCATCTCCGGTTACAGTTTGGTAGAGCCCATAGCCCGCCCTTATCTCTACCCGCTTAGACTACTAGTGCCTATTTAATCCTTACGGACGCACAGCCTGGACTCGCTATCGAATGATCCTCTAAGCCTTTGGGCGCTCATCGCGTTATCCCGTCCCTCCGTAAGGTAGACTATTCAGTCGCGCTCACTTGCGGGAACTATCATTACTATACCACCTAAGTCTATGTCACGTCAACCACCTCCTTCCGGAAGTGGATTAACCTACATACCTATAAGGGTATGGGTGACAGGCTTACGCTCAATAACACCAATTGAACACCATGCACACCAGAAATCATCGTGGTCACACTGTCCAGATGGAGCCTTTGCCCAGCGAGGAAAACGCTCAGGCATAGGTCCGCTTCGGCAAACATCGCAAGACTCTTGTGGTCCCAACTTGCGGCCACTATCACAACGCTGGCATACTTGCGGACGCTCGGAACGCTTCTGCTGCTTTGATCTAAACGTAGAAGTACGCTCTACCATAGGTAGCGTACCATCAGGATTAGGCATCTTGTCGCCCTTCAAAGCGTTACAACGCTTGTGGGCTAGCCTTAGGTTTTCAAGGTCCCAGGTTCCTCCCTTGCTCTGAGGAATCCAGTGGTCGAACGTAATGTCCGTCTCTTCCTTGAATTCAAGAGAACACAAAAAACAATTTGGTCCGTCACGAAAAACTAGACCCTCTAAGCGCTCTGCTCTTGTAAGAATTGTTCGTTGTGTCATGGTCTTTACTCCCTAAGTATCTTTCATCCTAATTAACTCCTATTGTTCTAGCGTAACCTATTTCTAGGTCCAGTCAAGGTGGTAGGATTCGAACCTACGACATTTCCGGTCCAAGCGGAATAGGCTACCTGGCTGCCCCACACCCTGATACGAAAGTTTCCTGCCTTAGAGCAAACTTACAAAGCCTGGTCGGAATAGGGTGGATCGAACACCCGACTTCATCGTCCCAAACGATGCCGCATACCTCTTGCGTATATTCCGAAGTGTGTGAGTATTTGTAGCCCTCACCTACGGCCATGTAACTAGTATATCAGATATCTTGGTGCCTGTCAAGAACAACATTTATTGCTAGTGAAGTAGACCTATTGGGAATTGAACCCAACTCTGGGACGCATATAAGACGCCTTATGACTACCAGCCACCCTAGGTCCTTGTGTTCCTCTAGTGTACTACACTTCGTCAGAGTCGTCAAGTGCTATCTTGTTAGGTTCTTTGTAGTTAAGGATAGTCTGGCGATCTACCCCCGCCGCCTTGGCCTCTGCCCATGCGCGAGCAGCCAAGACCTCCACAAATGCAGAGTAGTGCTTACATACAGCACCAGGCGGTCTACCATTAGACTTCGCGTACTGCCTTAAAAGACTGTGTACGTTGTCATGGGTGGTAGGACAAAGGTAAATAAAGTTTGACGGATCGTTGCCGCCGCCTAAGTAAATCGGAAGAATGTGATGCTTATGCACAACAGTAGGTAACGGAACATGCTTACCCACACACTTGCAAAGCCCCTTCTGTCCGATTGCGCTTAGGTCTATGAGACTCATGCTACTCGACGCACCACAGGAATGCAAGCATCGCCGCTCTCGTTTAATAGTCTTTCAAGGTCGGCTACAGTAATTCTGCAATCTCCATTACGGCCCCAGTCCTTACCCCAAGAATTTCTAAGGGTGAAGTAAGACTTTTCTCTGTCTACTTCGGCGGTGGTGCGATCAGTAGTTCCTGCCTTCCAGAAGATTCTAATTCCTCTTGCCAAGATGCAGTGTCCTCCGCGCAGGGAACCACTTACTCTAATGAAATGGGTAGGGTCGGTGTTAAACATTCCTTGGTACCAGTTAAGACCTAGTACAGCAGGACCCTGGTAAGCAACCGCTAGCATAAGGTCATCTACACCAAAGGCCCAACGATATTCCGGCATGACTAACTTGTTATTAGACTTAAAGGTTTGTACAACCTTGGCTCCTGCTAGAACAGATGTTCCGCTGTATGCCTCTCCTGGCCATTCGTCAATGAATTGGGCCTTCTTGTAAATGGCCATTGCAGTCATTTCATTGGCCAGAATTCTTAGTGGGTCAGCGGCTAGTTCGTGGGACCAGGCAAATCCTACACAAGCGCCTTCGCGGCCTTGGTCATTCCATAAGGGGCAAACCCAAGACTTGCTACGTGGGCGAGTTTCTCCTGCTTCCATAAGAAGTTCGCGGACTCCATATTCGCGGCTCTTCTCATCAAATTCTGCTAGACGATCTAAGCGAGGGTCCTGAACAGTTGAGCCGTCTTTGAGAACTCCCGCATTCTCTGGCATATCTAATTCGTTCATGTATTCACACTCCTTCAAGTATGAATACATAATACCTTATTATCTTATAAAAGACAAACTACTCTTTTGTATGTTTATATTTTACCCTACCTTAACCACTCTTGTCAAGAGCAAGTTAGATAATTTGTAATCTGTCTAGGTAGTCTTTGATATCACCAGGGGCAGGCTGAGTTGACTTAGGTGGGACAATTACCTGACTGCCCTCAAACTTATTCGTCTGGGTGGTCATGCCAGGCTCTAGGTAACTTACCTCAATGACAGTATTTATGTCTGGCTGCGTGTTGGCTACAGCATTATAAACTGCGCCGGTCACTGCATCTGCAAGGTCCTTTGATCCTTTACGAGGGTGGTCAACTCTTTCACCCTTCATAATTCTCAACTCTAACATTTCATCAATGAGTAACGCAATCTCCGGACCCTTAATTCTTTCTTCCTGTACTAATAAGGAAAGGTCGTCGTAATGCATCTTCTTAACAGAAAGCCTGTCGGCTTCCATTCCCGCCCTTTGTAACATAGCAATAGAGTCAATAGAGTTCCAGCGGTCGAATGTTACCAACTTTACTTTGAACCCTCTGGACCTTAACGACATAATGTAATTTCGCACTTCGTCAAAGTCTACGTTCTTGTCTGATCTAGGGGTCCAGTGTCTCACAGCGTCTACAACAACCTTAGGCGCAGGCTCAGAGTATATGTTGCCCATCTTAATCTTTTCCCAGCCTTCGACGTGCGCCATGGCAACAGCGCAATGGTCGTGCTTGTACGCAAGGTCAACATGGACATAGTATTCCTTGTCAGGCTGTGGCTGAAAGCGTTCCTGGAAACGGCCCTGATCGTCGTGTGCGGTATTCGGACGACTGAATGCAGCCTCTACCTTCTCTCGGCTCTTGAAGAAAGCGTCAATAGCCTCTGGGGGCATACAGGCGAACCTAGAGAGAGCGTCCACAGGGTCCTTGAAGAAAGACCTACGGGCCTTAATGATATCCCACGTAGGATTGACCTCCCAGGTTGCTCTTCTAATTGCATAAACTCCTGGCTCCCTGTAGTGAGTAATCTCGTCATGCTCCCAGTGAATTTCAATTTCGTTACCGGGGGTACCGTCTGGCAGGTCGTAGTCTACCTTTAAGGTCATTGACTTTTCAATACGGTTAACTCCACCAGGAGCAATGACCTGTGCGTAGCGTGTTTGGATAAAGTCGTTCTTGAATCTAGGGAAGGATAGAAGAATCAACTTACCAAACTCAGGGAATCGTGAGGACACAGAGCCGTGGTACATATCATAAATGTCCTGCGCGGTCTTAGCCTGCGCGTGTCCGGTTGTATTCTCAATGGCGAAACCTGAAATCTCATCAAGGATTGCCATGAACACGTTGTACCCTTCCCACGATTCTCTTTGAGAGTGAGCGGAGTAACATGTAATGCCCTTGTCGAATTCAATAGACAATGCGGTCGGAGCATACTTGCCCTCAAACCATGGGCTGTTCTGAATGATTCTTTTAAAGCCCTTAAAGAAAACGTTCTTTGCCTGGTCTGCGTTAATAGCAATGTTAAGGATATCAATGGCGTCACCAAAAGACTTACCATAGTATCCGGCGGGGTCCTTTAGACACAGCAACATATACACTACCCGCGCCACAGAAATAGTAGAACAGTAATCCTTGCCTGAGCCCTTGCCCCACTGGGCAATAACCTCAAACACGGTACGCTTAAATAGCCGGGTACCTTCGGCATCCCCGAATGTATCAATCAGGGTTTGTAGTTTATAGATTTGGGTAGAAGCCTCTACCAAGGTGTACTGTTCTTCTGACAAAGGCCGAAGCCCGAGGTATTCTTTACCTTCAACGAATGTCCTCAGATCGACAGGGATTTCTTCAAAATCACTATCCTGTAGAACTTCTAAAAGGTCACCGAAACCACCGAACATAGACATTAGTCTGCTCGTGGTTCCTGAACAATAATTACCTCGGGCTTGCCATTAATCTCTGCTAGAGCCGAATACACTCGTGCCCTGCATCGTGGGCAGTCACCAGAAACTTCTTTAAGAATCTGCTTGATCTGCTCATGCTCTATTTCCATTTGTGTTAACTGGTCCGCTAATTCATCGTCGGCTGTGATCCCGGCTGTCGCATAAATTTGCGTCCTGTCTTTTTCTAACTGTCCCGCACCTTTTAGGGCAGAGGACATTTCTTTTAGATTACCGTTAGCCTTGGCCTCATCAATAATCCACCAGAACTCTTTGATTAGCATTTGATAATGCTGGTCAATCTGTAGGAGTAGTTCCTTGGCTCTGCCTTTAATATCAGAGTCCTCAGTAACAAACTTGCTCCACGCCTGTAGGTTTTCAAGAACCTTAGCGCGGGTGGTATGTAGTTCTTTGGCAATGGCAGTAGGCGAATTGCCTCTTAGATATAACTGGGCAATGCGCTCTGCATCATCAAATTGTTCCACTAGGTCTTTAGACAACAGTCTTTGCTCTTTTCTTGTACGAACGCTTAGGCCGCACAATTTGTTTTAGTTTGCCAACATGAAAAGACCGGGTAACTTTAGAGTTCTGATCCAAGCAGTCAATCCAGGTAGAGTCTAGTCGCACGTTGTGTGCAATACGAACAAAGATAAAGATTCCTCTTATGTGTCTGAATTTTATCTTGTCGCCAGGCTTAATTATGTCACCCTTAAACTCTAACTGATAGTCTACAAAAATTTCAGGGTTTGCACCATAGGGCACAAACTCCTGGTGAACTCTTCTTTTTGCTCCCATTATGCTCTCCTTTTACTTGGTGACCATACGTAACCAGGAACAGACATTTTTCGGTTTAATTCTCCACGGCATCGTTCACACTGCTGGGTGTCTGCCTTGGAGAAGGATACCATACGCTCGGCTTCTTGTCCACAGTCCGGACAGACATACTCGTAAATTGGCATATTTAAAGTATATCTTAGTCGATCACATTTGTCAAAAAGGAAAATCTTTCATCTGTAGTACCTTTGGGAATTGTGGCAAACGGAGTGTTAGATTTCTTTAAAAACATTTTAATTAATACATCTATGTCCTTCTGGTAATCTGCATCTCCATCTCGCACGCCGTCGTTCTTGGGAGGAAAGTAAATCGGAAAGTAGAATACGTAATCGTATTTAAGCATGTGCTCAAAGACTAATTCCTCTGACACTCCCCAATAGAATTCCATCTCCTCTTCGTCCATCTTCCAATGCCTTAGCATTTGATAAGACGTGTAGGCTAAAGAATCAATAGGAGTTCGGTCGCTTATTATTTGTCGGGTCGCCCGGTAAATTTTATCCTCAATTGACACTCTACTGACAGTAGTAATCAATTGGCTAATGGGATCAGCCTCACGGTTCAACTTATACCCGGCGGCGTGGGCTAGCCTAGCGGTGCTAGGAACAGTTGTGTATCCCATATCAGCCTTGTCAATACGCTTTAGTAGGCTTGTCTTACCGGTGCCCTGGGCTCCGGTGAATCCGATTCTCACTATAACTCTTCTCGTTAGGGTTGGACTGTAAATAGGTCTAACTTTATATCGCTCAACATATCTTCCACAGAGGTACCAGGATCAAATGACTTCTGATAGGTGTGTCCGCTCTTCACAGAGTAAAGATTTACTACCTGTTTGTCAGCGTCGCTTACGATTGAAAAGTGAATAGGTTCTAGTTTGCCTGACACAACTACCGGCCTGCCCATTGCCTACCATTTCTAATAAGTTTATACTTCTGTAAATAGTTTTGCACGGTCTGAATAGAACACCCGCACTCTTTTGCTATCTCAGTGATAGATTTATTCTGTGTAATGTAACGACGCTTTAACCAAACCTCTGACTTATAAAGATCAGGCACCGGCCAGTTCCTTGACAATATGCTTTGTTCCATCGTAACGCCCGATCTTTTTAGTCGTCGGGTCTAGTCTCCACACTGGAACTTCTTTTCTTATGGCGTACTCAATACAGTTACGAGTGCCACCCTTAAAGCCATTCCACACGGCGACAACAATGTCAGCACGGTCTACCATCCACTGATTGCGAACTTGGTAAACACCCTTGTGGTCATTAGCATCTGAAACAAACTCTACATCTTCTGCCCAGTTAAGGAGGTGATTGTAATGAATCTTCTGCTCGTCTGTCCAGGTGTTCTCCTGTCCAGGAAAAGGAACAGCGGCAATGTAAGGAATCTCCATGGTCAAAGCAACTTCTGCCGCCACGGTGTCAACGCCCAATGCCATTCCGGTAATAATTTTTTGGGGGTTCATTTTGGTGAAAGTAGAAGTCAATTCTTTTCGCACCCATACCCAAAGGTCAGACGTGTAAGTGTAGTCCTGGTCAAGGCTCTTCGGCCTCTGACCTGTCATAGCAATATTCATT
>Ga0326734_1000234_pt1 | contig 16188 bp, 11 predicted proteins | sample 15_GP2_1315_FD_207944 | JGI IMG/M metagenome (GOLD analysis project Ga0326734, IMG submission 207944) | Glacier ice microbial communities from Ngari, Tibet, China - 15_GP2_131.5 | ecosystem: Environmental > Aquatic > Freshwater > Ice > Glacier | place: China: Ngari, Tibet | collected 2018-07-18 | reverse complement strand
TTCCAACCCTTTATTCATCAAACTGGCAGAGTCAATCGTGATTTTTGCACCCATTACCCAATTAGGATGTTTGAGGGCTTGATATTTGGTAACTTGCTCTAAATCAGCTCGTTGTTTTCCACGGAAAGGTCCTCCTGAAGCCGTCAGAATAATTTTTTCAATGGGGTTATGAAATTCACCAACTAAGCACTGAAAAATTGCCGAATGTTCAGAATCAACGGGATAGATATTTACGCCTTTTTCTTGGGCAAGTTTAGTAATAATTTCTCCTGCCACTACCAATGTTTCTTTATTAGCAAGAGCAATATGTTTGCCCGCTTCAATGGCTTTGATAGTTGGCAAAAGTCCTGCATATCCCACCATTGAAGTCAGCACAATATCCACAGAATCCATCTGGACTACTTCCTCAACGGCTTTCATACCTGCATAAACCTTCACGTTTGTATGAGATAGGGCAGTGAAAACTTTGTCGTAAAGGATTTCATTAGTGATAACTACGCAATTTGGATTGAACTTAATACTTTGTTCAATCAATAAATCAGCGTTGTTTTGGGCAGTTAGGATTTCGACTTCAAAACTATCTGGATTCGCTTCGATGACTTCTAATGCCTGCGTACCGATTGAGCCCGTTGAACCAAGAATGGCTATTTTTCTCTTTTGCATAATGACCAGCTTTGAGCTGTGAGCTTTGAGCTATGAATTGTATTAAAATATTTAGTTTCAGATTAAATTTAGACTCAAATCTCACGAAATTCGTCTTTTTGATTGACGGCTTCGGTATTTGCCAACCCAAGATTCCTAAATTATATTTGTTCTTTTCTATCAAATAAAATCTGTAAATTTTTCTCATAAATGCCTCCTGCATCAATTCTGGTGATGTTTTCCATCGCAATCATAATGTGTCTTCTATCCAAAGTGGCACGAGTACCGAAGGAATCCAAAATCAACGTTTCATCGTCCAAATCTTCCACCTGTCCGATCAAGCAAATATTGCTATCAATATCTTGTACGTAGACCGTTATGTGATTAAAATCTTTTGAAACAGATTTCACAATCGTTTCCATTGATTCTAAGTTAATGTGCTGAATTTCAAGCTCATAATCTTTTTTATAGATTAATTTAAAGGTACTTTCAATGTCATTTCCTCCCCAATTTATGCGGGTAATATCGTCTCTTCTCAACACAGAAATACCGTCAAAAAGACTTTCCACCGTGAATTTTTTTAGGACTAAATACTCTTCGTTAAAGTCGATAATAAATCCATAATATGATTCTCCGTAGCTATCGGTGTATAAATCAACAAGCACTTTTTCTTCTCGTAATTTATTCAAATATGTGTCTCTGATTGTCATTTCTTCTTAATATTTACACAAATTTAAGGTTTAAAAGTATTAACTCAATTTCTTTGGAAAGGTTAAAAAACAAAAACGCTGTGAAAGTTCTGAATTACAGGCTTTCACAGCGTTTTTTGTACTTTTTATGCTTATTTTACAAATTCATTGTCCACCATTCGCCAAATATTCAAAGGGTTATCATATTTTAACTCATCGGGTAATAAACTATCTGGAAAACTTTGATAACTCGCTGGACGCACCCATCTTTTAATAGCATCGGGACCAACTGAGGTAAATCTTGCATCCGTACAAGCTGGAAAAGGTCCACCGTGTTGCATCGCAAAACAGACTTCTACGCCCGTTGGAACGTTGTTGAAATTCAACCTTCCCGAAAGGTTCCTGAGTGTATCCACAATTTCTTCATGGAATTGCAATTCACTTTCAGTAGCCATCAACGTTGCCGATAACTGCCCTTCCAAATGATTAAGAACTTCTAATAATTGGGTTTCGTCTTTGCATTTAATAACCAAAGAATAAGGACCAAAAACCTCTTGGTGTAATGTTGGATTCCTTAAAAAAATATCCGCACTAACCGAGGCAATTGTAGGCGTACCTTGAATTTGAGCCGTTTTTTCGATTTTTGAAACTGATTCTGTCGTTACACCATCTTGTGTCAAAGCAATTATTTTCTTCTCTTCATAATTGTTAAAAATCCCTTCATTCAACATCATGGCAGGAGCAATCTTTTCTATTTCATCCGATAAAATAGCCGTAAATTTTTCGAGGTCTTCATTCTCAATTCCAAAGATTAATCCTGGATTTGTACAGAATTGTCCAACGCCCAAAGTAATGGAACTGGCGTAAGATATTGCCACATTTTCGGCATCTTGTTTCAACTTTTCGGGCATTAAAACCACAGGATTCACACTTCCCATTTCTGAAAAAACTGGAATGGGTTCTGGGCGTTGATTTGCCATATCGAAAAGGGCTTTTCCACCGCCAAATGAACCCGTAAATCCCACGGCTTTGGTGTTGGGGTGCATCACTAATGCCTTTCCAACGTCAAAACCTTCGCCTCCGTCCAAGTGAGCAAATACGCCTTTGGGCATTCCTGTACGCTCGGCAGCTCGCAAAATTGCCTCTGCGACCATAGCCGATGTACGGGCGTGGGCGGGGTGTCCTTTCACGACTACGGGACAGCCCGAAGCTAATGCAGAGGCAGTATCTCCGCCCGCAGTTGAATAGGCAAACGGAAAATTACTCGCCCCAAAAACTGCCACTGTACCAATGGGAACTAACATTTTGCGTAAATCTACCTTTGGAATGGGTTGGCGATTTAGGTTGGCGGAGTCTATCCGTGCTTCCACCCAAGAACCTTCATCCAAGAGGTCAGCAAACATTTTTAACTGAAAAATTGTCCGTCCACGCTCACCTACTAATCGAGCTTCGGGCAAATTGCTTTCCTTCATGGCGGTATAAATTAAGTCCATACCCAAGGCTTCAATTTCTTCGGCAATTGCTCTTAAAAATATAGCTTTTTGTTTACCAGAAAATTTACGATATTTTTTGAATGCTTCAGTAGACTGAATCATTATTGAATTTAGGTCTTGCATGATTTTTGAATGAAAGAATAAGTTTTGAGTAAAAAAATGATTACAAATGTACTGTTGTTTCAAGATTAGACAACTTTTAAAAGTTGTCTAATCTCAATTATTAAACAATAATACCATTTCAACCAATTTTTCGTTGAATAGTGGCAAAGAATTCGGTAAAAATTTCAAGTGAAAACGTTGTAAGACAATCAATTAATGGTATTTTTATTAAATTGCAGGAAATTATGTTTGGCTACTCACTCCATAATTTTTAAACAACCTTTTGTTTTTTGAGTATCTGCAAAATAATCATGACATTTAGATTAAAAAATATCCTTCCTATATTCGTTATCGTCTTGATAACTAACTCATTATGTTTTTCTCAGAAGCGTGATCCTAATGCTAAGAAAAAGGGAGAACTCACCGTTTCACAATTACAAGAAGCTGAATTTCATTTTACGGAGGGCATGAAATTTTACATGATGGAAGATTATGAAAAAGCCATTCCTTCATATCAAAAAGCCCTTGAAATTACGCCTGACAATGGTGGTATTTTCTACGCTTTATCCAATAATTACCGAAAACTAAAAGACGAAGAAAAGGCAATTATTTTTGCCGAAAAAGCCGTTCAGCAAGACCCTAAAAATTCCGCTTATGGAGAACTTTTAGCGGACTTGTATGTACGGAGGCGTAAGTATGAAGAAGCCGCCAGAATTTATCAAAATCTTATCTCTCAAAATCCCACAAAAGCCGAGTATCATATTGAGCAAGCCGCTGTCTATATATTTGATAATCAATACGATGATGCTCTAAAATCGTATGACCGTGCTGAGAGAATCATGGGTGTGAATGAAGAGATTATTCGCCAGAAACAAATGGTTTTAATGAAGATGGGTAAAGTTGATGATGCCGTGAAAGAAGGCGAAAAATTAGTAACGTCCGACCCCGAAGATATTGACTATAGTATTGACCAAGCGGAATTACTAATGTCTAATAAACAGAGCGATAAAGCAATTCCATATCTTGAAAAAATACTAAAAACCAATCCTGATAATGCACAGGCTCACGTAATGTTGGCTCAATTATATCAAGAAAAGGGCGATATGGAGAAATGTAACCGAGAATTGGAATTAGCTTTTGCTGATAATAGCTTAGATGCAACCACCAAAGCACGAATTTTGATGGGTTACATGAGCATGGTGAAGGATGAAAAATCCCGTGAAACTGCCTTTAATTTAGTAAAATCGTTAGTGAAACAGAACCCAAACGACCCAAAATCCCATGCGATTTATGGTGATTTATTGTTGCAAAAAGGAGACGATAAAGGAGCAAGAGACGAGTATGTGAAAGCGGCTCGTTTGGACAAATCAGTGCATGATGTTTGGGGAAATATTATCAACATGGATTTGCGTTTGAAACAAATTGATAGTGCCATTGTGCATAGCGAAGAGGCGATTGAGGTATTCCCAAATCAAGCAGCATTTTGGTATTATAACGGTTCGGCTTATTATTACAAACGCAATAACAGTAAAGCCTTAGAATCATTGGAGGAAGCCCGCAGATTGGCTCCCGAAGGCTCGGAATTAACGCAACATATTTATGCTTTGTTGGGCGATACTTATAACAGTTTGAGCAAGCATGACAAATCAGACGATGCTTACGAAGCGGCTTTGAAAGAGAATCCAAACAACGACCATGTATTGAATAATTACAGTTATTTTTTATCGTTAAGAAAAGAAAAATTAGACCGTGCAGCTCAAATGGCGGAGATTTTGGTTCAAAAATATCCTGATGATGGCACATATTTAGACACCTACGCATGGGTTTTGTACGTCCAGAAAGATTACAAAAAGGCAAGAGTTTATTTGGAAAGAGCCGTTGAAGTGAACAAAACAAAAAGTGGAACCATCGTTGAACATTACGGTGATGTTTTATATCAATTAGGTGAAAAAGATAAAGCCGTTGAACAATGGAAAAAAGCCAAAATTGTTGGTTCAACCAGCACTTTGATTGATAAAAAAATTGCTGAAATGAAGTTAATAGAATGAGTTAAATAGTTGAGGAGTTAGAGAAGTTAAAAAGTTGGTTTTGCTGAACTTTTTAACTTCTTTGATTCTTAAACTATTCTAAATCCAACCCCTAAAAAATGAATAAACCCTTTATATTCCTTCTTGCATCAACGCTGTTTTTTACTTCTTGTAAACGTCAGCAAATTAATAAATCTACCAGTCTTCCGAGTATAGATTCTTTAAATATTGCCATTGTAAACCCTCCAGTTATTGTTGATTCTGCTGTTGTTGTCTCAAATAACCCTGTCAAAGTGGTTGAAAATGAGGAAGATAAAGTAAAAATTGATGAGATTGATTTTAAATATTTGAAGGCAAAAGCAAAGGTTACTTATAAAACCCCGAATGATGGTAGAACAGTGACTGTGGATATCCGAATGAAAAAAGATAGTCTAATTTGGATGAATATTTCACAATTTGGAATTACAGGAGCAACTGCACTTTTTAATAAAGATGTGGTGAAATTTTATAATAAAATTGAAGGTGAATATAACGAATATACTTACGTAGATTTCTCAGAAAAATTCAATTTTAATATTACTTACGATATTCTTCAATCATTGATCGTTGGCAATCGTCCTTTCAAGAAAAATAAATCAAGAGTCGTGCGTGAGAATGAGTATTATTTATTGAAGCAAGAACAAGATAGAGTACTGATTGACAATTACATAGGTGAAAATAAGAAGCTAAAAAAGTTGCTTTTAACGCAATCAGATACTAACAATAAATTAACCCTTGATTTTGACGATTTCACGATGTTGAATCAATATTTATTCCCAAATTCAAGTTTGATAACGGTTGATTATAAGTCAAACGAAGACCAAAAGATGTATCAAACGGTGGTGAATATTAAGCACACGAAGGTTGAATTATTAGATATGCCTTTGGAATTTCCATTTAAAGTTCCTGAGAAATTATTGAAGAAGTAAATTGGCTGTCGTCTATGGGGACACAGACAACGACGAGAGAATGCTACAACCCCCCAAAAGGGTGAAATATTGGTAGAAAATAATTTAATATGAACGTAAAGCCCTATCGGGGCGAAATGTTGGTTAAAGTTCACTATTATGTGCAATTAACACATCGCCCCGCTGGGGCTGAAATACGCAATTTTACGATTTTCTACCAAAATATTACCCCGCTGGGGTTCTTTTAGTCGACTAAATAATTGTTTTCTCCTTCGTAAATTCAAATAAAATCAAACTCATAAACCTTCAAAAACATATCACCCCATCAAAGGCAGCCCTGAAAATTCTTTCTGGACTGCTTCTTGTTTTGTTGTGTTTATCCATTTCTGATACATATGGGCAACAAAAACGTAAATCAAGCCGTCGGGCTAAATTGGAAGCTGCCAAGCGTGAAAACCTCCAAAAAATTCAGGAAATTAATAAAATTATTGAGAAAACTGAACAGAAAAAGGAAGTAAGTGTAGGTAAATTAAATGCCATCGGCGAGCGTATCAACAAGCAAACCAAACAGATTGATATTATCTCAGAAAACCAGCAACTCCTTGAAAATGAGGCACAAGAACTTACTCGTGTTACGACGGAACTTTCAGGTAATTTAGAGAAATTGAAAGAAGAATATGCTAAAATGATTTATTCTTCCGCCAAAACCAGTAATAAATTCAACAAACTAAGTTTCTTATTTTCTTCTTCAAATTTTAATCAGTTAGTCAGACGATATAAATATTTACAACAATATTCCCAAGCCCGTGAAAAACAGGCGGTTTTAATTCAAAAAGTACGGACAGAATTGTTAGCAGAACAAGTAAATGTATTGCGTAAGAAGCAAGAACAAGAATCCGTTTTACGTGAAAAGATTACGGAAACTCAGAATTTACAAAACCTAAAAGGTAAGCAATCTAATGTGGTAAGCCAGTTAAATCAGAAGGAAAAAGAGCTTAAAAATCAATTATCAAGCAACAAACAGGCGGTTGAAAGATTAGAGAATATGATTGCAAAAATCGTGGAAAGAGAAATAAAACGCTCTTTGGAACGTGAACGCAAGGACGATGCAAAGTCAAATAAGTCAGTAGTTTCCAATAATAAAGCCATTGCCATGACCGCTGAAGAGAACAAATTGGCAACCTCCTTCTCTGCCTTGCGTGGACGGATGCCGTGGCCCGTGGGTTCAGGATTTATTTCTGACCATTTTGGGGTGCATAATCATCCCGTTTTGAAGGGAATTAGAACCAATAACAACGGTGTTGACATTCAAACAAGTGCTGGTAATGATGTGAGAGTGGTTTATGATGGAATTGTGCAATCAGTGGTCTCCATTCCTGGGGCGAATATGATTGTGGCGGTTCAGCATGGAGATTATTTTACGGTATATAGTAAATTGGCAAATGTGAATGTTTCAACGGGTCAAAAAATTAGTTCTGGGCAAAAAATTGGCGTTGTGGCAACCGATAATGATGGAACTTCTGAAATCAATTTTCAAGTCTGGAAGAATTTTGATAAGATAAATCCTGAGAATTGGCTGAGAAATAGATAGTTAAAAAGTTATAGGAGTTAAACAGGTGTCGTCCTGCATTTTAACGTCCTCAACTTTTTAACTTATTCAACTGTTTAACTTTCTAATCCCATTTGGCATTCTTTTTGAACCTCCCCTTAAAAGATTCTCTTATAACATGGAATATTGCAAGAGTTTTTATAATTTTACAGTCCGATTTTATAACACGGGTATTAGTAAGTTAATTATCTTTCCATAAATTTAATTCCTTACAAAAGATAGTTAACCATTAACCATAACGATTAACCAACCAATGGCAAAGAAAGAAGTAGTAGAAAAATCATCGCTTGAATTTTTAGAAAGTGCTGAAGGCTTGCAAAATGAAATAGGCAAAGTTCAAACGACCGTAGAGAAAAATAAGAATGTTATCTATGGCGTTGTAGGAGCATTAGTTTTGGCGGTTGTGGGTTATTTTGGATATAAATATTACACAAATTCACAAGACGAAGAAGGTCAGGCGAAATTGTATAGTGCGGTCTATAAATTTGAAGCTGATTCAAACAAAATAGCGGCAAAAGAAATGGCAAAAGTAGCCGATGATTTTGGCGGAAATACTGGAAATTTAGCCAATTTTTATGCGGGCGTTGCCAATTTAAAAGAAGGTAAATACGACACTGCCATTGAGCAATTGAAATCTTTTAGTAGTTCAGATTTATTGGTTCAGGCTCGTGCCTACTCATTAATTGGAGATGCTTATTCGGAAAAGAAGGCTTACGGAGATGCCGTTGATTATTATAAAAAAGCATCAGAATATAAGGCTAATAAATTTTTTACGCCTGCCTATATGATGAAATTAGCTGCGGCACTTGAGGCAAATAAAGAATCAAAAGAGGCTTTGGCAGTTTATACAGAAATCGTCGAAAAATATGCGGAGTCTTCTGAGGCAGTAAGTGCTAAGAAATATAAGGCGATGTTAGAAGGGACGGAGTAGCGTCCAGTTAATAATTAACAATTAATAGTTGATTATCAACGATTTAGCTTTTATACAAGAATCAAACAAAAAGGAATAGAACGATGCTTCTGTTCCTTTTTGTTTTTTTAACTATTAATTTTTCATCATTAATTATTAACTGAAACAATGTCATCAGCACATAAAAATTTAAGTATATTTTCAACTAATAATCTTCCCGATATTAGTCAAAAACGTTTTGCAATTATTGTAGCAGAGTGGAATGAGGAAGTGACGGAAGCACTCGCACAGGGAGCGAAGAAAACGCTTTTGGAATATGGAGCAACGGAAGAAAATATCGTAAGAGCCAATGTACCAGGAAGTTATGAGTTAACTTTTGCGGCTCAAAAGATGGCTCAAAAGGCTGATATTGATGCAGTTATCTGTATTGGTTGTGTGATTCAGGGCGAAACTAAGCATAATGATTACATCAATCATGCGGTTGCTCAGGGATTAACGAATGTGAGTTTGAAATATGATAAGCCTGTAATTTTCGGAGTTCTTACACCCAATACCGAACAACAAGCCCTCGACCGTGCGGGAGGAGTTCATGGAAATAAAGGAGACGAAGCAGCAATAACGGCGGTGAAAATGCTTTTGTTTTGATGTTCGATGTTTGGTTTTCGATGTTCGTGCTGTCGTATATACGAACATCAAACATCGAAGACCGAACATCAAAATCTACCGCCCAATTGCGACTTTTCTAAGAATGGTGTCAATTACTTGCATCGTTGTAATGCCGTCGGCTTCGGCTTCGTAGTTAAGCATAATTCTGTGGTTCAAAACATCGGGAGCAATTTCTTTAATGTCTTCGGGAAGTACATAATCACGTCCATCAAGATATGCAAGCACTTTTGAGGCTAAATTCATGTTAATACTCGCACGGGGAGAAGCTCCAAATTGAACGTAACGAGCCTCTTCACGCAAGCCATAATCACCTGGTTTTCGGGTCGCAAAAATTATTTCAATAATGTATTTTTCTAAGGTTTCGGAAATGGTAATATTATTTACTTCCTTCCGAATCGTGAAAATATCTTGCTTTGTTAAAATGGCTTTGGGTTCATAACTAAACTCCATGTTCGACATTTTCCGCATTACCTCCAATTCTTGTTCCTTGTTCAAATAATCCACAAAAACTTTCAACATAAATCTATCCACTTGTGCTTCGGGCAATGGGAACGTACCTTCTTGTTCCACAGGATTTTGCGTTGCCAATACTAAAAAAGGTTTATCGAGCGGATAACTTGCATCTCCCAACGTCACTTGTTTTTCCTGCATGGCTTCCAACAAAGCCGATTGTACTTTGGCGGGAGCCCTATTTATTTCATCGGCAAGAATTATATTAGCGAAAATGGGACCTTTCTTTACCTCAAAATCATCCAATTTACGGCTGTAAATCATTGTCCCGATTAAATCGGCAGGAAGTAAATCTGGGGTGAATTGAATACGGTGAAAATGAAGGTCAAGTATTTTTGACAATGTATTGATTGCCAACGTCTTAGCCAATCCTGGAACGCCCTCCAAGAGAACGTGTCCGCCCGTAAAGAGTCCAATTAAAAGACGATTTGTCAGTTTTTCATGACCAACGACCACTTTCCCCATTTCATCAAAAACTAATTGTATTTTTTCTCGTGAAGTCATATTTTGATGTTCGGTTTTCGATGTTCGATTTGGTTTAAATCTTTTAACAATCATCTTAACCTATTTTTTTAGTAGTAACAATTTTACGAAAAAAAAACCGTAAGAACGATTACTATACTTATTTTACTTTAAAAGTTTCCCTCACAACTTCTCTCCATAAGCCAAATCCCCCGCATCACCTAAACCTGGAATAATATAGAATTTATGGTTTAATCTTTCATCAATTGTTCCAATGAAAAAGTCAGCATTTGGAATGGACTCTTGTAAAAACTGTACTCCTTCGGGTGCGGCAATGGCGGCTGAAATGATGATTCGAACGGGTTTTCCATAGGTCAATAGGGCTTCGTAAGATTTTAATAATGATTTGCCAGTTGCTAACATTGGGTCAATCATAATGATGGTTTTATTGCTCAAATCGGGACTGGCTAAATAATTCATTTGAATATCAAAAGTTTCATCGGGGCGATGTTTGCCTCTATACGCTCCAATAAAAGCATTTTCAGCACGGTCAAAAACGTTCAGAAAACCTTGATGGAAAGGTAAACTTGCTCTTAAAATTGTCACTAAAACGGGTTGCTCGTTCAGTAAATTAGTGGTCGCTACTGCCAAGGGACTTTGAACTTTTGCAGTTTGGTACGTCAATGTTTTGGAAACTTCGTACGCCAAAATCTCTCCCAAACGCTCCATATTTTTACGAAAACGCATGGCATCTTGCTGAATATTCACATCTCGCATTTCAGCGATGAAGTGGTTAGCAACGGAGTCGATATTGGTAAGGACAAACATAGGAAAATCTGAGTTTAAGTTTTATTATTCAAATATATCTAATTTATGAGCTATTGAACCCTATTTTCAATAAAAAAGAAGGATTCAGCAATCTGCTGAATCCTTCTGAAATAAATAACTAATAAACAATTTCTATAAATTCAAACTGCTTATTACATTCTATTTTACTGCCTACTTGTACGCAGGGTCTTGCACCAAAGTTGGCGTTCCATTTACCGATGAACGGTCAATGGCTTCCTGTGGAATTGGATAGAATTCATTTTTCCCTTTTGTGAAAGTAATTCCTTTCAAATAGGTTCTTTTGTTTCCTTCAACTGCCGTATATTTATTCAATACATCGGCGGCAATTCCCCAACGCTGCAAGTCAAAGAAACGGTGTCCTTCCATCGCAAACTCCAAGCGAGTTTCAAAACGTACTGCATTACGAGCCATTGCTACATTTGTCCACGGAGCCGTATAGTTTTTAATGATATAGTTTCCTGCGGGTACTGGTTTTCCAGCAGCATCATTCACTAAGGTAAATCCATCACGATTCGTTTTAACATCACCAGGGATGATTTTTTGAACAAAACCTGATGGATTTGCCGCTCTCGTTCTAATTTGATTTACCAAGGCTCTCGCTTTTTCCAAACCACCTAATTCAACTTCACACTCGGCTAACCATAATAAAATATGTCCGTAACGAATGATACGGTAATTATTTGCCGATAAATTACCCCAACCAGAAATTCCAGTAAATGCTTTTGAGGCAATGTGCTTCTTAGGCGAATAAGGTCCTGCATACGTTTGGTCACGAATAAAGTCAAGATTATGAGCTTTGAAATCTATGTAAAGAATACCACGTCTCCCCACGGTATGGTCTAATCTTGGGTCTAATGGCACCGTTGAAGGTTCATAAGCCTGATCAATTTTTACACCTTGATCACTTTTTACGTCCACATCATTAAAAGTATCTAACAATGGAAGTCCGTTCGCATCAGTTCTGTAAGCATTCACTAAATTTTGTGAAGGCTGATAAAATCCGCAACATCCCCAAGGCGAAGCATAAGGGTGAGCCAATCCCATACCTGCATCGGAAGCCTGATCGGCAGCACTTGATACGGCATATTGTACTTCAAAAAGGGATTCTTCATTATTACGAGTAGCTACATCAAAATTACTATAAAACTTATCAACCAATTTGAACCTACCACTACTTACAATTTGGTCTAACAATGCCTTTGCTGCTTGCAATTTGGCAGTATTTGCCGCTCCCGTTGAAATATTAAAACCTTGGAACATATAGGCTTTTGCCAAAAATGCCATAGCTGCCCATTTGGTTGGACGACCAACTTCTGCTTGTTTATCTGGTAAAACAGCCATTGCCGCTTGGAAATCAGCTTCAATGAGGGGCCAAGTTTCTTTATCGTTCGGTATTTTGGTGCTTTCCGTATTATTCAAGTCAAACGTTTTATCATCTACAAATGGAATATTCTTCCACATCTTTCTGGCTTCAAAATGGAAAACTCCACGCAAGAATCTTGCTTCGGCTTCAATTTGTTTAACACGTTCTGCATTGATTCCTTTTGCAGCTTTCAAACTATTCAATGCATCATTGGCACGAGCAACGCCCTTGAACAAACCTCTCCATTTGTTTTTAATGTGTCCGTTGGTTGGTTGGAAGTCATATTTTTCGATAAATGATTGCTCAGGTTGGTCACCTGCATCAGTTCCTTTATAGGCATCATCCGAAGGAATTCCACCAAAAACCCAACTCTGAATTTCGTTTTCCCAAGGAGCTTGACCGTCCAAACCTTGTCCATCTAACATTCCGTAGGCACCTAAAAGAATACCCTCTACTCCCCCAGGAGTTTGCAGGGCAGTTGGACTATATTGTCCTTGAGGGTCACGGGTAAGGAATGAATCCGTACAAGCCGTTGCTAATCCCAAAGATAATCCCGTTACTAAACTATATTTTATAAATTTATTTTTCATTTTTATTTTCATTTAATGAGTTTTACTGTGTTAATAATTTTGTGAGATTAATTAGAAACCTACATTCAAGCCAACTAATAAAGTTCTTGAAACAGGCATATAACCACCGTCAAAACTCAAAGTGTTATCAGCCCCTGTCTGAATTTCTGGATTTAAACCTGTGTATTTTGTGAAAGTAGCCAAATTCTGAACTTGTACGTATGCCTGAACATTAGCAAAACCAATGGTGTTGGACAATTTTGAAGGCATTGTGTAAGTTAATTGAACGTTCTTGATTCTGAAATATGAACCTTTTTCAATAAAATAACTTGAAGGACGACTACTTACTTGGTCATTGGCATCCATGATTGGCACAGTACCACCTTTGTTTGTTGGTTGCCAAGCCTCATATAAAGCACGTTTAGAACGATTTCCTTGGAAAGTATTGAAATCAGAGAAATAACGAGTATAATTAAATACATCATTACCAACCGTTCCTGTCGCAAAAATGGTTAAATCAAACGCTTTGTATCCCAAGTTCACGTTTACACCAAAATTGAAGTCAGGATGAGGATTTCCGATAATAGTACGGTCATCATCATTGATTTTACCATCTTTATTAACATCTTCCATTTTGAACTTACCTGCCTTGTTATAACCATCTGCATAGGGAGCCCATGCTCTTGCTTCTTCGTCAGACTGGAAGATACCCAAGACTTTGTAACCGAAAAAAGAAGAAATAGGTAAACCCGCTTGTGTTACAGTAACGGCAGGAACACGAGAACCATTACCAAAGAACTTTGTATTTGGACTTTCGTCTAATTTATCAACGGTATTTCTATACATTCCGTAGTTTGCTCCAACACTGTAACGAATGCCATTAGCTAATGAATTACGATAATTAACACCGATATCAACCCCTGTATTAGTCATTGCACCTACGTTAAATGAAGCCTCACTTGCATCTCCTGCTGTAAAGGTATTCTGAACTCGGTAAAGCATATCAGTTGTTTTACGATTCCAAACATCAATTTCAATGGCTAATTTACTTTTGAATAATGAAGCATCTATACCAAAATTTGTTGAAGTTGTTGTTTCCCATTTCGCTTTTGGATTTCCGTAAGCCTGTGTGTCATATCCAATTCGGGGGCTACTTGAAGAACCATCGATTGGATATCCTGCATGGAAAATATCAGCACGGTAAGTTGTGTAAGCATTATAATCACCAATTTTTTGATTACCTGTTTGCCCGTATCCAAAACGTAATTTTAAGTCGTCAATCGCAGGAAGTTGATTTTTAATAAATCCTTCTTCTGACATTCTCCATCCTAAACTAAACGCAGGAAAAATGGCGTTACGTGAAGCCTGTAAAAAACGAGATGATTGGTCATTACGAAGAATGGCTTGGAATAAATATTTATCTTTATAAGCATAATTCAACTTTCCAAATTGAGAGTATAAAGTATAATCTCTGAATACATTACCACCATTAGAAGACCTTGTTGCATCTCCTAAATCAAGGTAGCTAATAATTGGATTTGATTCAAAAGCATAACCACCTCTACTGGCTGAGAATCCTTCACCATATTCTTTAATACTTTCTAAACCAACATAAGCATCAAACTTGTGATCTATGTTGAAAGTCTTTGAGTAAGAAAGTGTATTGGTCCAAGTCCAAGCAAAGAAATAAGCATTATTTGAAGTTGAGCCATTATTGAAACTTCCTTCAATGTATTCAGGATTGGCACGACCAATATAACGACCACGATTAGCGTTAATATCAATACCTAAACTTGTTTTCACTTTCAAATCAGGAAGGATGGCATACTCAGCATATACATTACCAAACGCACGAAGACGATAATTAAAGTTATCTGCCTCACGAGCAAGCGTTGCATAAGGATTTGAGTTATTTCCTAAATTTGCTCCACGACTACCCGCAAAATTTCCCGCAATATCATACACTGGAAGTAAAGGATGATGTTTATAAGAACCAGAAACGGCATTTTGTTCTTGATTATTTCCAAAACCGCCTTTACGATTATCCAAAGAAGCAGAAAAATTTTCTCCTACTTTAAGACGTTTTTTCAAAGCTGTAAATTCTGTGTTTGCTCTCAATGTATAACGCTCATAACCTACGAATTTTACTACTGATTCTTGATTAAAGTAACCCAAAGAAAGAGCAAAACGTCCGTTTTCAACACCACCCGTTGCCGTTACTTGAAAATTTCGGATGGGTGCTGTTCGAGTTAATTCGTTCCACCAATTTGTATCTGCTGCTTTTGTAATAGCGTAGATATTTCCTGGCGTTAATGAATATAACTTTGGATCAACCCCAGCCGTTCCTTCTTTTCCTGCACTTGGGAAAACGTAATCAGGAACACTTACTTCACCATTTGCTCCGAACGTATATTGTCCGTGTGAAGGGGTTTTTCCTGCATATTTGTCAGCTAAAAATAAATATTGACCTAACTCCTTGGCATTTAAAGCCTGTACATTTTCAGCCGTTGTTTGTGAACCTTGATAGGTTGAGAAATTCACTTTAACCTCACCAGGTTTCCCTTGTTTTGTAGTAATGATAACAACGCCATTGGCAGCTCTTGAACCATAAATAGAAGCTGATGAAGCGTCTTTCAAAATCTGGATAGATTCAATATCCATTGGGTTTAAGTTTCCTTGGCTTTCCGTTGGTACACCATCAATCACGTAAAGCGGGTCATTGTTTCCAATTGTTCCAAATCCACGGATTCTGATAGTTGCTTCACCACCAGGCGTTGCATCGTTCACAACGCTAAGACCCGAAGCACGACCTTGCATTTGTTGTGCAAAAGTGGTTGCTGGAATGGCTTGAAGGTCTTTTGCAGAGATTGTGGCAACTGCACCCGTAATGTCCTTTTTTGCTTGACTACCATAACCCGTTACGATTACCTCTGATAAATTTGCTACGTCTTCTGATAAAGTTAAATTAACGGCAGATTGACTTCCTACTTTCACTTCTTGTGAAATAAAGCCTACTGACGAAATCATCAAAATGGCATTATCGTCTTTAACGTTTACTGAAAACTCACCGTTGGCATTGGTGGTTGTTCCCGTGGTGCTTCCTCTAATAATTACGGATGCTCCAGGAATGCCCTGCCCACCTCTTTCAGCAACTTTTCCTGATACTTTTCTGTTTTGAGCTATCGCACCGAAGCTCAAAAAAGTTAATATCAGGAACATGATTTGTCGTAAATGTTTGTTTTTCATAAAAATTGTGTTTTGAATTGAAAGAATGTGAAAATTGTTAAAGTCGTTTTTAGGAGTGGTCGTAAACTATAATTTGGGTTAAATCGTCCTCTTTTGGATAAAAG
>Ga0326734_1000233_pt1 | contig 16280 bp, 14 predicted proteins | sample 15_GP2_1315_FD_207944 | JGI IMG/M metagenome (GOLD analysis project Ga0326734, IMG submission 207944) | Glacier ice microbial communities from Ngari, Tibet, China - 15_GP2_131.5 | ecosystem: Environmental > Aquatic > Freshwater > Ice > Glacier | place: China: Ngari, Tibet | collected 2018-07-18 | reverse complement strand
CTTGCGCCTGGCTTTTTCCCACTGGCCGCTGCCCAGCCGGTGCAGCGGCGCTTCGTCGGCGGCTACGCCGGTGTAGCGGCTGATCTGGTGCAACTGGCTGACCGGCACGTACAGCGTCGCCTTGTCGGCATATTCAAGGTGCAAGAATTCTTGCGTGGCGGGCGAGCCGTCGCTGCCTTTTTCGCCCAGGTCGAGGTTGACCAGCCCCCGGTAGCGGCCGATGCCGTGGGCGCTGTGCACCACCGGGTCGCCGACGTTGAGTTCGGACAAGTCCTTGATCAGCGCTTCCACGTCGCTGACCTGCTCCTGGCGCTTGTTGCGGCGGCGAATCGTGACGCCGGCGGCAAACAACTCGGTCTCCGTGACGAAGTCGATGCGCTCTTCAAGCCAGCTGAAGCCGCTGTTCAGCGCCGCCGTGGCAATGCCGATTTTTTCGCTGCTGGTCTGGAAGTCTTCGAGCGAGTCGAAGGCGGGCGGGCTGACATTGCTGGCGCGCAAAAAGTCAAGCAGGCTTTCGCGCCGGCCATCGCTTTCGGCCAGCAGCAGCACGCGGTGGGCGGTGCTGCCCGCATGGCGCTTGAAGCCGGCCAGCGGGTCGTCGGCGCCGCGCACCACGGCCATTTCGCCGAGTTTCTGAAAATTTGCGTTGTCCACCACGTCTTCCACCGAGCCGCGCAGTGCCAATTGCGCGTAGTCGTTGGCCCGGGTGTAGAACTGCTCAGCCGTCAGGAACAGCGACTCGGGCGGCAGCGCCGGGCGGTCGGGCGCGTCCTTCACCAGACGGTAGCGGTCTTTCGTGTCCTGCCAGAAGCGCTGGAACGCCGGCTCCAGGTCGCCATGCAGCACCACGGTCGCCTGCTTGCCCAGGTAGTCGAACACGGTCGCGGTTTCTTCAAAAAACAGCGGCAGGTAATACTCGATGCCGGCCGTCGCCACGCCGTTGCCCATGTCCTTGTAGATGCGGCTCTTGGTCGGGTCGCCGTCGAGCAGCTCGCGCCAGCGGTTGCGAAATTTCGCCCGTGCATCGTTGTCCATCGGGAACTCGCGGCCCGGCAGCAGACGCACCTCCGGCACCGGGTACAAAGAGCGCTGGCTGTCCGGGTCAAAGGTGCGGATGGAGTCGATTTCGTCATCGAACAGATCGACCCGGTAAGGCACCAGCGAGCCCATCGGAAACAAATCGATCAACCCGCCGCGCACCGCGTATTCGCCAGGGCTGACGACCTGCGTCACGTGGCTGTAGCCGGCCAGCGTGAGCTGCGCTTTCAGCTTGGTTTCATCGAGCTTTTGCTTCGCCTTGAACTCGAAGGTGTAGCCTGCCAGGAAAGACGGCGGCGCCAGCCGGTACAGCGCCGTGGTGGCGGGCACGATCACCACGTCGGCGCCGGTGTCTTTTTTGCGCTGCTGGATGCGCCACAGCGTCGCCAGGCGTTCGCTGATCAAATCCTGGTGCGGCGAAAAGGCGTCGTAGGGCAATGTTTCCCAGTCGGGGAAAAGGGCACAGCGCAGGTCGGGCGCAAAAAAGGCCATTTCGTCCATCAACCGCTGGGCGGTGGCAGCGTCTGATGTGACGATGGCGGTGAGTTTGCCCGCGGCTTTCTCGCGCTGGCCCAGTTGGGCCAGCAGCAGGGCGTCGGCAGAACCCAGGGGTTGGGGCAGGGTGTAGCGTTTGCCGCTCGTCAGTTGAGGAAGGTGCATCGGCCTGATTTTAGAATTTATGATGGGACGATGATGACCGACCCCGCTGATCCCTGCCCCACCACCCGTTTTTTTGCCTTGATTCCCTGCGCAGGGCAGGGCAGCCGGGCCGCCGCGCTGGCCGGCCAGGCCAAGCAATACCAGGAAATTGCCGGCCAGGCCATGGTGCTGCATACCCTGGCGGCTTTTTTGCAAGTCAGCCGTCTGGCGCGCGTCCTGGTGGTCGTGGCGCCCGGCGACCGGTTTTTTGAATCGCCAGGGCAGACACAGTTTGACGTTGCGGACTGCGGCGGCGCCAGCCGGGCCGGCAGCGTGCGCCGGGGACTCGATGCCCTGAGCCATTCGGGCGCGCAACCAAATGATTGGGTGCTGGTTCACGATGCGGCCCGCTGCCTGGTCACGCCTGCCCAGATCAACCAGCTGATGGACGACTGCCAGCACGATGACGTGGGCGGCCTGCTGGCGCACCGCTTGCCCGACACGCTCAAGCAGGCACTGAATGGCCGCGTGGCCGGCACGCTGGACCGCACGGGCAAATGGCTGGCGCAAACGCCGCAGATGTTTCGCATGGGCCGTCTGGCCGAGGCGCTGGACAATGCAGGCGCGGACGTCACCGACGAGTCAAGCGCCATCGAGGCCCTGGGCCTGTCACCCCGGCTGGTGCCAGGCAGCGCGCAAAACTTCAAGGTGACTTATCCGGAAGACTTTGCGCTGGCCGAGGCGATTTTGTTGTACCGTGCCGGGCTGCTGCAGCCTGGGCCAGCTTTTGCCCGCTGTTAATTTAAAAATCCTCACCCCAAGAAAGCCGAACAGATGAATCACGCAGTTGCCGCCCCGCTTCCCCCTTTTCGAATCGGTGAAGGCTGGGACACGCATGCCCTGGTGCATGGGCGCAAGCTGATCCTTGGGGGCATCGACGTGCCGCATACGATGGGCCTGCTGGGCCATTCGGATGCGGATGTGCTGCTGCACGCCATCATCGACGCCTTGCTGGGCGCGGCTGGCATGGGGGATATCGGCACTCATTTTCCGGACACCGATGCACGTTTCAAAGGGGCTGATTCGGTGGCGCTGCTGCGGGAAACCGGCCGCCTGCTGGCGGCGCACGGCCACCGCATCGGCAACATCGACAGCACCATTGTGGCGCAGTCGCCGCGGCTGGCGCCGCATATTCCGGCGATGCGAAGCCGGATTGCAGAGACGCTGGGCTTGCTGGAAAGCCAGGTCAACGTCAAGGCCAAGACCGCCGAAAAGCTCGGCCCTGTCGGCCAGGGGCTAAGCCTGGAAGCGCGTGCGGTGTCGCTCCTCTATTGATAGCTGACTTGCATTGCAAATACTGCGCAAAAGCAGCATTTGACTTGAAGTATTCGGTTATCCCCGGCGCAGTTTGATGTGCGCTGCCAGCCCGCCGGAACTGGTGTTTGACAAACTGAAAAGGCCGCCCATCCTCAGCACGGTTTTTTCTGCGATGGCCAGCCCCAGGCCAGCGCCGGTGGCCTCCGTGCGCGCCACATCACCCCTGAAAAACGGGTTGGTGAGCCGGGGCAAAACGTCTGGCGCTACGCCATTGCCATGGTCCCTGATCTTGACAAGCACCCAGGCTTCGCTGACTCGCGCTGAAATATCCACCTGTGCCATGCCGGTTTCGCTGCTTTTCCCATAGCGCCTGGAATTCTCCAGCAAGTTGGCAATCACACGGGACAAGTCAACCCGGTCGGCCAGAACCCTGGTGTTGTCAGGAATGCTGACGGTGACGTTCATGTCGGGGTATTCCGCCACGGCGTACAGCGATTTTGCAATCACTTCGTTCAGCAAAATAGGTTCCAGGTGCGCAGGCTCGGGCCGGGCGTAGTCGAGGAACTTGTCAATGATCGCATCCAGCTGGGCAATGTCCTCGACCATGTGCTGGCGCGCATCCGGGTCTGCGACGCTCATTTCGGTCTCAAGCCGAAGACGCGCCAGCGGGGTGCGCAGGTCATGCGAAATACCGGCCAGCATCACCACCCGGTCCTGCTCGATCTTGGAGAGTTGGGCGGCCATGCGGTTAAAGCCAATATTGACCTCGCGCACTTCGCTGGTCGCCACCTGTTCATCAAGCCGGCTGGCTTCAAAATCACCATCCCGCATCCGGCTGGCGGCAAACGACAGTTGTTTGAGCGGCTGGTTGATCAAGCGCGCAATCACGGCGGCACCGGCCAGCGACAGGGCTGCAGCCGTCATGAGCCAAATGGCCCAGGTACTGGTGCGTGAGGGCCCCAGCTGGGACGGATCGGTCAGCATCCAGTAGGCATCGCCCTCGACCGAAAAACCAATCCACAGCCCCTTCTTGCCGTTGACCATGTTGGCCACCAAGGTGTCAGCACCCAGGCGCCGAGTCAGTTCCTTGGCAATGCTTTCAATAAACGCGTCGCTGGCATAGTGTTTGTAAACATCCTTGGGGTCATGAAACACAATCCGGACATGCTCCTCTTCTGCCAGTGCCTTGATCAGCAGGACACGGGAAATCGGATCGGAAAAACGTAGCGCTGTGCGGGTGGTACTGACCAGCACAGCAAGCTGCTGCGCAGTTTGAACGGCGCGAGGCTCGGTTTCCAGCGCACGAAAAGTTTGCAGCCAGGCAATGATCGAGCCAAACAACAAAAGCGCCAGAAAGAAAAATGTCCGCCAGAAGAGGTTGATCCGCCTGCGCGGTTGTACTTCCAGGGGGGCTGGCATGGTCTCATCAGAGGGAGTGGAATAGGAAGGGGGCATGTCAAAAGCAGGCGGTCATGAAATTTAACGAGACTGGTGAAAACACCCAGCCGCATTGAATCGCATGGACAGGGGAAATTAGATGATTATCCCTGCCCGAAGACGCCGCCTCTTCACTCGCACCAAGCTGCGGAAAATTTTACAACCCGGCGTGCAGGACGCCTTAGTTGTTTCCGTCCGGCACGAAAACGTAGCCAATTCCCCAGACCGTCTGGATGTAGCGGGGCACGGCCGCGTCGGTTTCGATGAGCTTGCGCAGGCGCGAGACCTGCACGTCCAGACTACGGTCAAATGGCTCGAACTCCCGGCCACGTGCAAGTTGGGCCAGTTTTTCACGCGACAGCGGCTGGCGCGGATGGCGCACCAGGGTTTTTAGCATGGCGAACTCGCCGGTGGTCAACGGCAGCTCCTCGCCGTTTTTTTGCAGCGTGCGCAGGCTCATGTCGAACGAGAACGGACCGAACGTGATCACTTCCTGATCGCTCGAAGGCGCGCCCGGAACCTCGGCTGTCGGGCGGCGGCGCAGCACCGCATGAATGCGGGCCAGCAGCTCACGCGGATTGAAAGGTTTGGCCAGGTAGTCGTCGGCACCCACTTCGAGGCCGACGATGCGGTCCACGTCTTCGCCTTTGGCCGTCAGCATGATGATGGGTGTGCGGTCATTGGCCGCGCGCAGGCGCCGGCAGATCGACAAGCCGTCTTCGCCCGGCATCATCAGGTCGAGCACGATCAGGTCCACCGCATCGCGCAGCATGATGCGGTTCAACGCCTTGCTGTCCTCAGCCAGGATCACATCGAAACCTTCTTGCGCCAGGTAACGGCGCAGCAAGTCCCTGATGCGTGCGTCATCGTCGAGTATCAGGATTTTGTCAGCACGGGCATTGGATTGAGCTTGGAGCATGGTGATCTTTTGAATTTGTAACAGAGCCCATTTTGAGGGCAGGAAAAAGGCAATGTCTTTCTTTTGCGTGAAAAAAACTTTTTATTACTTTTATTTCGATTCATGTTGTTTGCAAAAAATTCACCTTGAAGGGCATATTTTTTTGCAATTGACAAGGCCCTTGTGGAGGGGCGGATGGGGTTTTTCAAGGGTTTATGCTAACTTGTCCATGTTTTGATGCCATGCGCCATCTGGTTTCCTTGTTCTGAAAACCGCCCGAATTGAATCGGTTCGCCATGCGCTGAATCTTTTTTTATACGATTGAAAAGGTAAAAACCACCATGCTGAATGCTACTAAAAAAATAGCTGCTTGTACGCTTGTACTATGCGCAACAAGCGCGTTTTCTCAAAATATGACACCTGAGCCTTTGAAAAATGTGGCGCAGCTTTCCGCCAGCGGGTCGGTGGACGTCCAGCAGGACTTGCTCTCGATTTCGCTCACCACCAGCCGGGATAGCAGCGATGCCGGCACTGTGCAAACCCAGCTCAAGGAAGCGCTTGAATCTGCCTTGACCCAAGCCCGGCTGTCTGCATCGCCAGGACTGATGGAAGTGCGTACCGGCAATTTCAGCCTCTACCCGCGTTACAGCAAGGAAGGCAAGATCAATGGTTGGCAAGGCTCGACGGAACTGGTTCTTGAAGGCAAGGACTTTGCCCGCATCACTGCAGCAGCTGGAAAAATCCAGAGCCTGAGCCTGGGCAATGTCAGCTTTGCGCTGAGCCGGGAGCAACGCGGCAAGGTTGAAGGCGAAGCCCAGGCCCAGGCCATCGAGAGTTTCAGGTCGAAGGCAAGTGAAGTTTCCAAAAGTTTCGGCTATGGCAGCTACACCTTGCGCGAAGTGTCGGTGAATACCAGTGTCCCCAGCCCCCTGCCGCGCCCACGCATGATGGCAATGAGTGCCAAATCCGACATGGCCGAGGCGCCTGTACCGGTGCAGGCCGGAAAAAGCACGGTCGTGGTCAATATTTCCGGTTCGGTGCAGATGCTGCCTTAGCGCTCCTGCTTCCCGCAGGCCGGGCGAGCCCTGAAAATCCGGGCGTTTGCTCTACAAGCGAGTTTGGCTGACAGTGCTTCTGGGGTTGCCCGCTTATGCTTTTCGCATGAATGCTCTTTTGAAATCCGCTGCCCAGGCTGCCCGCAACGGAACTTTGTTTATTGTGTTGAACACGGGGTCGGGACACCGTGATGTGGATGAGGAAAAGCAGATCATCGGCCGTGTGCTGCAAGAAGGCGGCCGGGATTTTGAGTTCTTGCAATGTGAAGGCGACGAGTCGATCGACATGCTGGCCAGGCGCGCGGTGGACCTGGCCAAAGCGCATCAAGGCGTGGTGGTCGCAGCCGGAGGAGACGGCACCATCAACACCGTGGCCAATGCCGTGCTGGGCAGCGGTTGCCCCTTTGGTGTGCTGCCTCAGGGTACCTTCAATTATTTTGGCAGGGACAATGCAATTTCGCAGGACAGCAGCCAGGCGGCCCGGGTTTTGTTGAGCGGGCGCATTTCGCCGGTGCAGGCGGGCAAGGTAAATGGGCGGCTTTTTCTGGTCAATGCAAGCCTTGGCCTGTACCCGCAGATCCTGGAAGACCGTGAGGCCTGGAAGAAGCAGTTGGGCCGCAGCCGCTTTGTGGCTTTTTTGTCGGGTGTGGCTACCTTGCTGCAATCGCGCCATCAGCTGCGGCTGCGCATCGAGTCATCAGGCCAGACCCTGCTGCTGCGCACGCCTACCTTGTTCATTGGAAACAACCGTTTGCAACTTGTTCAGGCCGGCATATACACAGAGCACGCCGAAGCGGTTGCGCAAGGGCAGTTGACGGCTGTGGCGGTTCGTCCCATTGGCACGCTGGCGCTTTTTGGCTTGCTGCTGCGGGGCATGCTTGGACGGCTGGGCGAGGCCGAAAAAGTCCAGAGTTTTTCTTTTCGGCGCCTGACGGTAGCGCCGCATGGCATGAAACGCGTCAAGGTGGCCACCGACGGCGAGATTGCCTGGATGCAAGTGCCCCTGGTCTTTGAGGTCGCTGCCGAGCCCTTGCTGCTGCTGGTTCCCACACCGGCCGATCAGGCTGAAATTGCTTGAGCGCTGGCTTCCGTTTCAACCCCGCATGACAAGCCTGCTGCAAATTTCCGACCCGCATTTCGGCACCGTGCAGCCTGAAGTGATGCAGGCGCTGAGACAATTTTCCATCGAGCAGCAGCCCGACGTCTTGGTGCTGTCAGGCGACATCACCCAGCGCGCCCTGGTGTCCGAGTTTGCCCAGGCGCGCGCTTTTTGCGACTCTCTGGCCATCCCCCAGATGCTGGCCATACCCGGTAACCATGACGTGCCGCTGTTTGACCTTTACCAACGGGTGTTCACCCCCTATGCGCGTTACCTTCAGGCTTTTGGGCCGGTGATTGAGTCTGTGGTGACCACGCCCTTGCTCCAGGTCATCGGCGTCAAGACAACGCGCCGCTGGCGGCACAAGAACGGCGAAGTTTCCAGCGCGCAGGTGGCGCGGGTGGTTGCTGAGTTAAAGCGTTCGGCTGCGGCGCAGTTGCGCATTGTGGTGGTTCACCAGCCCGTACACGTCATGCATGCCGAAGACCAGCATGACCGCCTGCGTGGTTGGAAACCGGCGGTGCAAGCCTGGTCCAGGGCAGGCGCCGACATCGTCATGGGAGGGCATATCCACCTGCCGTCGTTGTGCGACCTGTCGGCCCGCGTGGAGGGGCTGGAGCGTCGGCTCTGGTGCGTTCAGGCAGGTACTGCGCTTTCTACCCGGGTGCGCGCAGATATTCCAAACTCCATCAATTTATTGCGCTACCAGGGACCAGACCTGCCGTTTTCATGCCGTCTGGAGCGTTGGGATTTTCAATCTGCTCTCGGCCGTTTTGAGTGTGTGCAGTTCACTGAACTGCCGCTTGGAAGCCATGACAACGGTTTGCCGGCCAGCGTGCCCGCCTCGCAATACTAGGCGCGCTGGCTTTTTCGGGTCGTAAGGCGCGCGCGCAGCAGGTCATACGCCAGGTTGAATAAAAAAGTGTAGGGCAGAAAGAAAAGCGCAATGCAGATCTCCAGCACAAACGCATCCCAAAGGCCAATGTGTAACCACCAGGCCGCCACCGGCACGATGAGCAAGACCAGCCCGCATTCAAACATCACTGAATGAATCACGCGTGTCACCAGCTTTCGTTCAAATCCCATGCGCCGTTGGGCATGGTCAAACATCAGGTTGAACAACATGTTCCAGCTCATCACCATCAGGGAAACCATCAGCGACAGCAGCCCGATGTGCGCTAGCGAATAACCCATCAGCCAGGCGCCCAGCGGAGCGCAGATGGAAATGGCCACCGCTTCAAACAACAAGGCCTGAAAAAAACGTTCGCTGACTGATTTGTCGAGATGCATAAAACCGGAATCCTGCGCGGGGTTGAAAAATCAGAAAGCATGTATTTTCATTTACATGTGTGACATGTCGAAATCCAGGTAACAAGCTGGACAGCAGCTGTAGATATATTCGAAATAGACTGTTTGCGCAATTGTTTTAAATTCAAGCGGATGTATTGTTGATAGCCAATAAATAAAAGCCCATAAAAAAAGCCTGCAAACCACGGGTTTGCAGGCTTGGAATCGAGGTGCCGGCTGGCACCTTCTGGCAGCTTAGAAGCGGTAGCGCAGTCCAACTGTGGTGGCATTCACACGGTCGCGGCCATCGCCTGCAAACTTGAGCTTGTGCTCGTCGTACTGCAGCACGGCAGACAACTGGGGGTTGAATGAATATTCCGCTCCGATACCGTACGAAATGCCAAAACCGGTTTCCTTGCCCGATGCAACGCCGGAGCCGGGAAAAGCAGACACGTCAGTCCGGCCATAGGTGGTGCCCAACTTGCCAAGCAGGTTGAACGACGAAGTGATGGGCGCCCTGCCGACCAGGCTCAGGTTGATGCCTTCGGCCTTGGTCTGGCCGCCAGCCCGTTCAACCTTGCCAAAATTGGTGTAACCCAGTTCAAACCCGAGGTTTGGCGTGAAGAAAGAGCCGGTGTAGAGGTTGTAGACCGTGTCCTTGTTGTCGTTGGCGAAAGGCCCAAAACCGCTGCCCAGCGAATAATTGGAGGAGCCAATGTTCAAGCCGGCATAACTGGCGCCTGGGGAGTACAGGGTGTAATTGGTCTGGGCTTGCGCGCTGGCAGCGGCCATTAGCGCGGCAACCGTAAGAAGGGTTGCTTTAAAACTGCGGTTGAATATTTTCATGATGCTCCTTTGAGGGGTGAGTGATGGCAACTGCCGCCGTGAGACCCAAACTTTGGACAGATGTTCCCCTGATTTTAAAAGTTGGCCGAACCGCAACTGTGAGCCCATCGGGCAAGTTGCTGTAGGACGAAAGGCTGGCCCTTCCTCGTCTCAAACAGGTTGCATGTCAGGGTGGAGGCGAGTGGTGAAAAAAGTGCGGATCGGGCTTTGAGAAATGCGTTCCGGTACAGGGAAAGCTGCTGCTAAAGTCGGACGATGCAGCTCATCACTTACTTAGCCGGCAACAGTGCGCTGGTGCTTGACTCGCCCCATAGCGGGGTGGTTTACCCGCCTGACTTTCAGTACGCCTGCGAAACCTCGGTTCTGCGCCGGGCCGAAGACACCCATGTTGAAAAGTTGTACGACTTTGCGCCCGGCCTGGGCGCGCACTGGATTGAAGCGCACTTTCCCCGCAGTTACCTGGATGCCAACCGAAACACCACCGAACTGGACGTTGCCCTGCTCGACGCGCCTTGGCCGCATGCGGTCGAAACCGATCCGGTGGTGCTGGGCAAGGTGCGACTTGGCAAGGGCCTGATCTGGCGCACGACGGACGACGGCTTGCCCATCTATGCGCGAAAACTGTCGGTTGACGAAGTCAGCCGGCGCATTGCAGCGTGCTGGGTGCCTTACCACGCCGCCGTGGCGCAGTCCATCGAACGGGCCCATGCCGGGCACGGTTACAGTGTTCATCTCAACTGCCATTCCATGCCTGCCATTGCATCGAGCCACGCCACCGATTTTCCGGGTGAAAAGCACCCTGATTTCGTGGTGGGCGACCGTGACGGCAGCACGGCCAGCCCCGCGCTGTCCGCCCTGGTGTGCGCGCAGCTGACGGCCTGGGGCTACAGCGTGGCCTACAACCACCCGTACAAAGGCGTGGAACTGGTGCGGCGCTACGGCAACCCGGCGGCGAACCGGCACAGCATCCAGCTTGAGATCAACCGAAAGCTCTACATGAACGAGGCAACGCTTGAGTTGACGGCGGGCTATGACCGCTTGAAAGCGCACTTGCGTTTGCTGGTCGAGCTGCTGCTTAAAACCGATCCGCGGCTGTGCTGAGGGCGCGATGTCTTTTGATCATCAAAGGTTTGGAGGAGGCTGAATGGAACATGTCGATTGCGTGGTCGTAGGGGCCGGTGTGGTGGGGCTTGCCGTGGCGCGCGCGCTGGCCTTACAGGGCAAAGAGGTCATGGTGCTGGAAGCGGAAGACACCATTGGCACCGGCACCAGTTCGCGCAACAGCGAGGTCATTCACGCGGGAATTTACTACCCGCAGGGTTCGCTCAAGGCCAGGCTGTGCGTGCAGGGGAAGGCCTTGCTGTACGCGTATTGCGCGGCGCGCGGCATTGGCTTTAGCCGCTGCGGCAAGCTGCTCGTGGCCACCACTGGCGAACAAGTGGCGCAGCTGCAGGGCATCATCAAAAAAGCGGCCGCCAATGGCGTGAACGACCTGGTGCTGATCTCGCGCGAGGAAGCCCAGGCCATGGAGCCGCAGCTCCAATGCGTGGCCGCCGTGCATTCACCAGGTACGGGCATCGTGGACAGCCATGGGCTGATGCTGGCCTTGCAGGGCGATCTGGAGAATGCGGGCGGACTTGTGGTGCTTAATTCGGCTGTTGCGCACGCCCATTGTGCCAAAGATGCTATAACTTTAATAGCTGTCGACGGTACCGAGCTTCAGGCCACATGGGTCGTCAATTCAGCAGGGCTGCATGCGCAGGCGCTGGCAATGCGTTTTGCCGGGCTGGCGGCAGCGCATGTTCCCCCCAGTTATTACGCCAAAGGCAATTACTTTGCCCTGGCGGGCCGTTCACCGTTTACCCGGCTCATCTACCCGGTGCCCGAAGCGGCGGGCCTGGGGGTTCACCTGACCATTGACCTGGGCGGGCAGGCCAAATTTGGCCCCGATGTGCAGTGGGTTGATTCAGCCGATGACCTGGTCGTGGACCCGGCCCGGGGCGATGCGTTCTATGCCGAGGTTCGAAAATACTGGCCGGCGCTGAAGGACGGCGCCTTGACGCCTGCCTATGCCGGCATGCGCCCGAAGATCCAGTCGCCTGACGAGCCAGCCAAAGATTTTTTGATTCAGGGGCCTGCAGTCCATGGCGTGGCGGGACTGGTCAATTTGTTTGGCATCGAGTCGCCAGGGCTCACCAGTTCATTGGCCATTGGCGAGATGGTGACGGGCTTGCTGAAGGCAACTTAAGCCCGTCAATCAATCAATCGGCTTACTGGGCCGCCCAGCCGCCGTCCATGTTCCAGGCCACGCCCCGAATGTTGGCACCGGCAGGCGAGCAGAAAAATACCGCCAGCGCGCCCAAGTCTTCCGGAGTGGTGAACTGCATTGAAGGCTCTTTTTCACCCAGTAATTGCGCCTTGGCTGCTTCGTTGCTGATGCCTGCGGACTCGGCCCGGGCATCGACCTGTTTTTGCACCAGGGGTGTCAACACCCAGCCCGGACAAATCGCATTGCAGGTCACGCCGGTCGTGGCGTTTTCCAGCGCAGTCACTTTCGTCAGGCCGACCAGGCCGTGCTTGGCGGCCACATAGGCCGATTTTTCGGCCGAACCTACCAGGCCGTGTACCGATGCCAGGTTGATGATGCGGCCCCAGCCCTTGCCGTTGTCGGCAGCCAGCATGGCCGGCAGCGCCAGGCGCGTGGCATGAAAGGCGCTGCTCAGGTTGATGGCAATGACCGCATCCCATTTTTCAACGGGGAAGTTTTCAATCCGGGCCACATGCTGGATGCCTGCGTTGTTGACCAGAATATCGACCTGGCCAAATTTGGCAGCGGCGAACTTCATCATTTGCTCGATCTCGCCGGGCTTGCTCATGTCGGCGCCATGGTACGCAACCTTCACGCCCAATGCGGCAATGACGGCCTTGGGACCGTCCACATCGCCAAAACCGTTGAGCACGATATTGGCCCCTTGTTCGGCCAATGCTTTTGCAATACCCAAACCGATACCGCTGGTCGAGCCGGTGACGAGAGCCGTTTTACCTTTGAGCATGAAATTTCTCCGGATGATCTACGATGGTTGACTTGAAGTGTGAACGGCGCCTTACGCGCCAGACAGTGTGAAATTTCCAAATCAATTATCAAGCTTTCTTCAGCTTTTTCCCAAGAGTACGCCATGACCGAACCCAGCCTGAATCACGTCACCTGTCCTGACCGCACCGGCGGCCACCGCATGGCCTATTGGCAATGGGGACGGCCTGACAGCAGGCATGTGGTCTTGTGCGTGCATGGGCTGACCCGGCAGGGGCGTGATTTTGATGTGCTGGCCCAAACTTTATGCGCCCAGCCCAGCCCATCCGGGGAAGGCTTGCGCATCATTTGCCCCGATGTGGCAGGTCGCGGCGAAAGCGACTGGCTTGCGGACCCGATGGGTTACCAGGTGCCTGCCTATGCGGCCGACATGGTGTCCCTGCTGGCGCAACTGCATGCGTGCTCGCCCATCCAGACGCTGGACTGGGTGGGTACGAGCATGGGCGGTCTGATTGGCATGGTGGTTGGTGGCCAACCCGACTTGCCACTGCCGGTGCCGGTGCGCAAACTGGTTTTGAACGATGTCGGCCCGGCCCTTCAATGGCAAGCGATTCAGCGCATTGGTGCCTACCTGGGAAAATCCGGCCATTTCGATTCGGTTCAGGAGGCAGCCGATGCCATCTGGGCAATTTCACAGGGTTTTGGCCCGCACACGCCAGATCAATGGCTGGCCCTGTCGGCGCCCATGGTCAGACCGGTCAAGGCCGGGGCCGGCAGTCCGCTGCGCCTGCATTACGACCCTGCCATTGCCGGGCCGTTCAGACTGACCACCGAAGAAGGCGCACAACAGGGTGAGGCTGCGCTTTGGCGGCTTTACGATGCCATTCAGGCCCAGACCCTGGTGGTGCGCGGTTCGCAGTCAGATTTGCTGAGCCCGGCGACTGCCCGGGAAATGACGCAACGCGGGCCACGTGCTAGGTTGGTCGAGTTCGAAGGCGTTGGGCATGCGCCGACATTGATCGCAAACGATCAGGTCGCTGCGGTGAAAGCCTTCCTGCTTTTGTAAAGCCTGACAACAACGTGCCAAAGATTTCATGAAAAACAAAGCGGCCGGAACCCAGCCCCCCACTGCATTTCCAGACACGCCCAACCCCATAGTCGTGGCCACGGCTGAAAGTCCGGCCGATCAGCCCCATGCCCTGGCGCGGGCACGCGCTTTTGCCGAGCCGCTGATTGCCGGGGAGATCATGGACACCGGTGAGAACGTGCTGGCGCATGCCGATGCGGTGGTGGCCATCCTGAAGTCCATTGGCGGCTCCGAGGCCATGCAGGCGGCCACTTACCTGGTGCATTCCTGCCAGCACCTGAACAAGCCTCAAGATGTCATTGCCAAGGCTTTCGGACCCAGCTATGCCGCGCTGGCGGTGGAAACCACCAAGCTGATCTATGTGCAGCGGCAAACGCGCATGGTCGACAGCAAATCCCGGTTGCATGACGACCCGGCGGCGCAGACCGAAAATGTGCGCCGGATGCTGCTGGCGTTTTCGCGCGACCTGCGGGTCGTCATGCTGCGATTGGCGTCGCGCCTGCAGACCTTGCGCTACTACGCTGCCAGCCGGCAGGCCGCACCGCAGGCCTTGGCGCACGAGTCGCTGCATGTGTTTGCGCCCTTGGCCAACCGCCTTGGCATCTGGCAGCTCAAGTGGGAAATGGAAGACCTGTCTTTCCGTTATCTGGAGCCTGAAACCTACAAGCAGATCGCCCGGCTGCTCGATGAAAAACGCGCTGAACGCGAAATTTTCATGGAAACCCTGCGTGCGCAGCTTGAGCGCAACCTGAACCAAGGTGGTATTGCCGCGCTGGTGCAAGGCCGGCCCAAGCATATTTACAGCATCGTCAAGAAAATGCGCGGCAAGCTGCTTGACTTTGGGCAGGTATTCGATATTCGCGCCCTGCGCGTGATTGCCGCCGACGTGAAAGGCTGCTATGGCGCGCTGGGCTATGTGCATTCATGCTTTGATCCCATCGGCGGCGAGTTTGACGACTACATCGCCAAGCCCAAAGCCAATGGCTACCAGTCGTTGCACACCGTCGTTCGTGACCCAAGCGGGCGCCCCGTCGAAATCCAGATTCGAACCCAGGCCATGCACGACCACGCCGAGCACGGTGTGGCTGCCCACTGGGCTTACAAAGAGGCAGGAACCAAAGGCTATGCAGGCGTTTCGGCCAGCAGCGAATACGACGCTAAGATTGCAGTGCTGCGCCAACTGCTGGCGTGGGAGCGCGAGTTGTCCGCGCCGGCTGCCCAGCGCGCCCGCGATGCCAACCAGGGCTTGTTTGAAGACCGCATCTATGTGTTGACGCCTGACGCCGCCATCGTGGAATTGCCCCAGGGCGCCACGACGGTGGACTTTGCCTACAGCGTGCACACCAGCCTGGGCCACCGCTGCCGCGGGGCCCGGGTTGACGGCGCCATGGTGCCGCTCAACACGCCGCTGCAAAATGGCCAGACGGTTGAAGTCATCACCACCAAGGAAGGCGGACCGTCGCGGGACTGGTTGAACCCGGAATTGGGTTTCCTGTCGAGCAACCGCGCAAAATCCAAGGTGCGCGCCTGGTTCAACGGTCTGGCCATGGAGCAAACGGTAGCGAAAGGTCGGGAAGCGGTTGAAAAACTGCTGCAGCGAGAAGGCAAAACCGCCATGAAGCTTCAGGACCTGGCGTTGCAACTGGGTTTCAAGGCGGCAGACGATCTGTTCGAGGTTGTGGGCAAAGACGAGTTTTCATTGCGCACTATTGAAAACATGCTCAGACCTGCAGAAGCCGCGCTGTCGCCGGACGAGTTCGTGCTGGCCAGGAAACCTCGACAAACTGACAAATCCAGCGCCGCTGGAAAAAATGGCCAGGGCAGCGTGCTGGTGGTGGGCATGGATTCATTGCTGACCCAGCTTGCCAAATGCTGCAAGCCTGCGCCCCCAGATGGCATTCTTGGTTTTGTCACCAAGGGCAAGGGCGTGAGCATTCATCGAAGCGATTGCAGCAATTTTCGCAACATGGCCCAGGGCAGCCCAGAGCGTGTCATTGACGTTGAGTGGGGCTCATCCAAGGCACCCGAGGGAGCGGTTTATCCCGTGGATGTCGCCGTGGAAGCTGCTGACCGTCAAGGCCTGCTGCGTGATATTTCAGAAGTATTCGCCAAGGAAAAAATGAATGTCATTGGCGTGCAGACCCAGTCCGTCAAGGACAACCGCGGCGGAACTGCCTGGATGACCTTCACGGTCGAGGTTTCCCAGTCGGGGCGTCTTCATCAGGTGTTGGCTGTCGTGGGCAATGTGCCAGGCGTCCGGTCGGCACGAAGGCGCTGATCTGATTTCACATATTTTTCATGCCGCTTTGAAAGTCATGTTTTGCACTGCTAGAATACGAGCTTCGATAAGTTATTTAGGCGCGTAGCTCAGCTGGTTAGAGCACCACCTTGACATGGTGGGGGTCGTTGGTTCGAGTCCAATCGCGCCTACCAATTTTTAAAATGGTATTTGTTATCAATGTTTAAATCTCGTCAGAGAAAACATGAAACAAATTTAGCCTGTAAAAATTGCGTAGATCAAGATATTCCTAGAATGTACCGAGCCC
>Ga0326734_1000232_pt1 | contig 16293 bp, 13 predicted proteins | sample 15_GP2_1315_FD_207944 | JGI IMG/M metagenome (GOLD analysis project Ga0326734, IMG submission 207944) | Glacier ice microbial communities from Ngari, Tibet, China - 15_GP2_131.5 | ecosystem: Environmental > Aquatic > Freshwater > Ice > Glacier | place: China: Ngari, Tibet | collected 2018-07-18 | reverse complement strand
GCCCACTGTTGAACACTGATGTCAGTGGGGTAACCAGCTACAGCCATGTTTTTACTCAACTAAATTCTAATGAGTCAGTATACAAGCGATATTTAGTTGCTTTTTAATTACTCAACGCTCTCTAAGCATTGCCGGGACTGCCCGGCGTCGATGCCAACCAGCCCACCGGCCAACCCACCAATCCACCAATCCACCAATCCACCAATCCGACAGGCGGGCCGTGCAAGACGGCCGCAAGCGCGCCCGGCCGCGGCAACATGGTGCGCGATCGCATGTCGCGACACCCTGACTTGCCACCCGCGCGCCTAACCGGCGCGTTCCATGGCGGGCAAAATTTTCGAATCATCATTTTGGAGCCTTACCATGCCGCCCACCTGGAGGCAAAAGGCGCCTCGGTCCTCGACATGACCGGCATGTCGCAGAAAAACGGCTCCGTCACCTCGCACCTCAAGATCGCGCGCTCGCCCGCCCACCTGCTGGCCCAGCGCATCGCCACCGGCGAAGCCGACCTGGTGCTGGGCTGCGACATGCTCACCGCAGGCGATTGTGGTGCAGATGCCGCACACCCTGGACAACGTCATCGGGAAGCGCGTCGAAGCGTTGACCGCCTGCCAGGACGCCGCCTACGCGCTTCGCGATGCAACGCTGGTGGCGCAGGTGCGGGCAACCGAAACGGCCCGGGGCCTGGGCAGCAAGCTCTCGATTGCGGCCGCCACATATTACTTCAAGCTGATGGCCTGCAAGGACGAGTACGAAGTGGCGCGCCGGTACACGGACGGGCGCTTCGTCGATCAGCTCAAAACCCGGTTTGAAGGCGACTTTTCGCTCACGTTCCACCTGGCGCCGCCGTTGCTGGCCAAAAAGGACGGCAAGGGCCGCCTCGTCAAAGCCGAATTCGGCTCATGGATGTGGCACGCGTTCCGGCTGCTGGCCAGATTGAAAATTTTGCGCGGTGGCGCGTTCGATGTCTTCGGCTACAGCGAAGAGCGTAGGATGGAACGCGCCCTGATCAATGAATACCACGCCATGATCGAAGGTTTGCTGGCCGGCCTGAACGCGGATACGGTCGCCAACGCAATCGCCCCGGCGCGTTTGCCGGAACAGGTGCGCGGCTTCGGGCATGTGAAGCAAGCGGCGGCGGCCAGGTTCCGCGCATAAAAAGCGCGGTCGCTGGGTCAAAGCGCTGCTAAAAAGGCCACCTGGAGTCTGACCGGGTTGACGTTAACGTAAACGTCATATAACGTACAAGATCACCGAGGATCGACATGAACGATATTACCGCTGCCATCAAACTGCACCCGGCCGAGCCGCCAAAACTGGTCAACAAGGTGCGTTTCGTCACCGCCGCCTCGCTGTTCGACGGCCACGACGCCTCGATCAACATCATGCGCCGCATCCTGCAAGCGAACGGCGTCGAAGTGGTCCACCTCGGCCACAACCGCTCGGTCGACGAAGTGGTGACGGCGGCGCTGGCCGAAGATGTGCAAGGCATCGCCATCTCCAGCTACCAAGGCGGCCACGTCGAATATTTCAAGTGCATGATCGATTTGCTGCGCGAACGCGGCGGCGCCCACATCAAGGTGTTCGGCGGCGGCGGCGGCGTCATCGTCGCCGACGAGATCGACGAACTGCATGCCTATGGCGTGACGCGGATCTTCAGCCCGCAGGACGGCCAGCGCATGGGGCTGGTCGGCATGATCGCGTCGATGATCCAGGCGTGCGACATCAATCTGACCGCCTGGTCGCCGACTTCGCTGGCGCCCTTGCAGCGCGGCGCCATGGGCGAACGCCACCGCCCGCTTGCCCAGCTCATCACTGCGCTGGAAAACGGCAAGGCCGCGCCTGAACTGCGCCGGCAACTCACTGACGCCGCCGCCGCTCGCGCCGTGCCGACGCTGGGCATCACCGGCACCGGCGGCGCCGGCAAGTCGTCGCTGACGGACGAACTGGTGCGCCGCATCCGCCTCGACCAGGGCGACACGCTCAACATCGCCATCATCTCGATCGACCCGTCGCGCCGCAAGTCCGGCGGCGCGCTGCTGGGCGACCGGATCCGCATGAACGCGATCAATCCGTGGCACGGCCAGCAGCGCGTGTTCATGCGCTCGCTCGCCACGCGCGAAGCCGGTTCCGAGATTTCGCACGCACTGCCCGACGTCATTGCCGCCTGCAAGGTCGCCGGCTTCGACCTGGTGATCGTCGAGACGTCCGGCATCGGCCAGGGCGACGCCGCCATCGTGGCGCACGTCGACCTGTCGATGTACGTGATGACGCCCGAATTCGGCGCCGCCTCGCAGCTGGAAAAAATCGACATGCTCGACTTCGCCGATTTTATTGCGATCAACAAGTTCGACCGCAAGGGCGCCCAGGATGCGCTGCGCGACGTCGCCAAGCAGTACCAGCGCAACCGCGAACTGTGGAGCGCGCATCCCGACCAGATGCCGGTGTTCGGCACCCAGGCGTCGCGCTTCAACGACGACGGTGTCACCGCGCTGTACCAGGGCCTGCTGCCGAAACTGGCCGAGCATGGCCTGGCGCTGCAACCCGGCAGGCTGGCGCCCGTGGCGCACAAGCATTCGGCAAGCAAGCACGTCATCGTGCCAGCGGCCCGCGCGCGCTACCTGGCGGACATCGCCGATGCCGTGCGCGGCTATCACAGCAACACCGCCAAACAGGTGCTGCTGGCGCGCCAACGCCAGCAGTTGTCGGAGGCCAAGCGCATGCTGGCCGCTTGCGGGCGCGCCGCCGATTTTGACGACCTGATCACGGAACGCGATGCGGCGATGGATGCGGCTGCCCGCAAACTGCTGGCGATGTGGCCCGCCATGCAGGCGGCGTACGCCGGCGACGATTACGTCGTCAAGATCCGCGACAAGGAAATCCGCACCCGGCTGGTCCAGCACACGCTGTCGGGCACCGTGATCCGCAAGGTGGTGCTGCCAAAATACGAAGACCACGGCGAAGTGCTCAAATTTTTGATGCGCGAAAACGTCCCGGGCGCGTTCCCGTTCACCGCCGGCGTATTCGCTTTCAAGCGCGAAAACGAGGATCCGACCCGCATGTTCGCCGGCGAAGGCGATGCCTTTCGCACCAACCGCCGTTTTAAATTGGTCTCGACCGGCATGGACGCCAAGCGCTTGTCGACCGCCTTCGATTCGGTGACCCTGTACGGCGCCGATCCTGCCTTGCGGCCCGACATCTACGGCAAAGTCGGCAACTCCGGCGTGTCGATCGCCACGCTGGACGACATGAAGGTGCTGTACGAGGGTTTTAATCTGTGCAGCCCGAGCACCTCCGTGTCGATGACGATCAACGGCCCGGCGCCGACGATCCTGGCGATGTTCATGAACACCGCGATCGACCAGCAGATCGACAAGTTCGTGCTCGATAACGCCCGCCAGCCGAGCGCCGACGAAGCGGCCAAGATCGGCGCCTGGGTGCTGGCCAACGTGCGCGGCACGGTGCAGGCCGACATCCTGAAAGAAGACCAGGGCCAGAACACCTGCATCTTTTCGACCGAGTTTTCGCTCAAAGTGATGGGCGACATCCAGGAGTATTTCGTCCATCATCAGGTGCGCAATTTCTATTCGGTGTCGATCTCGGGCTACCACATCGCTGAAGCCGGCGCCAACCCGATCTCGCAGCTCGCCTTCACGCTGTCGAACGGTTTTACGTTTGTCGAAGCGTACCTGGCGCGCGGCATGCACATCGACGATTTCGCGCCGAACCTGTCGTTCTTCTTCAGTAACGGCATGGACCCCGAGTACACAGTGCTGGGGCGCGTTGCGCGCCGGCTATGGGCGATCGCCATGCGCGACAAGTACAGCGCCAACGAGCGCAGCCAGAAGCTCAAGTACCACATCCAGACGTCGGGGCGCTCGCTGCACGCCCAGGAAATCGATTTTAATGACATCCGCACCACCTTGCAGGCCTTGATCGCCATCTACGACAACTGCAATTCGCTCCACACCAACGCCTACGACGAGGCCATCACGACGCCGACGGACGAATCGGTACGGCGCGCGCTGGCGATCCAATTGATCATCAACCGCGAGTGGGGCCTGGCCAGGAACGAGAACCCGAACCAGGGCGCGTACATCATCGACGAGCTGACCGACCTGGTCGAAGAAGCGGTGCTGCAGGAGTTCGAACGCATCGCCGAGCGTGGCGGCGTGCTGGGGGCGATGGAAACCGGTTACCAGCGCGGCAAGATCCAGGAAGAGTCGATGCTTTACGAGCACCAGAAGCACGACGGCACGCTGCCGATCATCGGCGTCAACACGTTCCGCAATCCGAAGGCGCAAGAGAGCCCGCAAAAAATCGAGCTGGCGCGTTCGACCGACGACGAAAAGCGCTCGCAGCTGGCGCGCCTGGCGCAGTTCCATCAGCTGCATGCAGCCGAGGCAGCGCAGGCGCTGGCCGCCCTGCAGCAGGCGGCAATCGACAACGCCAACGTGTTCGACCAGCTGATGGCGGCGGTGCGGGTCTGCTCGCTCGGCCAGATCACCGACGCGCTGTTCGAAGTCGGCGGCCAGTACCGGCGCAACATGTAACACGACAATCCATTGCCGTGTTGCCATTAAAATACGCGTCCGCTGGCATGCCCTACAATGAAAGCATGCCAACCAGCGGAGCCGAACATGCCGATCACGCCCGAGCAACTTGCCGCGTTGATGCATGAAGTCGAGATCGACGATCCGATCGATTTTGCCGACCTGCCGTTCGCGGAGGATGAACTGCGCCAGCTCGTCGCCGCCCACCTGTGCGACATGGCCGCCGCGATGGACAACTTTAGCACCGAGGACCGGCTGCTGACGTTGCTCGCGGTAGCGGCCAAACTGGTGCTGGAAAACCTGGTGCTGCACCTGCAACTGCTACGCCGCCACGGTTTGCCGGTCGGCGACGGCGTCGAAGCGCTGCTGCAGCGGCTGCGCAAGCCGTAATAAACTGCGTCCCGGCCCGTCGCGCGCGCGTTTTTGCAACAGCGGCGCAATCGCCGGGAAATATCCCGTTCCTTAAGGTATTATTAACATATTAAAATGGTTTGCCAGACCGTGGCCGTCGCCTGGGCACCCGCGGTGGAACCCCAACAAAAGGAATAGCTATGCCGCGTCGTGTAATCAACCGGGCCTTGCGCGCCTCCGTCGTTATGACCGCCCTGATGCTCGCCGCCGGCCTGTCCGGCTGCGGCAAGGCCGAGTCGAGTGCGTCGCTGATGGCCGAAGCCGAACAATACCAGCAGAAAGGCGACAGCAAGGCGGCGCTGATTCAGTTGAAAAACGCCGCCGCCAAGAGTCCGGAAGACGCTGAAGTGAGGATGCGCCTGGCGCTGCTGTACGAGAAATTGGGCGATGCGGTGTCGGCCGAAAAAGAGTTGCGCAAGGCCACCAGTCTTGGCGCCGATCAGGTGCGTGCCGCGCCGGTGCTGACCAGGACGATGCTGCAGCAGGGAAAAGCGCAAAAGGCGCTCGACGAAACCGCGGCTGCGGCAGCCACGGCCGGCCCGGAACTGCTGGCCGCCCGCGGCGACGCCTTCTCCAGCCTGAACCAGCCTGATCAAGCCAGGCAAGCCTACCAGCAGGCGCTCGCCGCCAAGCCGGGATTTGCTGGCCCCCTGCTCGGCATGGCGCGGCTGGCGATGATCGACAAGGACGTCGCCGCCGCCGCCGCCCTGACGCAACAGGCGATCAGCGCCAATCCGCAAGATCCTGCAGTCTGGTTCTTCAAGGGCGTATTGCTGCGCGCACAGGGCAAGACCGCCGAAGCCATCGCCGCCTACAGCCAGGCGATCACGCTCAAGCCCGACCACGTCAACGCGCTGGTCGAGCGCGCGAGCCTGGAAATTACCATACAAAAATACGATGCGGCCAGAGCCGACCTCGACGCCGCCGTCAAGACAGCGCCGAAAGCACTGATGGTGTTGTACACCCGAGCCCTGCTGGACTTCACGCAAAACAAGTTTGCCGCCGCCAACGAATCGCTGCAAAAACTGCTGATGGCCGCGCCCGAGCACATGCCGACCGTTTTGCTCGCCGGCGCGACCGAGCTGAACTTGGGCCTTTTGAAGCAATCCGAGCAGCACTTGACCAAATATGTGACGACCTTTCCGGAGCATGCGTACGCCCGCAAGCTGCTGGCCCAAACCCAGTTCAAGGCGGCGCGACCGGCCGATGCGGCCGCCACGCTGGCGCCGCTGCTGAAGAGCGATTCGCAAGACGTGCAGTTGATGGCGCTGGCCGGCGAGGCCGCCATGCAAGGGCGCGATTTCGCCAAGGCGGACCAATATTTTCAGAAAGCGGTTGCGCTGTCGCCCAACACCGCCTTGCTGCACACGTCGCTCGGTATGGCCAAGCTTGCCATCGGCGACAAGGACAAGGCAATTGCCGAACTCGAGCGGGCCACCACGCTGGACCCGAAGTCGGAACCGGCCGGCACCGCGCTGGTACGGGCCGCCCTTGGCCTGAAACAGATCGACAAGGCCGTCAGCGCAGTGCGCACCCTGGTCGAGGCGAATCCCGCAAACGCTGCGGTGCGCAACCTGGAAGGCGGCGTGTATTTGGCCAAGGACAACCGCGCCGGCGCCCGCGCCAGTTTTGAAAAGGCGGTCACCCTCGAGCCGACGCTGTTTGCCGCGGTCATCAACCTGGTCCGACTGGACATGGAAGACAAGCAGCCCGACGCTGCCAAGCAGCGGCTGGTGGCATTCCTGCAGAAAGACGCGAAAAACTCCAGTGCCATGGCGGCGCTGGCCAGCCTTGCCCTGAGCCAGAAACATCCGGAAGAGGCCACCGTCTGGCTCGAAAAGTCGAGCGCCGACAATCCCGACGCAATCGCGCCGGCCACGCAACTGGCCAATTATTATTTGCTCACCAAGCAGCCGGCCAAGGCGCTGACCGTGGTGCGCAAGCTCGTCACGGCCAACCCTGTCAACGCCGACCTGCTCGACCTGCTTGGCCAGAGCCAGCTTGCCAACAACGACGCGGCCGGCGCGCTGGAAACATATGGCAAGCTGGTCAATGTGTTGCCGAAATCGGCCGCCGCGCAATTTCGCCTGGCGAGCGTGCACATGAAGTTGAAGAACGAGACGGCGGCGGCAGAAGACTTGAAGAAGGCGTTGATGCTGGATCCCAATTTCATGCAGGCGAAACTGGCCCAGATCGACCTGGCGATGACCCGCGGCAGCCCCGACCAGGCGCTGGCCCTGGTACGTGCGATTCAGAAATCGCAAGACAAGTCGCCGCTCGGCTTCGTGCTGGAAGGCGACATCTTCAGTGCGCAAAAAAAGCCGGAGCAGGCAATACGGCCTTACGAGCAAGCCTACGCCATCGCCAAAACGCCGCAAATCCTGATCAAGCTGGCCGCCGCGCTCAAGGCGTCCGGTAAGGGCAAGGACGCCGATACCAGGCTGGCATCATGGCAAAAGGAACATGCCCCCGACCGGCTGGTGTCCAGTTATATTGCCCAGTCCAATCTGGAAGCCAAGCAGTACAAGCTGGCGATCGTGCAGTTCGAAGCGATCAGCAAGCAGGAACCTGACAACGCGGTGGCGTTGAACAACCTTGCCTGGGCTTACCAGCAAGAAAAAGACGTGCGCGCGCTGCCAACCGCCGAACGCGCCTTCAAACTCGCCGGCGCCAACGCGGGCGTGCTCGACACGCTCGGCTGGATCCTGGTCGAACAGGGCAACATGACCCGTGGCGTGCCGCTGTTGCAGCAGGCTGTGTCCGCGGCACCTGCCTCTTCCGAAATCCGTTACCACTTGGCATTAGCCTTGAACAAATCGGGTGACAAGGTTAATGCCCGCAAGCAACTTGAGCAATCGCTGGCAGATGGCGCCACCTTCCCGCAAGCCGAGCAAGCCCGCGCGTTGCTAAAACAGCTTTAAGCATTGCTGACAGCCCCTTTACGGCGCCGCCGGTGCTGTAAACGGGGCCCGCCAGCCGAAAAAACCTGTTCTTCTTGAATTTATCCATGTACGCCGTGCAACTTGGACGGACGATGTCGCTTTCTTCTTGGAATTTGTTTACTCTTTGAGTATTATCTAAATTTCATCATCAAGCGATTTTGTTGCCGCAGTCCATTCGGTTTACGGGGAAATTAAATGCTGTTTCAACAATTGCTCGGAAAGCGCGACATCCTGATTCCTTACTTTCGGTTCAGTAAGGTGTTACGCGGCGCCATCGCCTCGCCCATCCTCAACGATATCTACGCGTTGCGCTACGAAGTCTATTGTCTCGAGTGCGCATTTCTGGAAGCGGAAAATTTTCAGGAAGGACTCGAAAGCGACGATTTCGATGACTGTTCAACGCATTTTGCCACCTATGCCGAGGACGCCACGATCGTGGGCACGGTACGCCTGGTACAGCCGAAAGACAGCCAGATTTATCCGTTCGAGAGCCATTGCAAGCCCTTCGAGCAGTTCGTCTTGCCGTTGCGCGAACAGGCGGCGGAAATCTCGCGACTGGTCGTGCGCAAGACGTACCGACGCCGGCGCGGCGATTCGATGCACGGTGTGTCGAAGGATTTCCAGGAAAAAGGCAGTACCGCCGGTATCGCACCGCGCATGGCGTCGAATGAACAGCGCAGCAACAGTCCGCTCTTGCTGTTGGGCATGTACAGGGAAATGTACCGGTACAGCCGCGCGAACGGCATTCGATACTGGTATGCGGCGATGGAAAGATCGCTCGCACGTTCGCTCGACAAGATGGGCTTCAAATTTGTTCCAATCGGACCGCAAGTGGATTACTACGGTCCCGTCACGCCCTACATGGTGGACTTGAACGACCTCAATGCGTGCCTGCAGCGCGAAAACAAGTTTCTTGCCGCCTGGTTTAACGACGAACCGATTTCGTTGTGGATCAGATTCAAGACCCTGGTTGGCACCAGCTTGATGAAAAACGGCGCCTCAGGAAACAGTAACGCGTCCTTACGCGGGTAAATGTCATGCTCTATACACTTCCGGCATTGGATTACAACGCCTTTCTGGCGCGCGCCGAGTTCGGCGCGGAGGAAACCGTGGACCACGTCCACCGGCAGATATTCCGTTCTTACCAAGGCAACACGCCGGGTAAAATTCCCAACGACATATTCAAGCTGCGCTATGACGTGTACTGTGTCGAATGCGCGTTCCTGCCGCCGGACGATGGGTTCGACGGCCTCGAATTCGACGACTTCGACGATTGCTCGACCCATTTTGCCGCGTACACCATGGAAGATTCATTGACCGGCACCGTCAGGCTGGTCCACCCGCACTTGCCGCGGCCGTTCCCGTTCGAACTGCACTGCACGACGTTTGCTGATTTCGTCATGCCGCCGCGTGCCCAGTGCGGCGAGATTTCACGGCTGGCAGTCAAACGCACACACCGCCGGCGCCGCGCCGACAGCGTGCTCGGCATTCCTGGCTTCAACGCCGGCGATGCGCCGGCGTCGAGCTTCGCCGCGGCAAAGCGCGAGCGCACTTCGCCAATGCTGCTGCTGGGAATGTACCGCGAAATGTTCCGTCACAGTCGCACCCGCGGCATGCGCTACTGGTTTGCCGCAATGGAGCGCTCGCTGGTGCGCTCGCTGGCCAAGATCGGTTTCAATTTCGAGCCGATCGGGCCGCAGGCGGATTACTATGGCGCCGTCACCCCGTACGTGGTCGACCTTGACGTCCTGGTCGAGCGGATCGGTCGAAACAACCCGACGCTGGCGGCATGGTTCAGCGAAAAACCGTTCGTTTTCGCCGGCCGCCACGCCAACCACGCGCGCATGCGGCCCGACCTGCCCCATTCACTTGCTAATGTCGATTAACTTCGTGCAGTGGTTGCGAAAACTGTGCACCACCATGTTGGGCGAACTGGGCAACGTCATACCGGCCAGCATGTCATGCATCATCGCCACGGCCTGCGCGGCCACCGTAAAGCTGCCCACGGCAATCTGTGATGCCGGGCAAGCCGTGCCGTCTTCCATGATGGTCAGCGCCTTGCTCACTTCTTCCACCACCTGACGGTCCAGGTGCGCACCGATGCGCGCCATCACGCGCGCAAATACGGCGGTGTAATTGAGGTTGCCTTCGGCGGCGGCGGCCTCGACGTCACCTTGCAAAATCTCTGGCAGCGAAAGGCCGGAATTGGGCGGGAAATACAGCACACCGGCCCCGAATCCGATATTGAGTGCGGTAAAAATCGGCTTGCCTTGGGCCGCCGCATTGCCGTGCAAGGCCAGCACCGCTTCCAGGTCGACGAAGTCGATGGTGTCGAAAATGATGTCGACCTGGCCGACCAGGTCAACTGCGTTATTTTTGTCGAGCATGGCCACGTGAGCCTCGACCCTGGCGTTTGGATTAATACGCAGGATGTGTTTTTTCAGCGCCTCAACTTTGGGTGTGCCAACGTCGTCGAAGTCGAAGAACTGGCGGTTCAGGTTATGGGCGTCGACCGTGTCGCCGTCGATCAGCACAAAATGCTGGAACCCGGTGCGCGCCGCGCAGATCACCGGGCCGCTGCCCAACCCGCAGCCGGCAAACAGCACCCGCGCATGGCGGATCTTGTCCTGAATAGGGGAAGCGATATAACCATTATTGCGCTTGGTAAAGGTATCGTAATTGAAGTTGTCCATGGCGTCTCGCAGGTAGGGGTTGGAAGCTGATCCGTATCGTAGTGCAATTTGGCGCCGGATGCGATTGTCTTGTGCAGTATCTTGCTGTCGGATTTTCTTACAGTGCGACGACCTGACGATCTTCTTTTTCGACCTGCAAAAAGATATTTCTTTATAAATCAACAATATAACAAAATATTATTTAGCTGGCACGACTAATGCTTAATATTCGTTGCAATAAGATAATCTGCTTTGAGAAGGCTGGGACGACTAACTCTTGGTGGTGCATCGCAGATGATTGCCCCCTAAACCTCGAAGGAACGAACAAATGAAGATCAAAAAAATTTCGGCGCTTGTCGCTGCTGCCGCTCTGGCTTGCGGCCTGTCTGTCCCTGCAAGCGCGGTGACCCTGGTTGGAGGCGACCTGAAAATAACCTTCAACGCCTACGACGCTGGTACGATCGGCTATGGCAACACCAATGGCATAAAGTGCAATTCCGTTGCCACGTGCAACGCTGTCCCAGGCATTACTCCCTCCCCGAACGCCTGGGTCGGCGGCGAAGACACCTGGGGCATCTTCTCGGTGCAGTCAATCACCCGCGTGTCGAACGGCGCGGCGATCTACACGGCCGGCCAAAGCGGCGAATACCTGACCGGCATGTTCGGTGGCATCTCGGACACGTACGCCGAAGTGTCCGGTTTCATCGCGCCAGCCACCCAGACGCTCGGCACTGGTGGCTGGCTGAACATGTATTCAAACACTGTCAACTACAACAGCGCCTTCGGCCCATCGGGTCGCTTGGGCCAGTATGGCTACAACGGCATTACCAATCTCGGCGGAACCCTCGCAATGTCAGCGCTGTTTGGTAGCGGCGCTCTGGGTGGCTTTTCTCAATACTCGTACGTTTCGAACTTCTCGAATGCTACGCTTGGCGGCGGTGGTCTGGGCTACCTCGACGTGATCGGCGGTTCGTTGGGCACCTTGTTCAACACCAATGAGCAATTCGATCCGAACGGCGGCGCGCACGATCTGTCCTTCGGCGTCACTTACACCAAGTCGAGCGCGGCCGGCTGGAAGGTCAACGCCAGCGGCAACGCGGAAGGCAACGCGATTCCTGAACCGGCTTCGCTCGCCCTGTTCGGTTTGGGCCTGGCCGGCATCGCCTGCCTGCGTCGTCGCAAGGCGTAATACCGCTGCCGACACGGCAAGTAATAATAAGGCTGCCGGGTGAAAACCCGGCAGCCTTATGTCGTTTACGTTACGTTGCCTGCCGCCTGCAGCTTCAATGTTTGACGTGCATTTCCCGAGCTCATGCCTTGGGCGACATGAACGCCTTGCGAAACAGGTGGCGCGCCAGCATCAGTGGCGGCATACGCAGCCAGTTGGCGCGCACGTACAGCAGAAACCGCGCAGTGCCGGTGAGCCAGTCGGCGCAGCTGGCGTGCGCCGGCAGCAGCGCGCGGCCGAACAGCTGGTCCATCACCGCCAGCAACACGCAATTGGGCCGGCCGGCGTCAACTGCCAGGCTGACGCCGGCGGGAATTGGCGTGTGCAGCACGCTGGTGGCATAGCGCAAGGCATAAAACAGCGGACGCGCCAGCGCCAGTTGGCATGCGCGGATCGGCAATTCTTGCCAGAACGACGGCGCGCGGCCGAAATCGGCCAGCAGCCGGTGCAAGTCGAGCAGGTCGCGCAAGCCGTGCTCGAGTTCGCCATCGTAGAACAGGTGGACCGCGCTGTGCAGCACCATGTCGGCCGGCGCCAGCATGTGCAACGCGGCGTGGCCGCCGATCGGCCGCGCGCCAGCGAGCAGCGTGGCCGGATCGGGCCGCGCGCTGGCCGTTTGCGGCAGCAAGCCATGGTGGACATCGATCAGGCTGCGCCGATGAAAATGTTCCATCGGCGGCAGTTCATGCATCCATTCGCGGTAGTAACGCTGGTCATAGGCATCATGGTGGCCGCAGGCCCAGCCCGCCAGGATCAACGCGCCTTCGACCACCGCCAGGCGCGCTTTCGGCACCAGCACGTCGACGTCGGTAAACAGCCGGCCGGCAGCGGCCGGCAGCTGCGCCATCGCATACGCAGCGCCCTTGAGCAGCACGACCGGCACCCCGGTCGAGGCGAGCGCCTGGCAAATCTTCAGCACTTCGAAGCGCACCCCTTGCGCATGCCGCTCGAACGCGGCGCGCGCCCACTCCAGATGCGCGCGTGCCGGCGCCGGCACGCAGTCGAGCAGGCCGCGCTCGTCGAGCAGGTAATACAGCGCCGGCGTCAGGTTCGCCAGCGCCGCCTGGCGCAGCATCAATTCCCAGTCGGCCAAACTGGCGCCGGCCAGTTGCCCGGGCTGGCGCAGCAGTTGCACCAGCAGCGGTGTGGCAATCACGGTGGCGTCAGCCGGTCGAAGACATCGATGGCGTCATCGAGCATGCTATAGGTAAATTGATAACAGGTGCTGGCGTCGACCAGGCGCGTCAGCGCCTTGAAACCGGCCGCTGCCAGCAGGCTGTAATTGAAGGCGTTTTCGGCCACTTGCATGAAGGCGCGCGCCGGCGCCATCGGCGCCAGGTGCGGCGCGGCGCCGGCGACATAACGGGGAAACACGATCCATGCCGGGCGCGCCCGTTCTTGCGCGCGCCGCACGCTGCCCGTCGGCGCCTTCATGTGCGCCACCGTGCCCTTGGCGGTGGCGTTGACCGGACGGCTGAAGACGGCCTGCGGCGCAAAAGCGCGCATCAGCTCGATCGATGCGTTCTTCAGGCTCACCGGACGCGGCAGCGGCTGGATTTCGCCGGTATCTAACCGCACCATCGTCAGTTCGTCCGACAGCAGGCGCCAGCCGCGGGTCACCAGGGCCGCGCACAGCGTGCTTTTGCCCGATCCCGGCGGCGCCGGCAGGATGGCAGCGACGCCATCGCGCTCGACGACGGCGGCATGCAGCAGCAAGTAACCGTGGACGCGGGTGGAAACACAATAATTCATCGACCATTCGAACAGCGCAAAAGCTTGAGCGACCGGCAAGGGTTCGAACGGCCTGGTGCCGTCGTAGTCAAAGCGCACTTGCGGACGCACCCAGCGGCGCAGGCCGCCCGAACCCTGCAGGCTGACGTGGAAATCGGCGAAGCCGCCCGCGTCTTGCAGCGGATACTCGGCGTACAGCAATGCGATGCCGTCCGCCACGGCGGGGATGGCGCTGCCGATGCAGGTGACGAAACTGCCGGTTTGCAAGCGCAGCCCGGGTCGGGCCAGGCGCTCGCCCAGTTCGGCGCGCGTCAGCGACGACACCGTCAGCATGCGCGCCGCTCCACTAGCGACAGTCGGGCCAGGTCGGCCAGGATCGTTGCCACTGCGGCGGGCGCCAGGGTGTCGCCGTCGCCGTCGCCGTCATCGGCCGCGGCCGTCAGCGCCGCCGCCAGGCTCGCTTCGTCGCGGTCGGCTGCCTGCAACAAGCGCAACAGATCGAGCGCATCGGCGCCGAGCAAGTGGGTGTCGCCCGACAAGTCGTTGTACAACAGGTGTTCCGCCCCGTCCCAGGTTTTACTGCGTAGCAGCTGCCCTGCCATCACGCCCCACACGCGGCGCGGCGCCTGGCATGCCGCCGGGTCGATCTCGCTGGCCATCAACTCATTCGTTCTTTCAGGTGAAACACCAGGGTGCTGCCATCCCACGGATTCGCCCCTGCCATCGGCACGTAATACAACGTGGTCGCATATTCCGACCACATCGTCATGACGGACTCCAGCGTAAAGAAATTGACCCGGCGCGACAGCACGTTCAGCCAGGTTGCAATGACGTACCTGGCGACATTGTGTTGGTCCGGGTCGATGGCAGGGGTGGTGACTTTGCCGTCAGGTGAAGTCTGGGCAAAGTTACCGGTGATGACCTGAAACAGCGTATACGGCGCCAACTGCCGGCCGACGCCAGCGGTGTTGAAGTAATTCTTGAACATGCCGTTCGGATCGACCCCGGTGCCGGCCCAGTTGGCCGACTTGCGATAATAACTCGGCGAAACACCGTTGCAGACGACGACCATGGTCGAGCGGCTGTGAACCACCGATCCGGCGGCGGAAAGCGAATTGCACATGACGCTGTTTGCCATTGCCGGCTGGCTCGCCAGTGTCAAAATCACGCTGGACGCGCCGAGGCCGGCGAACCGGCGGCGCGACATTGCCGCAGGTGGCAACGGCGCCGCGGCCGGCGTCACGTCATCGGACTTGATCGCATCGCTACCAGATAGGTTTTGGTTCGCCACTTGCTATCCTTTCAAAGAGCGCCTTGCCGTCGACGTCAAAAAACTGTAAAAATGGTCGACATCAAAAAAAGCTTTCCGGGATCACCAGCACATCGCCCGGACGCATCGGCAGGTTCGCCGAAATGTCGCCGCTCTTGATCAGGTCGTCGAGGCGCACCGGCATTTTCTGCATGCTGCCGTTGACGTTGCGAATGATACTGGCCTTGTTGCCGGACGCAAACTCCGTGACACCGCCGACCGCGATCAGCACGTCCATCAGCGACATGTCGCGACGGTACGGCAACGCTTGCGGCTTGGCGGCCTGGCCGATGACACGGATCTGTTCGCCGTAAGTGCCGACAAATCCGGTGACGATCACCGTCACCACCGGCTGCTGGATGAACTTGGCGAGCGCCTTTTCAATGTCGCGCGCCAGTTCGGTCGCGGTCTTGCCGCTGGCCGGCAGGTCTTCCACCAGCGGGGTGGTGATCTTGCCGTCCGGCCGCACCGGCACCGCCATCGACACTTCCGGATTGCGCCAGACGATGATGTTGACGCTGTCGCCGGCGCCGATCAGGTAGTCGGAAGTCGACGCCGCTTCAGCGCTTGGCGGCACGGCCCTGGTGCTGGCGCAGCCGCCCAGCAGCAGCGCTGAAAAGGCAACAGCGGCAACCGCACGCCATTTGATCGGTTTCAATTGCAGTGTATTCACGTCGATATCCCCTAATGGTCGGGCAGCGGCATTGATGAGAGCGACTGCGCGTCCGAATTGTTTTCCAAAAAACACTTGGTTTGCCACCAAAGAGTTAAATATTTAATATTTTTTGTCTAAACGTATTTTATACCAGGATGACTTCGTACGACATTGCAATCTTGCACAAATATTTTCTCAAGGCGATTTTCGTTGCAGCAAGTCATGCACATACGCAGCCGGGATCGCGTACGAGATCCCGCTCGGATGGCTGATCGCATTCTCCTTGAGTCCTTTGACGAACGTCATGTTGATGACCGCCAGCACAGCGCCGCTGGCCGGATCGTAGACCGGACTGCCGCTGTTGCCCGGATAAACAGTGCCGTCGAGCTGAAAGATCAGGAAAGGCGTGCGCTGCAGTTGGGTAATCATCCTGGCGTCGAGCGTGCGCGAGTTCAGCGACGGCAGCACGATCGGCGTGATGGCCGACAGCAACGCGCGGTGGGTGGCGGGATGCAGCCCAAGAACCATGCCGAGCGGGAAACCGGTAAACGCCAGCTCCTGCCCTTCCACCGCGCCCGCCGAGTCGCCCAAGGTCAGCGCCGGCAAGGGTGCACCGTCCATGCGCAGGTGCGCCAGGTCATGGGCACGGTCGAGCGCCACCACCGTTGCCCGCCGAAACTCGACGCTGGCGCCGCGGCTGATCACCACGCCCAGGGTTTCGTTTTTCTCCGTATCGAGCGTTTCGGGCACCACATGCGCATTGGTGATCACACTGAGGCCATCGCCGACGAC
>Ga0326734_1000231_pt1 | contig 16311 bp, 29 predicted proteins | sample 15_GP2_1315_FD_207944 | JGI IMG/M metagenome (GOLD analysis project Ga0326734, IMG submission 207944) | Glacier ice microbial communities from Ngari, Tibet, China - 15_GP2_131.5 | ecosystem: Environmental > Aquatic > Freshwater > Ice > Glacier | place: China: Ngari, Tibet | collected 2018-07-18 | reverse complement strand
CCAGCAACATTGAGGACGGAAATCTTGTTGGCGCGAACAAAGTTTGCCAGGCTCTTCGCTTCCACTAGGAGTTCATCGTTCGTGTACTGTTCTGGAAGTCCAATCAACCTGACTGGTCGGTGCATTTGCTTGGCAAGTCGGAAAGTCAGGACGGAACCTGGCGAGTTCATCATCGTGCCAATGATGACTGTGCCATCTGAATTTTTGACATTCAGCTTGGTGCGTGGTGGATAAGCAAATGATACATCTTCGGCCAGCCCAAGGTCTTTGAGGGTTGGATCGTCACCGCGTGAGGTTCGGTAACCGAGCGGAGCGTGTCCACCCGTTTCCATACCCAGTTCATACGCAGCATCGATTCCACCTCGATCAGCTCCGGTTTGTCCACCGGAGATAACTTTGTGCAGGCCAACAAACTTTGCTTTATTTAAAATCATCGTCATCCTCTATTCCATTGTTTTCAAAGTAATCGCGTATATCAAATTCTGGATCGTTCTTCTCCAGCACGCCGACCAGCAAGTCCATGGCAGTGACCAGTCGATCATTCAGCTCTTCCATCCGGGACGTGGTTGCCCTGATGTGAATGACCGAATAGAACGGCACGAGGAATAACGCGGCAGGCAAGACATTGCCAAAAAGGAACCAGAGGAATACTGCCCATACAGCTCCCAGTACTACGCTCGTGATAATAAATGGTGGAGTGTCAGCTCGCATGTTTCATCCTTTCAATTTCGTCCTGAACTTCCTTGAGCTTTGCAGGATCAAGATCATTCAGTTTGTTGAATACTGGTTGGAGACGGATATACATGTCTCGACGATATGTGGTTGGTGCTTGATCTTCCTGTGACCAGCCGACATATCCTTTGCCTGCTACTTTCAGTCTATGCAGCGGGTTGAATCCAGCTGGCACGCGAACTGTCAACTCGACGCCGAGGAAATCGGTGACCTTGACCCATGCACCAGTAATCAGGTCCATTGCGTCTACTTCAATTTCGGTTTCGATATCGCCTGGATAGATACCAGCACCGAACAAATCATTTGCAGCATCCAGACCGCGCACTCTGAATTTCGGATCTTCGATTCGGGTGATGATGCCCTGGTGTGTTTGATCGCTGAGTGTGTAAGTTCCACGATGCCCGTTCGGTGTTCCAGCTGGGACATTGACATACACGTGTTCGACTAGGCCGTTGCCACGCTGACGATTCACCTGGACATTGAATCCTGCCAGTGCATCTCGGATACTTACATTCGCAACAATCTCATTACCCGCATGTGCATACATCGGGTTCGCGCCAGGATACCGTGGCCGGCGATTTGCCGACTTCATCTGCTCGAAGATGTCATCGATTGTTTCACGTAATGGGGGCTGTGGACGATCTTGCCAACTACCAGGAGGGTTTTGAGGCGGAGCAGAACGACGTGGTGCCGGTCGATCTTGCCAACCACCTGGAGCATTCTGTGGTGCAGATGCCCGACGCGGTGGAGCATAAGGCGCGAACCCAGTGTTCTCCAATTCCATGTACGCTTCGTTAATCGTTTGAAACATTGCTGTGTCACCGCCGCGGTCAGGGTGATGTTTCATAGCCAGCTTGCGGAAAGCTGTTTTGATTTCCTCAGCTCCAGCACTGTCTGAAAGACCGAGCGTTGATCTGTAATTTGTCATGATACTCCGATACAAGAAAGGGCTCGATCGAGCCCTTTGTAATATTTACGTAAAAGAAACGCTCATAGCTGCTCGTCGTATTTGAAGGCTTTCAGTTCCCGCTTGTACATCTCGCCTGCTGTGTCTGCCTTGAGTACTGCCAAAGCTGCTTTCAGATCAACCAGTTTCTTTTCGAGTTCTGCAATCTTGTCCTTGGTCAGGTTCCAGATTGCCATCGACAGAAGTCGTTCATAATCGAGGAATCGGTTCACGAGCAAAACATCGATCAGTTCTTTCTTCGAGGTATCGCGGAACGTTTTGACGTTGGCCAGGTAGTATCGAATGAACCGAACTACTTCGCTTTGGAACCGGATGCTCTCGTTCGTGTCTTCCATCAACTTCTGCCGGCGCTTCTCGTAGAAGCTCAAACGCCAGGGAACGTACATCTCGATGACAGCTTCAGCGGAGCCAAACTTCTGCAGTGTGCCGTGTTCATTCCACAATGTGAAATTCTCAGTGTCGCGTGAGATCAGCTTGAACTTCTTGTAAAGCTCTTCTTCCGACAACACGGTGGTGGAGCGTGGGGCTTTGACAACGAACTCGAACGCTTGTTCGGTTGATGCATCATGTGAGTCGTTGATAAACTCGGCTTCTTCCAGGGCATACAGATGTTCCTTGTATGAATCGAGGAACACGCCAACAGGCAGCTCAGTGATCTTGATGGTTGTCGAGTTGACAATTTCCATCTTGCCCTTCATGATGACCTGGCCGGTATCTGGATTCCGTTCGACCGTTCCGTGGAACCCACGGAACCAGGGAGTCAATGTACCAGGCTTCAACTTCTTGCCGTCGAGCACTTTAATAACTGCATCACGGATATGATCCGGGTGGTACGATTTGATTTCGCACGAGTGGCCAGTACCGATACCGGTCGAACCGTTGATCAGGACGACAGGCAGGATAGGGAGATAGAACTTCGGCTCGATCTGCTCGCCATCAACTTCGTGATGCTCGAGAATGATCTCGTCTTCCTTCTTGAAGAGCTGACGGAAATACTTCGACATGTAGGTGTTGATGTATCGACCAGCGCCTGCTTCTTTGGTGAGACGTGAACCAAACTGGCCTTCAGGCACGAAGAGGTTCATGTTGTTCGAGCCAGGATACAGAACAGCAGCGAGGCCGACGATGGTCTTGGTCATCGACTCGGCACCGTGGTGATAGTCGGTTTTCTGTGCGATGTACGATGCGAGACGTTCGACCTGGAGTTCGCCGGCGTTTTCACCGCGGTCAAGAGTACCGTGAATTGCTTTACGTTGCGAGGGCTTCAGGCCATCAATGCCTGGAATAGAACGTACGTTGTCGCCCAGTGAGAATGCCTTGAAGGCAGAGTTGATGAAGTTGCCAGCGCTGATTGACTGACGCGTGGTGCTGCCGTAGTTGGCGGTCTTTGTTACGGGTTTTTTATTTTTCATATTGACATTATACCACGTTATTCCCTGACGGTAATTGTTGTCTTCATTTCAACTGCTACCGTTTTCACGCTGATGACTTTGTAAGCCTTCTTGAGATGGTTCTCCAGAATCCAAGCTTCGAGCGCTTCATTGCTTCCGAAGCTGATATAGGTCATATGTTCCAGTGTGGAGTAATCCGGGCCGGAACGATCATCGCCGTATCCATTGTCATAACGCAACGATTCATTCACGAGCACAGCGAAGTGTGGTTGATCAGTAATCTCCGAGACACGTGGACATGAATGCGTGTCCTTGTAGATGCGACGAGCTTTCTCTGCCGCACCTTTGCGCTGCTCTTCATTTTGTTCCATCTGGTTCTCCAATTGAGCGTCGATACCAATCGTCCATTGCTGCGTCAATTGCAGCATCGACGGTGAGCAGGGTTGGATCATTCATCAAACATGATGGAAACTGGAAATAGATTTTGTCTGGCATTACCAGCAGCGCATCATTTTCCCACCAGTCAATGTCTGTAATCTTCAGATGCTTCAGAAGATACGCGTATTTTTCTTCGACGGTTGCCATATAGAAGTGGGGCCGAAACCCCACACTCCTTACTCAGCGACCGGAGCAGGCTTGGCTTTCGCCACAACCTTCTTTTCCTTGCGCTTGCCGAAGTTACGGCGTTCAGCGCACTGCTTCTTGCGCTCTTCCGTGAACACATTCGGCTCCGCATCCGTGGTCAGGCGGCAAGCCACAACCGAACGGTTTTCCTGCTTGAGACGCTTGGTTTGGTACATTTCATTTGCGTTCATGTTTTCTCTTTCAGTGGTTGGTATTCTTTTGAGCGTTCCATCTGCCATCGCTTTGGACAACAGTTCAAATGCTCGCTTTGCACCGGCTTGCTTCAGCCGATTAGATTTGTAGCTATCAAGGCCCATACTACTTTGCACCCCAAGTGAATCGCTTGATCAATATGTAGGGAGATTTTCCCTTCACACTTGAACCAATCGGTGATGCCGTGAATTACGGATTCAGCCATTGCTAACCAGATTGAACCGGTTATCAGGAAGACGAATCCGCCGTGAATAATTGAGTGGGCTGGAAGCGCATGCATCCAGAACATTTTGCCAGCAGGTGTATTCCTGTTCTTTGCTTGCGACAGGAACTCGCCCTGCAGCGGGTAGTCCGCAAGTGCATGGGCGAAGACCAGCATGAACAACATGTTCCAGAAGCTTATCAGGTCAATCATGAAATCATTATACCTTGATTATGAGGACAAAACGATAAAGTCTTCGAAATCTTCGGCTGGAGTTTCAAGCCACGATTTGCGGTCGTCAGCACGTTGGCTGTTGAACGCAAGGTCGAGAGCATCCTTGTCTGCCTGTTCTTCCATTGTAACCTTGAACAAATACTTGTCCAGGTTTTCCAGGAAGTTGGCGAACTGTGGAGTTTTCCACGACGACAAACCTTTGTAATACTTCATGGACCATTTCAGTCTGGAGCCTTCGCCAGCTTCCCATTCACGGAAATCTCGTTCGGTAAAGAACTCGACTTCTGATTTGTCCTTCAGCGTGACCAGAATGACCGGAGTTCGGAGGATGTGGACGAAGCCCATGGCAAACAGTTCAGGCCAGAAGTGATCGATCACATTCATTAGCAGACCACAGATGTGGAATCCGTCGACGTCAGCATCAGATGCCACAGCCAGTTTGCCGAACCGCAGCTCAGATAACGAGCGAACAGGTGTACCGATCTGCAGGCCGATGATCGTCAGGATTTTCTGAATCTCATTTGGCTCAACCTTCTTGCCGGCAGCTTCCTTTTCTTTCTTCTTGTCAAGGCCCAGTACGCGGGAGATATCTTTCTCACGTACATTTAACGGCTTGCCCTTCAGCGGGAAGCTGGCGATGTACGGATTCTTGCCACGTCCACCTTGAATCGACTTCGCAGCTGAATCCCCCTCGGCGAGGAACAGTACGCATCGATGACGTTGCACAGTTTCCATTGCATCCGAGAACTTCTCGACCTTGCGCGGATCGTACTTCGATTGGTCCTTGTTGGCACCGCGAAGCTTCTTCGCCAGTTCAGCTTGTTCTTTCGCTGCTGCCCAATCCAGAATCGACTGGATGATTTCGGTCTTCAGCAGTTTCGCAATGAACTTATCAGGACAGGTCCATTTTGTTTTCCATTCACTTGCAGGCGAGATCATGTTCTCTTTCGTCTGCGAGCTGAAGCGTGGACGATTGATGTTCGCACTGATGTAGATGCGCATGTGCCCGCGAATATCGCCAGGTGAAACATCGATCTTGTTCTTCTTCTTGATTGCCGCGCGAACTGCGTCGACGATCTGGGTGATGCAATACGTGATGTGTGTTCCGCCTTCGTACGTTTCAACCGAGTTCACGAAGCTGATCTGCTCAAAGCCATCAGACTTCGAGATGCCGACCTTCCAGTCTTCAGTGTCATCGTAGACGTATTCATCAGCATACATCGCAATGTAATCGCTGAAGTCGCGGGTCATGATTCGCTCACCATTCAGGTAGAACTTGATCTTCGGATTCGTTGCTGCAGCGTCAACTACTTTCTTTGCGAGACGCAGTTGATGACTCTCGTCAATGCCTTCGAGCTTGAAGTACTCGTAGTCAGGCATGTACGTGATCTTGGTATAGTTCTTGTCGTGTGGCTTGATCTTCGGTTCAGTCGACTCGCGCATGCCGTTGAAGAATTCCTGCTTGAACAGTTTCTTTCCGTCACACGATTCGATCTTGAAGCTAGTCGACAACACGTTGGTCAGTGTGGAACCCACACCATTCGTGCCGATCAACTGTTGATCTTCGTCATCATTGAAGTTTGAGCCGGCGCGCAGATTCGAGAACACCGTCGTTGCAACGTATGTGCCAGTGTCCGGGTGGATTTCGACAGGGATGCCGCGACCATTGTCCTGGATAGAAATAGAACCGTCTTCGTTAATCTCAACGCGAATCGTATCCATCACACCAGGTGCACGTCGACCTTCGTCGATTGCATTGTCCAGAATTTCGGAGAAGATCTTGATGAAAGCCGGGATCACAGTGATCTCGTAGAATTCCATCTTCTTCGATTCTGCATTGTACACGTGGAGATTCTTTGTCTCTGGCGTGATCGACCCAGCATACATACCAGGTCGTTGGCGGATGTGATCGATCTCGTCGAGCACCTTGTAAGTTTGGGAGATGTGTTTAGTAGTCATGTTGCTATTATATCAGATTCCCAGGAGTAATTCAATTTTATGGACAACAGCGATAACTACCTCCACAGTACGACATGTCCGGGTCGAAGTTGTCAACATCGCCGTGGTAGTCGTAGTCGCAGCCACACGCGCGACACACGGCTTGAACCCGGAGATACAAACCTTCCGGCAGATAGACGTCGTCGACAGTGCAGACATCTTTGATTTGGTTATCCGGATGACGAGGGCTCTTGATTGTCGTCTTCATACCCTGCCGGGTTTGTCTTCTGGTATACATGATCGCTCCTAGTGGTACGTACATTGTATCGCAGTTGTTTCGAAATGTACATAAAAATAAAGGACCCTAAGGTCCTTTATTATATGCTTACCGCGATTAACGGTAGAAGTTGCGGTTCACGTAGTCTTGGCACGTGTAGCGGTCGTAGCCACGGCGAAGACAGTCGTTGTACGCCCAGGTCGCACGATCGTTACGATTCGTGTGACGATAGTCGCGGTTGTCACGGTTGTCACGGTTACGGCCGGTGTGAGCACCGATTGCACCGCCGACTACTGCTCCACCGACTGTTGCGCCGGTTGAACCATTGCCGAGCACGTTTCCGAGTACACCACCGACTGCTGCTCCGGTGAGGATACGAGTGTTACGGTCGTTGCCGTCAGTTGCGCAACCCGTGAGAGTTGCGATAGCGAATGTTGCTGCGAGAAGATACTTGCGCATAATTGCCTCCTTGATTACTTTTGGTCCAGCTTGCCGGTCGAGCCGTCAGCATTTGGACGAGTGGTGTTTTGGTCACCTTCGGTAACCGCGTCTTTGCCAGCTTGTGGCACTTCTTTCAACACGTCTTTCGTGCCTTCTACAGCGGACGTGGTTGCGCGCCCGATGTCTGCACCAGCAGAAGCTGGAGTGTCTTTCTTGTCGTTGAACAAGAAGTACGCGCCGATGGCGAGAATCACGATCAGTACGATCGCGCCAATACCGATGCCAGCTCCAGCAGCGCCTGCCTTAACTTTGGTTTCGGTACGGGTGTCACGATCGTTGTCGTTGTTGTAATTCATAGGTAAATCTCCTTAATAAATGGTTGGTGGTAAAACTTTAACTGGCTCTGGTTTTGGATCTGGTTGTGATTGAACCGGCGCGACGATCGAAAAACTTCCTGGATTGTCACGCATGGCAAAATAGATTATAGATACCATCCCAGTTGCGAAAGCGGCAACGAGCGCTGCTTTCATTATGATCTTGGTTTCATTCTCTTCTTGCTTTGGTTTGTCGACAGAATGTTGCTTGTCTTCGGGCGGGAGATCATAGTGCATAGCCAACTCCTTCACACCAGTGGGCGTGCGATTATTTATGGAACTTTTACGCAAGGCGGTACGATTTGAGGAACGAAATAAATTCCGCCTCGAGTGATCCCTTTACATAATCGGTCACGTTGCCATCGGCATCAGTGAATCTGTAACCATGTTCGATTACGGGCGGACTATCGTTGCCCACCAACGTTTTCAGCAGTCGTTCGAAGAACCCAGTTGGTGCTGGTTCGGCACGCAGATATGGCTTTGCGTCGTAGTAGAAGTCCGGGACAACGATTGCCGAAGCAGTAGCTGCGCCATTCAAACTGATTTCATCTTCGTAGAAGATGGTGGTCGGCAAACCAAGAATGTTGCCGAACTGCGTAGCCTGGACATATGCTTCAGTGACACCGGCCGAGTTCAGCGCGTTGCAAATGATGATTGTCTTATGGCTTGTCGCCCACTTGTCAAACGCAGTGCGGCATTCGGTTCCGACGCCATCAAATACTGCGGCATCCAAAAGATCGGCGTGCATCTCACTTACTGCGTGAGCAGTCTGAAGACCACACTGCAATGGGCTGATGTATAAAGCTGCAACAAACGAATAGAAACGGTATTGAGTTGTCATGTGAATTCCAGTTAGTGAAAACATTATACCACAAAGTTTGTATTATTTCAACAATTTTTATGCCACAATGTGAAACGAGATGTTACGATTTACGACCGTCATCATACCACACAACGCAATATTAGAGCATTAGCTGGCAAATAAGAAAATGAAAAAGCCCGGAACGAATCCGGGCTTGAGTAGGCTGGTCGTTACTTATTTCAGCAGTTTCAGTTGGTTTTCTAGCTTGATGCGCATGTCAGTCAACTTGTTGTTCTGACTGCCGTAGAAGTCACCGATTGCTCCATCTTGCTTGTGCTTCTTGTACAGTGCGAACACTGTATCTTGGAGCGCTTCTAGTTCTTCGATTGCAACGCGTAGTTGAAGATCATTCATCTTCGTCCTCGTTAATTGCGAATTTGTCAGCGAAGTCGTCTTTGATCATGGCGTATTCGCTGATGCCCATGGACACGGCTGTGCATTCGGTCGGAACTTGAATGGTGCGATAGTGAAAGCCATCGCCGTCACAACCAATTCCATTGTCGTAATCCATCATGTCGCTGTCATACGCTACCTGCATTTTGTTGATCAGCTCCGTGTTGAACGTGAAGCGAGTCGAATAACTTCCGTCGCCGCCATCCGACACGAGGATGTAGAGTGGTTTAGTGGATGCCATGATTAGAACATCACATTCAGACCGGTGATCAGGCCGATCGCAAACGCCACGAGTGCTGCGAACAGGTAGCCAACCGCCCAATCTTCGTCGATGTTGCCACTGACGATGACGCGCTTATTGTACATGCCAAAGAATGTCGGTCGGTATTCGTACACGGCATTTGTGTAATGCTTTGTACGCAACAGAATCACGCCAACCGTGCAGAAGAAGATCAGCACTCCACCACCGACGAAGAAGCCAATGACGTCTTTGCCGATTACTTTGTAGATGACGACTGCCATTGTGACTTTGCCGAGCGGGGTTCCGACAAATTCATTCGCAGCGATGCCGAGTTCTTTTGCTGCACCGACTGCAGCTTTGCCCATGTTGCCACCGAGTTCTGCCCACTTCTCAGTTTCTTCGCGGGCGACCGCGCTGATGTTCGCTGGTTGACCTTGCATCTGCTCAGCAGTTTTCTGCAACGTGGCTTTTTGTTCTGCCGTCAACTTCGAGACGTCGACGGATTCTTGTGCAGTGGCACAACCCATGCAAGCAATGCTTGCGATGATCAGGAGGAGTTTTTTCATTTTGGTTCCGGTTTGATTGTGAAACACGCGGCAGTCGCAAATGACTGATCTTGCGTGTAAGTAACGCTGTTAGCTGATTGACCGGTGCTTGCAATCCGCACCGACTCTTCTAGGTCTTTAATGAGCTGCTGCGCTTCCGCAACTGTCAGCTCATGCCAAACACGCCCGCCAGCGTAGTGGATTTTCATCTTAGAAGCGGAACACGCCCTTGTTCAGGTTCTGGTTGGTCAGGCCATCGCGCACTGCGTTGATTTCAACGAGACGCAGCGAGTTATCGTTCGAGCGGCGAATCACAACAGTGCGACCGGTCGTGCGTGGCTTCATGCCGACGATCGTACACTTGACACCACCGATGGTGGTTTCTTCTTTGAACAGGTTTTGCGTGTCGCGGTACTTGGTCAGTTCCTGGACATACTTAGGATCGACGCCGGCCAGCAGAGGATCAGCGATCATCGCGTTCAGGGTCGTTTTGATGGAGTCGGCAGTGTAGGTAATCTTGCCAACTTGAATTGTGATGCCGAACTCTTTTTCGACAGCTGCCAGTGCTGCGTCCATTGCGGCGCGAACGTTGGTCAGATTTGCTGGGGTAAACGAAGTGATGTTGGTCATTTTGCTCTTTCAGAAGGTTCGTAGTCGATATAGAGATAATACTACGAACCCCAGCAAATGCACAGCATTACTTCATTTATTCTTCGTCTTCTTCCATTTCGACGTTGGAATCATATTCGCCTTCTTCACCCATTTCAACGATGCGTTCTTCTATCATATAGTAGAACGCATCGGCTTCGTCTTCAGTGTCAAGCGTCTGACTGTCACAGATGCTGCCGTACGAATATCTTACCGTCCAGCTCATGATTGGGCCTTTGCTGCTTCTGCGTCGATGACGCGTTGACGAAGTTCACTGGTCGAGAACTCGTGCTTGCGCGTGTTGAAATAGAATTCCATTGCGATGTCACTGCCGGTGAAGTTTTTGCCTTCATACTCAGCACCGAGAATCCGAATGTCAATTGGAAATGCAAGCAGCGTATCGCGCAGGTCTTTCTCCGTTGCATACACTACAATTTCATCCACGTACTTGCACGCTTCAAGTTGAATGAAACGTTCAGTCACCGACTGAATTGGTTTGTTCTTCTGCGGCCGATCAATTGTCGGGTCAGTCTGCAAACCCACGATAAGGTATTCGCATTGCGCTTTCGCTTCACGCAGCATCATGACGTGGCCTGCATGAAACAGGTCAAAACATGATGCTGTGAATCCGGTCCTTACGTGGTCACTACGCCTTTCGGAGAGTTTCGACATTTGATTCCTTGCTCTATGTAAGAGAGTGCTTTGTTGATGTCATCACCCGGAACGATCGCGTCCCAAGTGTTCCGTGTTTGCCACAGGCGTTCGTCGCCAGTAATCGACTGGAGTCGACTCGTGTGCGTGTCGATGATCTTATCTATTACAGTTGGCTCAACTGTCGTGAATCGATCGTGGTAAACCGTGACGCCAAAGCAGTCGAGATGTTTGTTGTCAAACGCTTTGATTGCACCACGAATATCGTCAGCAGTGCGTTGGTTAAGGCGTTTGAGCTTGGTTGCTTCCGGCACAGAGATGAACACCTTGAAGATGTCCCACCCGTTTTCTACGCAAAGCTTTTCGTACTGTGCGAGACCTTCGATTTCGAGGATGATCACCGGCGACTTATCGCTCAGCAACTTTTCTTCCATTTCGAACTGGGTTACACCGTAACGATTGCCACGGAACTCGACGACTTCTGCGAATCCGCCGTTGGCTTCAATCTCAAGCGATCGCTCGCGTGAGATGAAGTGGTAGTCGAGACCGCTGATCTCGCCTTCGCGTGGTTCACGAGTCGTTGTGCCAACGATCTTTGTGTAGCCAAGATCAAGTAGATGATCTAGCAAGTAGTTCTTGCCGGAGCAAGTAGGAGCTGTGATTGTAACCAACGTTGGTTTGTCGAATTTAATTTTCATTATAGCCATGCTCCAAAGCAAGGACAAGGTCTGTCATGTTGGCGGCATACAGCCCGCAGGAATTGATTGTGCCGATTTCAACGACGAACATGCCGTCCGGCGTTTCGCAAACGTCGATGCAAAACGATTCATCTGGCAACCATCCCTTAAATTGTGGGTTGGCTTCGAGCGTGATACTACCGCCCATGTTCAGAATCTCGTGAACGTACTGGATCACGTGTGCATCCACGTCAGCAGAGTATATCACACGATCACCGCGTTTGTACAGTGATTGTGTCGCAATCTTCTTCTTGACAACCCAGAAACGATACTCAGCGTAAATCTTTTTCGGCCGGCAGACTTGGATCAGTGTGTCTTTTGTCAAGCTGGTTCCGTAATCTTCTTCGAGTACGCAAACCTTCTTCTGCCATTCCTCGAACTCGACTTTGTCCATCACGGTTCCGGCGAAGACTTTGCTGTCTTGAATCGGGCGAATGAACATCAAGTCTTCAGTGAAGACAGCGTCCTCAAAGCGGGAAACGACGGCATCAGCATTGAGCATCTCGTCGCCCCAGTGTTGCTTCTGTACAAGGAAGTCCTGCTCTTCCAGATCGAATACACCTGGGTACCAGCCTTCTTTAGCGGCAGTGTGGCGAAGCGAATACGATCCCATGCAGATCACGTTCTCGTGATGGGCTTCGCAACCTTTAGTTCCGTGCTCACACATGCGGCTAGAGAACTCACTGCGCGTGCAAGGAATCAATTGACCTGGCTTAGGTGTGAGTTCGCCGATGAACGGAATCACCTTATGAATCGAATGGGGAATATTAAAACGTACCAGCGTGTCAAGCAGCGTCTGGTACGCAGCCTCATTAAAGAGGTTGTCTTGGAGAATCCAATGCATTTCTGTTTCCTAGTTCAGACAGATGTCTTTGGCCTGTGACGGATTGAGAGCGTAATACTGTTGACCATATTCACGGAAGCCCGCATCCATGCACGAGAAACGATACCACGCATCGCGCAGACATCTCTCGTTCATTTCACCGATCAAACGACCAGCCCAACTTGCATGTACATCTTGTCCAGCGAGTTCCTGTTCGAACCACTTGTGCGGCATGATTGAATTCGCAATGTTCAGAATCTTGCGGCGAGCGCTGGTTACTGCTTCAACGTTGTGCTGAATGTAACCTGAACCATTTGCGAATTCGCACGAATCTCGTTTCTGAATCGCGGCAAGGCACGCCATGACAATGTTGACTTCATGACACAGTACTTCGTACTTGTGACATTCGTCTTTGTCTGCAAACTCAACACCATCGGCAGATCGATATCTTGTTATGATTTCCATTATTTTCTTTCGAGGAATTTCGCGCGGTCAACCGCGGTGTCTAATGCCCACGACGCATCAGTAAGTTTTACAGCTACACTGATGAAGTCACGCTCATTTTTCGGATACTGTTTTACGTAATCGTGCATCTTAGTATGCAGCTCTGCGATCTGATCCTGCAGCGCAATCAGTTCATCATAGCTTGGGTATACGTTCATTCTGTGCCTTACAAAATCGTGGTCGACCACGTTCAATACGCAGCTTGCGTTGCGCGAAGTCGATACCGAAAACCCAGTACTCGGCTTTTGCAATTAGTCTTCTACGTGTTCGCATTTTCATAAGGCATCATACCACGATTATTCCGTTTTCAAAGCATCAATTTCGCTTGGTGTCAAAAACGTTTTGCGTTCAGTATTTTTGATCACCATACAGATTTCGCCTTTGCGAGGCCCGGATTTTGCGGCTCTGAATTCTGCACCAGTAACTTCCATGATGCAAGTGGCATCGTCATTAATGTCACCAAGCCAACTGAACTTATATACCAGGAAATTTTCCGGCAGATTCTTTATCTTCGCTTTTGCTGCCAAGACGAGATCGAACGACTGCATATTTGTAAGTGTGCTCATATTATTCTTCCGTAAGTGCTTCGCCAGCCAGGAACTTCCTGACATAAGTTAATGTTGAATTGACACAAGGTTGCATGTCTGTGTAAACGTACCGGCCGCAACGCCCAATGAAGTGGATGCCGTCTTCTTTCGCTCGATCACGATACAGTTTGTACAGTTCGCGATTCGGATCGACTTCATGTGATGTCTTCACAGGGTAATACCGTTCCATGTCGTTGTCCCTGTAGTCGCAAGGTTCCTCGACGGTCAACGTCGTCCAGTAAGGATTGCTGCCGTGGTTCGGTAGCTGCTTCCATTCTGTCGCGCGAGTGTGAGGCCCGTCGTGGGTGAAGTTGACGACAGGAGCCGACAAAGCTTTCGGGAGTGGGATGCTGTAGGTGTGACACTTGATTGATCGCCACGGTAGTTCTCCGAGGTCGCAGTCGTAGTAGGTATCGATTGGTTCTGCTGTAAAGATTGCATCAAAATCTCCCTCAAAAATTTTCGGTAACGGATTCAGTGTTCTCCAGTTCCAGCGCTCAAGCGGCGCGAGACCATCTTCATCATAGTGCGGAAGGTCATCACGACACAAGCCAGTACGGACAGTGATGTTCTCGTGATCAAAAATCTTTTCGAACATTGCCGTATATCCTTCTGCCGGCAGACATTGGTACTTGTCTTTCGGGAAGTAGTACGGATCATTGTCTTGCTTTGTTGGAATGCGCGCGGCAACTGATACAGGCAGATCAGACAGATCCATGCCCCACATCTTTTTGGTATACGGTGCAAAGAACAGTTCGCACAACGTTTTGCCGACAGAAGATTCTACGTGCTGGCGAGAATTCTTGATCGCACCGTATTGAACACGCTGGTTGTCCATGAACATTGCGATATCTTGCGGACCCACCTGGCCATACAAGTTATGCAGTTCATTCCGGAAAACAGATTGAATCGTTGCTAGGTTAATCGGTAGTGGCACCATTTCACCAGATGGCAACTGGGCATGAACCCAATGCTTGTACGGAATCCAGTCGGTGAACTGTGATGCCCACGCCTGTGCCACGTCGGAATTGCCGTGCCATAAGTGAGGTCCATACTTGTGAACCCGAATCCCATGCTCGTTGACGTAGTCGTATGCGTTGCCCGCGATGTGGTTGCGTTTGTCAATAACAAGAACTTTCCATCCTGCTTCTGCAAGTTCCCGCGCGACTACGCCACCAGCAAAACCAGCACCGACCACAAGTGCTGTTTTATTTTTGATCATATAACCGGCATCACCTGTAATCAGTATTTTCATTTGAATTCCCAGTCAATAAGAGGTTGATCACCTTTCACATAGAGTGGGTGACGGGGTGCACCATGTTTTGTCATGCCTAAACATTTGAGTTTGGTGCTGCCGTTATTTAGGATACTGGCCACTTCGCTGACACGATCTGGACGTGCATTCGCACCCCAAGCACAAAGAATTTCTGGGTGAGTAGCAATGGCTAGCAGCCATGCATTGTTTGCAGGTCCTACTGGATCATCGGCTGTCCAGAGATTTGCGGGTTGTGTAGCACGAAACGCATACAGATTCAGAACAATAATACCAGTGTAGCCAAAAGCAGTAGCGAAACTCTTGCACCGGCGAATTGTCGGATCATCAACTTCTGCGTCAGCAGTACTTGGATTCAACATCACGATGGGCAGGAACGAACCCTGACCACGTTCCAGCATATAGCGATAAGTTCCACAGTCACTAATAACAGCACGACTCATAATTGAATCAAATCTTTGGCAGTGAAATCGAGTTTAAGAAGCAACAGCTTCTCATTGAGTTCTTCATCGTCATGGATGTACATGAACTTGTCCCGCAGCAATGCGTGCGTTGGGTCCGCGTGGTGGTAGATGAAAGTCAAGTACCCCAGCTGTTGGCACTCACGGAGTTTGGCAGCTGGTGCATCCATGGAACTTATTGCAACTACTTTCATTGGGTGACCTTGCGACCATTCAGATAAGTGTCGACCTGAAGACGATGACCTTCGGAGTTATAATACCAGATTTCATGGCCGACAATTGCCGCAGCTCGTTCTTCACCTAGCTTGCAAATATCTGCCGTGTGGAATTTGTCCGTCCAGTCCTCTGCCATTTCGAAGACGTCGTCAGGATCGATGCCCTGTGCTTCGATAATCTGGGTGATGAAGCTTTCGCATTCGGTAATGTCGCCGCCGTTGGTTTCGACAGTGATGAGGCAGATTACATCGAGTGCGAGATTGTCTTCTTCACTGAGGGCGTAGCGAAACACTTCTTCAGTAACACCGTCAGCATCGCCGTGCTGGTAGCTGACGATGAGTTCATACTCGTCTTCGTACAATACGTCAGGGTTGACCCGGCGGAATTGAATATCAATCATTAAGCGGCTTTCCATTCACCAGAGCATTCATTCGGAACTTCGCACCGTGTTCATCGAACAGGTAGACGTCAACGGTCATAAGCTTGGCTGCGTTCTCGTAGCTGTCATCATGGTTGTCTTGAATGACGTATTGCTCGATGAAGCCTTCCACGTCTTCAGGTGGATGATCGAAGTTGTTGTTGCTCATGTAAAACTCGTCTACGAGCAACTTGACTTCTTCGATTTCCTGAACTTGCAAACCACGAAGAAATGCCAGACCTTCGAGATCAAACGAGATTTCGTCGAACTGATCGCGCTGATACATGGTGGTTTCAGTGGTCGAACCATTGAGGTCGCCATGCATGTAGTTTGCTTCGATGCGGATCGAGTTCGTCCAGTTGATCACGTGGATCTGTTCGCCGACTTTAATTTTGACGGTCATGTAAAGCTTCTTTCAGAATGTCATCAGCATCACGGAACAAACCGGTAGCTGGATCAGTCACACAGATGATGCGCTTGTCCATAATGATCGACTTGTCAAACGCTGAGATGAACAGTAGCTGTTCGTTCTCACGCTGGCCATCGTCAAAGCTATCGC
>Ga0326734_1000230_pt1 | contig 16345 bp, 29 predicted proteins | sample 15_GP2_1315_FD_207944 | JGI IMG/M metagenome (GOLD analysis project Ga0326734, IMG submission 207944) | Glacier ice microbial communities from Ngari, Tibet, China - 15_GP2_131.5 | ecosystem: Environmental > Aquatic > Freshwater > Ice > Glacier | place: China: Ngari, Tibet | collected 2018-07-18 | reverse complement strand
TCACCTCTAACAAAAGAGATAACGTTTTGTTCATTCACTCTTTGGAATCCTAAATCAAGGATTGGAAGAGGCATTGCTGTCAACTTATCGTAATAGATTTCGTCACCAACTTGTACAGTTTTAACACCATCACCAATTTCCATTACAATCCCGTATTGAATACGTTGATCTAATGATTCTTGTTGGCCAGTTTCTTGACTGTATGCTGATGCTCCAGCTTGTAGGACAATACCAGAGTTTGTAATTCTAGTCTTGTAAGGATTCACGTCGAATGGTCTTACGATGATGTAGTTGAATAAGGGCTTAATTTCCTTTTGTGCATTTAATTTCATGATGCTTATTTATATATGTTTGTTTAATTACTTGATTAATCTACGTCTACTAATTGGTCTATACTGATTGGTGCTGCTGGCACATAGAAGCTTACATTACTAAGTTCTATCACGCATCCCGTTTCTGCAATAGAAATGATGTCTTTTACTTTTTCAATAACGCTGGCTAACCCTTTTTCAGTTACCGTAATACCGTCAATTGCTACTCTCATATTTATTCTTATTTAATTGGTTACCATTTACCTACAGGACACTTAGCATCCTTTAGTCTTGTTTTAGCTGCAAGTCTACACATGCATCCTTTACTAAATCCTTCCTTATAGGAAGTAGAAGTTTCGTTAGTCAATGGATCTAGATAAAGCTTGTTATCACAGATATATCCTACACTAGTATGTTTGTATAAAGGGCATAATTTACATACCTTCATTCTTTTATCTGAAAGCTCTTGTTCTAAACTTAGAAACTCTTTAAAGTGACCTTCCATGATTTTAGTTATATCGATTTTCATTATGCAAATATAATTGTTTTTGTTAAATTTACAAATTTAATCCATTCTTTTATTTTCTTCTCTAAACGTGTCTATTTTCACTTGTCTACGGTAGTGTTTAAATAATACTTCCACTTCCTTTTTTAAGTATGGTACCTCATATTCAGTTTCTTTACCTTCTCCATCTACGTGTAGAAGCATTAGAAGTTTAATGTTAAATTCTGGATTAATCCTCTGTAACATAAAAGCATAAATAGAAAGTTGAAGTGTATAATGATTCAACATATGATCGTCTATATTGTTTAAAGGAAAGTGCATTTTAGTAGTCACCTTCTGTCTTTTCTTTATATCAAAGTATGAGTAGGCTTCTGTACCCATCCCTTTAGCATTGGTTTTATAATCTAAGATGTAAATATCATTACCATCCTTAATTAATAAATCCATTTGACCAGCCATGTGTAGGACATTTTCATTATCAGAGAAGTATACTAGATACTCTGGAAGAACAGCCTTATCTCTAGAAAGATCAAAGTTACCTTTACCACAAGCAAAGTTACCTTCTAATTTCATTATAGGAGCAATTTCATTCAACTCATTATCGTCAAACATGCCTTTCTCGTAAAATCTATTCTCCTTCTTATTGTGGTAGATACTACCTCTATCACAAGCCTCTGTGTTGGCTTGTTTGTATTTGTCTTTATTAACTTGGGCAACTCTTTCTAATTCATCGTTAGAAAGATCATACATTTCTGACCATTTGTAATCCCATTTCTTAGTCTTTAACAATCCCTTTTTAGCTTCTGAAGCAGGTGACCTCTTACCTGTAGAAGCGTTGATGTTTGGACCGTCGAATTCATCTTCTCCTATCAACTCCTGTAGTGCTTTATATCTAGACCAAAACTCCTCATCAAAGTGCTCGTGGTATTTACCTATTAAAGTGGTAACAGAAGTATATTTTCTATCAGGGTGTTTCACATTCCAATAGCGGTGATGTTCTTCATTAAAAGCTAAGTCACCATTTATTTTGTCATATTGCATTTCCATACCACAAATATAGTAAAAATTTACCAAACAAAAAAGCCTATTGAAATAAATCAATAGGCAGACTACTACATAATATATGTGTATAGTAAGGGCGCAAGCTCGTGCATTATCATGTCTAATTCATTGGCTGTAGGGCGCTTGGTTAATGAAATGTTAATTTCACCGACTATAACTCCTTTAGCTTTTAATCGTACATAAACAGCATTTTGTATACTTAAGTCTTTTAAAAGAGTGAGATCTTCTTTATTAGCAATCTCAACTTCATCAACTAAATAGTAAGCTTGTTTCGCTAACACTTGATTGATACTAGGTTGGTCTGCTAGATAGCGGCCTTGCAATTCAGGTATTAATTTAATTTCATCTGAATTTGTAAGTACTAATTTTTTATAAGAAGCATTGTCTTTAGGTTGGTATAAGTAGACACCATACTTTAGAATAATTGGATAATCTCCAGATATTCTGTTCATCTCTTTTTCTAGCCCTAAAAGGTTTCTACATTCTCTAAATTCTATTTTTGAGAATCTATCAACCTTTAAGTAATCTATAATAGGCTCCTTAAATATCCAGCCTGCGGTTAGAAGAAACAACAGCAAAGTTAGAAAGTAGAATCTAGCCCCAGTGATGTCCTTCAAGTGTTCAACAATCTTTTCGAACATTACTTGTCTTTGCGTTAATCTTTTTAATTGGTTTAATGTAGACCCTACCTCGCCACTTATCATTTCATATTAATAGATAGTAAATATTACAAACTAAACTTGCAAAGTTATACTAACTATACAAATATAATAAAAAACTGTATAAATATATATTAAAAATAAGATGAATTACTAACTTATTTATTGTCAATGAATTACACTTAAACAAAGAAAGCCTGCTTATTTAGAGCCGGCTTTCTTTTGATTGTCTTTGTTTAGTATAAACTTTTGTTTTTCTGTAATTACAAGAGGGTTGGAATTAATAACTTCTACTTCTGTAATTGTATGTTTTTGTTGAAACCATCTTCGTATAAAGAATTTTCTTCTTGGCTTAATGGTTTCGTTTTTAGATTCCCAATACACATACTGTTCGTTAGTTAATCGAACTTTTGAATAGAGGACACCACGTTTAAATGAAATTATATTAGTAAGCTGTTTATTTGATAAATCAATAGTGGTATCTGGAATAGCAAGTTCTAATTTTGCTTGTAAAACTGTATCAACTACTGTTTTAGTATAACTAGCTTGTATCATATTCTTTATGTTCTTTCTATTTAAAAGAATCTGTTCATAGAGCTTTCTAGTAGTTGAGTCTTGCGAGTTTTTAAATTCTGCAACAGTGTAGTCAAATTGCTGATTTCTAGAGTGTTGTTGTTCATATTTATCCTGCCATATAAGAGTAGTCTTAAGTGCTGCTTTCTCGTTGGCTGCTGCCACAGAGTAATTATCTTTTGCTTCATTTAACCTTTGTGTTTGAAAATAGAATGCTAAAGCACCTGCTATAATCAATCCTAACAATGTAAGAATTAACTTACTTTTAATAACTTGTAATATCATTTGATTGAAAATTTAATTGTAAAGTATAAACCATCCTGTTTAAGAGCTTGCTCTCTCACTGATTTCTCACCTTTCCAAAATATAGAAGGATTGATGATAAAGTCACCTCTTTCACCTTGGATTAAGTCTTTTTCTTTAAGGCGTTTAATAGATTTAGAAAGATTTGTTGTATGTATCTGTAATGATGTACAGACATCTTCTCTAACTGTAGCTGGTAAAAGCACCCTACCAGTATTCCACTCAGCAAGTTCTGCTAGTTTAATAAGTAGTTTAAGATCGTCAGCATACTTAAGCTGATAAACACTTGCTAAGGTTTCGTAATAAACTTGGAAGAATCTATCTTCTGATTTAGTAACCACCTTATGAAGCTTCTTAGTTTCTGTCATCATAATCTCTCCTGTTGCAGGGTCAACATGTTGTGTGGTCTTGGATTCGAGAAATACTTTCTTAGCCATTAATTATTTCATTTAATACCTCTTTGGGTAGTTTGTCTGTTATAGAAAACTTATGATTGCCCATAAGTTTGTATATAATAAAATAATCTTCTTTATCTTGATAGGCAAATGTATTGTTGACCGTGCTAGACCAACTATACTTTCTTGAACTGCCATCATACTTTAATACTGTACAGTTGACTTGCTTGCCATCTGCGTTGGTATTAATAGTTACATTGCTTAATTTTTCTAATAATGTCATGTTTACTTCTCTGTTAATATGTGATTTATGTTTTGGTAGACATTATATTTCTTACCTTCTTCCGTTGGTCGTATCTTATATTCTAACAATGCTTCTACGTTATTGTGATAACATTTTCTGGTAACTTCTACCCACTCTAATAGCTCGTTATCATTTCCTCTAACTTCAATAGTTTGTGTGGTAGTCAGTATGTGTTCTTTTAAACTTAGTTTTGGTTTTGGTTTTTCTTCGTAACTCATAATACAAATATACACATATTGTATTTATAATACAAATGTTTTTCATTACCTAATGCAAATGCATTGTAAAATTAATACAACATATGCGGTGTATATACCGCACTTTGCGGTAGATATACCAATACTATTGGTACCGGTACCAATCCAAATGTAGTTAACTACTTGATTACTAGCTACTTAATCTCTTTCTCTATATAGTATAGTTATGCAATTCATTTATCTTCCAACTCTACTAACTTAATTAGTAATTGAGTGGGTAGGTAAATAGAATGCTGATAAATAATACCTTGTAACTCTTTGACAATCATTGGCTCATAGATTGCCCACTTCCCCTTACCTGCTAATTTATGTACTCCATATTCAGTGTACTGTAAACTTCCTCTACTTGTTAGCTCTGTAACCACGTAGAAGTCAAGAAAGGCTGGCATAACAGATTCTCTTAATATAACTCGTACATTCCCTTGACCAACAAATTCACATGATGAATTATTCATAATATTATAATTTAGAAAGACAAGATAGTGATTAATCAGTGGGCTAGAGAAATTATTTTTATATTTTTGAAAAGTTGGGTTTGTGTGGAGAGCGTGTAACCTCTATAATAACAAACCCCCTCCTTTGTCTTGAATAAAAACTAAAAAATAAAATCTCACGTCATGACAGTACAAGAAAGAAAAGACAAAGTTGCTAACGCACGTTTAATGTCTAAAAAACACGGACAAATCCTTGCCGAAGAAGGAGCTGATATCAAAACGATGTTAGGTAAATTACAAATCAACGCTGGCGCATTGCCTGGTTTGATTCGTGGTGATGAGGTTGAATTCCTCGAAGAAACTGTTGCATTCATTCCAATGGACGATGCACAGATCAAATTGAATCGTAACGCAGATACTATCGTTGACATCAACGGTAAGAAACATCGTGCAAGCGGTGCAATGTTTGCTACGGTTTATAAGATGAATGGAAATACTGTTGTCTCTCAAGATGATCGTATTGTTTATCTTGCTGGTCTTGTTCGTGAAGAAAACGGGCCTACTGGTCTTTTAGCTTCTGAAGAATTCAAAAAATGTTCAACAGTGCCTGAATACATTGCTGCCTTTATTGGTGCTGGTCGTATCCGTGTTGAAGATTTGAAAACAGTTGCCGCAAAGACTGACGAAAAAGGTGCTCCAATAGGATATCCTAACAAATACTTTACACTTGCTAAAGTATAATTAAATAAAACCCGCTGAAGAAGCGGGTTTTATTTTTACGTGTATGTCACCAACACCATCATATGTCATGGATCGAGACGCTAGAGTAAAGTTATTATTCAGAGAGTTGAAATGTGTTAGAGGGAGAATATTATCTTCTTGGCAAGCTTGGGATCTAAACTTCTTATACGTGTGTATAGAAGATGAAGAACTAATCAAAACCACCTACGCTTTCGACCTAAAACTAATTGATGAAAAGGAGTTACAACTCATCATCAACAAAGATTGCTATTTTCAACTGTACAACTACTACTTGACGTGGGCGGTGTATGATTATATAGAGTGCTAATTAACAGATTTATTTACCATCTTAAACCCGACAACAAGATGACAATTTACCAAGGAGTGCTGATGACATGGGAAGATTTCCGTGCTATTGACAAGAAGTAATTAATGAAGATAGAAGGCCTTCGGGCCTCTCTTCTATTTTAAAACGTTTTAACCCGACTAGAAATGTTTACAGTAAATACAGAAATAAATAAGCAAGTTGCTATTAAGTTGATCTTATCCGCTATCATTGGTATATCTTTCGAAGCAGCTACAAGAGCGCATATGGAAGACATATTGCTAGAAGAGCATGAGAAGACAGAAGAGAATCTTGCTAACATAGAGAAAGCTACTAAGCTTGACTCTGAAATTGAAAGGGTAGGTGGGTTTGATAGTGATAGTCAAGATGAGTTTATTAGACTACATTTTCACTTCATAGACTTGAATCTAAGCTTAGGATAGAAACTAGAGCCTCTTCGGAGGTTTTTAAAACACACTCCAATGAAAAAGATCGTGGTTAAAGCCAGAATAATACAGGCAGAATATGCCTTGTTAGTGATATTTTCTAACATGATTGGGTATAATCCAAGAAGATTAGAAGCTCTCAAAATAATGAAGCAAGCTGATGTTCTAACTAAAGAGGATGTAGCAGAATTGAGGAAACAAGAGATGAGCTGTGAAGCTAGTCATCAGATGTTAGCAACTGCTAAGAAGATGGGTAGAGAGCATAGTGAGAAGTTCTTGGTTGATAATATGAGCATGTTTGATGAGAAGAATTGGGAGTAAGTGAAGAGAGGAGAGCGCTCGCACACACTAGCGAACCCCTATTTTTCAACCTTTCTCACGATTTCTCGCTAATCACTCAATCAACTAACACTTAGTGTCCATCAATTCACCCAGTCAATAGCAATCGATGTAATGAAGACGAAAAATGCAGTGATACTAACACTTACAAATGGTATATTAAGTGGTTTAGGTAGGGGCACGGAGGTAACTCCAATAACAAAACTCTTGGCTGCTGTGTTTATTGACCGAGGAATACCACGTGCGAGCAGTTGGACTTTTTGGAATACCAAACAAGATAACGATACAGAAGAAATAGTTTTTAACCAAGCTATCTATGTATGTCCAAAAGATAACGAAGAAACAGAATACTTCTTAATAACACCTCGATAATGAAAAAGAGCGTGATTTAATCAAAACATTATAACAACTTTCTTGTGTAAAAGTAGTAACCAGAGTGAAAACTTATGGAAAAGTGGAGTAAACCACATTTAAAATCTACACAAGAAAGTTATTAAAGCATTTGTACCACTCTTCTCGAATTTTTAACTGGTGTTGTAGGAGTTGAGCTGTTGAGCGCCTATTTTGGTTAAACCATCTCAGGTGCACTGGATGGAAGGAAGCAAGTTGGAGTGGTACATTTAAAACATTTATAAACATATAATCCCGACTTAAGATGAACATTCTACGCAGTATCGAAGAAGCTCTCAAGGAGAGTAACGAAGTGATAACGAGAGAAATCAATCTACGCAATGAATGGTTAGCACAAAACACTGATCAATCATTCTCTGAAAAGCAGAAGTGTTACGATGAAATACTCCGATTACAACAAGAGTTAATATCAAGAGTGAAGAATAAATCCTCGTAAGAAGGGGCTAGCCTTTTAGTAGTACAACTCGGTGCTAGAATAACAATGACCGAGCAAATAGTCAAATAGGTAGCCTTACACGTGAGGTTATTAAAAAGAAGACCTTGTAAACCCACTTGGTGGGTATGACTATTAAACACGTTATAATGTAGCTTAAACAGAAATAGGTAAAGGTGCTACGTAAGAGAGGATAGACAAATCTCATTATAACTAAACTATTCTCACTATATCCTACTAAAGGGCTCTCCTCGGAGTGTAATCTATCTTAACGGACAAGTGTAAACACCACTTGATTAGGAAGTGTAGAAGAAATCAAAATTGACAGACGTAAAAAAGAGCTGTAACTGTCCCAGCCTCCTTCTTCGCTTCTTAATTATTGGTAAAAAAGTTGCAGTTGGCTGCAAATATGAAGCGTCTGAATGGGCAGTCTATCATAGAGAGTAAAGTGTGATACGAGACACACTGCCAATAAAGAAATACAACACATCACCTCAACGTGGTTAGTCCTACGTCTTGCATGATACATGTTGTTAGAACAACGAGAGCAACTTTTTCATAGAAGAAGGTTTAATAGACCAAGCTCTCGTTGTTATTTAACTGTAAATTTGATAACAATATAAACACTTTTATTCAACGCTAAATAAGTTACAATATGTGCCTCGTAGACTGGAACCTAAAGGAGAGCTATTGAGCTGATTGTAATTAGTTATATCCAATAACCATTTTGGGTTGGAATATTAGTTTCCTCGCAAGGGAATGTGGTATCCTCTGGAAAAGGTAGGAGTGTTTATAATAAAAAGGACAAATGGCTGAATGGCTAGGCGTAGCCTCGCAAAGGTTATTTATGAAGGTTCGACTCCTTCTTTGTCCTCTAAACCACGAGAATGCCCGCACTATACTTTAGCATTACTAACTAAAGGAATGACGAGAGATGACATCTTATGAAGGTAGTAGATCTAATTGCCACCTCGGATTGATAGTGCCCCACTCGTGGTTTATTTTACTTAATTCCCATCTAATCTTATGGTGAGATGTATAATGCACTGGTTTAAAAATCTTTCGAAAGCCTCTGAAGTTAAAATTGAGCAAACTTCAGTTGAGATGAGAATTTAGTCACTCTTATCAAACAACTAGGCTTCATCTTGACCGATAAGCCGCTCACATTACAAATCGCTCTGTAAACTTATAACCGATGCATTGAGAGTGTTATTAATCATCGCCACCTGCCAGTTATGGGTTGCAGCAGTGTGGATTAACAACCTAATTATGTAAACAAAAAGCCATCGTGGGCAGGCAGGAGATTAAAAGGGTAGAAAGGCATTTAAGCCTATGGCCGAGATCATCGCCAAACACGAATCGAACCAAAACACCTTAGTCCAAGGAACAACCTAGCCAGCAAAGGCTGATCTCCGATTTCGGAGTCGTTAATGGACATTTTTAATAGATACATGCATGCGTCAGATCAATTGCATTAAGCTACAAGTAGGAGAGAATTAAGAACTCTCTTCTACTTACTCTGTCACCAACACCAGAAGACAATAAATAGTACTAACCAAATCCCGACTATGGTAACTACAATGATTACATACAGCCTTTTAAAGGAAACTGTACAAAAAGGCAAGCTCGTTCACGGTAGAGTGACTGTTAACGAGTATCTAGATAAACTTCTAGACCAAAAAAAGACACTCGAATGTATAGCACTTCTACTTGACGCTGAAATAGTTAAATCCGAAATAAAAGACAGAATCTCTGAACATCGGTTTATTTTAGTTAAAAGAGATCTAACATTAGAGGAATGCTATTATTTAAAAATGATTGATGATGACATTATAATTAGTAGGTTAACAAACAAAAACTAAACCAACCCGACATGGATTTAAAAACTAGAACTAACTACTTGCACGTGCTGGTACCAATTGGTGAGAGCTCATTATTAAAGGAACTCCCAGACTTTACCAACGCTAAAATGAAGGTAGAAATTGAAAAAACGAATAATACACCATTTAGAAGTAGCTTTGAACCAACATGCAAAACAGCAAATGGTGAGTTTGAAGTGGTAAGTTACAAAGTAGATGTGAAAAGTTTGAATAATAAAGGTAGAATAAAAGCTATTTCTATTGTAACCAAACACATACTCACACAAAAATCTGCTAGATCTGTGTTATGGCATTCATTAGAAATTAATACTAAAAAATCAGAGTTGTTGAATAGTGAAACCATCCAAGATGGTTTAAATGGCGGTAAAATCTTTATTGGCTATGTAAGTGTTGCTCAATTAAAAAAATAACCATCCAACATGAAAAACTTTATTTTGTTTGTATTAATGGCCGCTTTAGCGGCTTTTACCACCTCTTGTTCTAAGAGTGGTCAAAGATTTGGTAAGAGTATGGAACCCGCTGTATTGCGTGGTAAGCTTGTGACATTTCATGATGTTATATTAATTAATGTTAGTGCATCTTCTAAAGAGTTATATCAAGAAGGTGACACTGTGAATGTTCATTCTAGGTTGAATAGTGGCTTATGGTTAATAGGCAGCTATGTTCATAAGAAGGACACCATAGTAGAAAGAGGAAATAGCAAAGAGCAATGGATAATTGCCAGAGCTATAATTCAACACAACCCACTAACAATAAAACATGAAAAACATTAAGCCATCACTCCGAGCAACTGAAGAATTCACGCATATCGACGCAAATGCTTTTAACATTATCGACAGTGAGTTTGTAACAAAGAATGTAATGATGAAAGTTCGTACGTTTAGTTCGATATCACTTACAGACTTTGCTGTGTTACAATTTATTAAATCATTTAGAGAACTCAAACCTATTGACGGTAAAGTTCCCTACATTAATGTTACCATACTAGGCAAATTGTATGAATCGACTATCTTTCCTACACCAGAAAGTGTTGCTGATGGTAGTAGTGTAATAGAAGTTGAAAGAGAAGAGGTAGGGATCTTAAAGAATCTTATCGAACTTCGTATGTTACATTGTGAGCAAGAAAGAGACCAACGAAGTGAAGCATTTAATGCTGACACGTATATTGGCTTGAGGTATTTACGTTTAGAATTACACGAATGGTTATTGGGTGAATCGATTTCTGAATCTGAATTACAACAATCTGCAAAACCATTAGACTCTACGTCTACCTATAGCGGGTATTCAAAAGGAGATTAAAGACCCATTTTAAGCTGGTAAAGAGAGATAGATCATTTCGCTTTCTTTACCTCTTATTACAAAATTGATACAAACACACCATTAGGTGTACAAAATATAACGCTGATCAAAGTGTAACCAATCACTCCATGCAATACGTCGTCGGGGCTATAAGGTTGTAAAGGCTAGTCACAGACTAGGTGATCAGCAGTCATTATTCATGAAGAACGCATTAAACAACGTTGGTTACGTTGTACTAGCCGTAATTATCACAATCAGTTCACTTAAAATCTATTTGTATGGCGCAGAAAATAGTCGTAGTAGGAAAGTTAAACTACCTATCTCAAAGGATTTTAGAAGCGTTGTTAATAAACAAAGAGCGTTTCAAAGTAACGAGAGTAAAAGGTAAAACGTTAAAACAAATGTTGGAAAATCCCAAAGCATTCCATAAATATGATATAGTTCTCAATGATGAGATACTGTAATGATTAAATGAAAGCTTCGGCTCTCTTAATTAGAATTCACTATCTATTTTTTACATAAATTAATCACTATGAGAAGTACAGATGTAATATTTGAGTACACACGTGGGGCGTGGCGTACACAAAACTTGCAAGACGGCAATGCCGAGGGACAAAATGAAAAAACAGCAGTACCTGTACGATTTGGTACCATACTCGAAAGGATGGGTAATGGTAATAGGATTATTCATACTCGTATGAGTACTCATCCTCTACCGAACGCTGAAGTAATTACAAGGACTAACGATCCTATTCCTGATTTTGTTGAAGGTCAAGAGAACAAAAGAGAAGCTACTTATAGAATGCCTACGTTTAGAAATGTAGCATTTAACTTCGAAGTTGCTGTTAATGATCACCTATTAAATGTATTAGGAGAAACGCAATATCCAGAAGAAATTTTCATCCGCACCATAAGTATGGGTGTGGAAGAATAACAATCGTGTACAAATTGACGTGAGTACATTATGCTTCAAGTGAAGCACGAACAAAAAAACATCGTCATACAAACATCCAACATCCAAATCGACAAATGAAAAGTTGAAAGTTCAACTTGATTGAGTCAAACAAATAAACGTGAGGGAAGTCCCTTGCGTTTATTTTTATCAATGAAATGTTCGTCTAGTTGGTCTAGGACGGGGAGTTCATCCTCCTAAACGTGGGTTCGAATCCTGCACATTTCACTTACCATAGGAGTGTGGTATTTTAATGCAAAGAGTTCTCCGTGGTGGGAGAATAAAACTCTTTATTGAGAGAGTGTAAAGTGCATTACACTCTCTCTTTTTTAATTCTAATATTCATACACTTAAATATATACAACATGCAATGGCAAATGTTTATTAAAAGCCTTGTCAACGCGCTGGATGTTGATAAGAGTTTAGCTAACAGCTACAAAGATTACCATGTTAAAGGCATGGACTATCTAAATCTCCACAGAACTTCTGAACTAACTGTAAAGTATATCAGTTGTGATGGTGCATTGGAACAACTTAACAAGAAATATAATCTTGCTTTGAATCCACACACCAAACAGTATAACCAAAGCATCATTCTTTTAGATGGAATATTAGATATTGTTACTTTCAACTATGTTGAGAGAGCTCTACCTATTGACCAGCCTAAAGCGTTTAGTGCAGCTACTAATGGCCATAACAGGTTTAATTACGTTAGCTTGTTAAGAAATGAAATTTCAACATTTGATTATCAAGATACTGGTTATCTTACAATTAAAGAAGAAGTGAGACTCTCTGAACATGGTGATAACATACACATTAAATTTGATGAAATACAAAGCTTTAGAGTGATTGGTGATACTAAGTTTTTAGTATTACAATACCGCACACTAAAGAAACCATTCACGGAGTTTTATCAACAGAATGCTGTAGCACCACAGTTGGACGATCTGTATAAGAAGTTCACTGTAAATGAAATAACAGGTAAAATCAATTTGTTAGATCAGTTTGTGAGTACCCCATTGAAAGCAGCATAATTGTTGGCAGAAACGAAATTACATAGTATAAATTGCCTAACACAGGGACAAGAATACGCTACAACAATTTAACCTTTATCATTATGTACTTAACCATTAAAGACATTACATGGGATATTTTTGATATATCCATGCCTAGTTTATGGCAGCTTAACTATGTTGAGCAGCTTAAACAACAAACAGGTGTAACCGATTTTGATGTTCAATTCACTCGTAAAGATTACGGAAACTTAATCGAATCATTAAAAAATTTAAGAGAATTTAAAAAATTAAACCATTTAATCCCGACTAGAAATGCAATTTGACGATTTTAAACCTAAATGGATTATTGAGAAAGACCAACTCATAATCGGCAAGGTTAAGTTTCACAGAGACTTAGCTTGTGTAAAACAACAAGTGAAAGGTGGCGGATTATATGCCATAGATTACGAGAATGCCACGTTGTGGTTGTATGGTAGTAGTGATGAATTCGGCAGAGCTTCCATGGAAGATGTTGCTAAATGTGTAAAAAATGGTAAAGTTGGTAGTTTAGGTGATGAAGAAGCATGTAAAGGATGGAAAATCTATTACTGTACATATTCATCAGCAGAACTAGCAGTTGAGAGAGGAGAATTGATCAATGTCTAGAATAGCACTAATGAACTTCATTATGCCAGGCATAAGAACTCTCACTGAACTATCTGTTAAGATTGACGAGAAGCACGAAGAAATTCTTAATGATTGGAAACAAAGTAGGAATCTTCCTAGAAAGCAGAAAAAGCTTAAAAAGAAGCATTTACTATTAGATTTTAGTATTAACGAATGGGCAAAATCAATTATGCCTTTTTAAAAACTTAAAAATGGGGGCGCCTGGAATTGACAGGTAGGTAGATTTTAGACGACAGCAGTGCGATGAACGGTGTAGCACTTTAATAATTTACGTTTGAATAATAACCGACAACTCTAATGTTGTGAAAGCTGAAGTTCCAGGAACTTTCTCTTTCAAAGATGCGTGTGCTTTTGTAGGCGCTGACGAAGAAGTTTACGCTTAATCGTCGGGCAGCGATTGCCCCTTGACATAGTCGCACGCCAAAAAAAGGTTCATAGTAGGCACTATACAGACACACGAGGAACCTTGCAGTAACGTAATCAACTTTTAGTTGGTAAAGCCTCTTACTAATACCCATTAAGATCGACTCTAGTGTGTCCAACTTGACTTCTGTTATTCTAGTCAGGCAAAAAAGAAGAACAACTGGTGGTATGCCTTCATCTTAATTCGGTGAGGCCCCAAGTCGTATCATGTTGCGAAAAGCTGTTAGAAATTATGCCGGCATGTAGGCTAATTTAACGGATTACAAAAGTTTTAAAAACTTGGTACAATTGTCTCACACCCATAGGAGACTAAAAGAAGCTGTATAATCGTTTATTGTTGAACTAGTTTGGACGAGGGTTCGACTCCCTCCGCCTCCACACATTAATTATTAAATCATGGCAAGTGACGTAGCTAAAAAAGTAGAGCTTACCATCCGCAATACTAAGACTAGTATAGAGGATACAAGGTGGTTTAAAAGCCACATAATTGGTAATAAGAAACGTAACAAGCGTATGATTACCAATCAGAAGAAATATGGCGCCCGTCAAGAGCGTCGTAAAGTAACCGAACAACTAAATAACAGAGAGTTAGAATAATATCCATTAACCTCATAAACCCGACTAGATGTACGCACTAATCAAAATTTTATTCAACACTAAGTTGAACAGATGGCATCCTATATTCTATAAAATGTCACCAATGCCAGGTAGTTCAACTACTGTGGTTAGATTTAAAAGCTTTGGTCATCACACCAAAGGCCTTGTAACTAAAGAAGAAGCGTTGGCTAATGTCTACGATTCTGAATTTGTTGAGAATTTAAAAACACATGTTGGTATACCATTATACGATATCTTGCAAGAGATGATATGGGATGGTGAAGAAATGCCTGCTGATGTGTTGATCATGTCAGAAGACCAATTTAATGGGTTGAAAGACTCTCTTAAACTAGCATCTTAAAACATTAACACGAGAGTATCGGTGACACTTGAGCCGACTGCCTTAGTTTGCTATATCTAGGAAGCTTAATTGTAAAATTGGGATCGGCAGACCTGTAGAGAGATGGCAGGCTCTCGTGTTAGTTAAAATCACACACTCCAAAATGAAGGGGCGTAAACTTAATCGTTACTGTATTTAAATAAATTTAACATTTTAAATCATTAAGTTATGTCAGGAAAAAACAGCGAAAACACCGAAAAATCGGAACAAGAGCTTGTGGCAGTTACTCGCAAGACAGGTTCCAAAGCAAACACTGGTCAATTAGTAGCAATATTTGGTACTAGAATGACTAGAGAAGAGTTTGACAATTTTGAACGGTCATTGACCACCAGAATAGACCTTACATCAATCACAGTATTCAAAGATGAAAAGAATGATTGTGTCTATGTTGGTAGAAGATTACCGCATGAATCAGTTAGTGGTGGGGCTCGCATCAGCACCATTGAAATGGAGAGAGAGTTGCAGCTATTGGATACAAATCTAATGCAAAAACACAATCTTCAGTTTGAACCAGCTCTATTTATAGAGTACATTTCAGAATAACATTATTTACAGTAACGTGATAGAGTGGCGATAACATCGCTGCTCTATTTTTTTAATCACTTTTATAAAAATCCCGACGAATGGAGACAATTGGATTAACTATGGCAAGGTGGGCAGCACCTGTATTCTTCTGCATGCTAATAGCAATGCTAATTGTTGCTATTATAATTCTTTAATACCTTTTAAACCAACCAATAAACACACTCCATGGCAGAAGATAATGAATTACAGAGGAAAATAGATACTAGTAATTTAGAGAGTATATGGACGAGAAACCCAGGCAAGATTATCGGATTTCTACTTAGACAGCATGAGATACCTTTTAAAAGGATATACATTTCAATACCGTTCCAAAGTGATAACCCGCAAATTACGCTAAATAGAATGGAAGCTGTTAAACATTATGCGTTTGAATTAATGCAAAAAGGGTTAACCCCTTTAACTCCTATAATATCAGGAGAAGCTATATTTAGACAATGCAATGATGGGAGTGTTTTAGGTAAGGCGAGTTGGCAACAATATTGTTTTGCACATTTAGAATTATGCAATGAATTGCATGTAATACTAATGGGTGATACAATAAATTCATCTCAAGTTATTGCAGACATTCACAGAGCTAAACAATTAGGGATTTACGTTAAGTATGTTCCAAGAGGTAGGAGTTATGAGAGTGAAGATTAATTATTAACAATTTAAATTAAAAACTAATGGCTAAGAAAAATGTAACCCCTCGTAGAGAGCGTACTTTGGAGCGATTCAACACACAATTATTATCCGGCGTCAAGCCAGAGAAGGTTAATGGTAAGACAACTAACAATTTGGTGAGTTTAACACCAGAGGATGTCCTACGCATTAATAAACAAGTTGGTATTCTAACAGAAAGGATTAAGTTAGTAAAAAGCTAGGTTATGTCAAGAAGATCTCAAGCTACACAGTTAGTGTCTTACAAGAACTATATCAAGCACGTTAAGGAAGTTAGTTTTAAAGGTTCTCACGTTACCATATCAGCATCCGTAATTGCTAAACAATTTAAAGTTAGGCATGAAACCTTAGCTGCAATGGTTGATTTAG
>Ga0326734_1000229_pt1 | contig 16426 bp, 18 predicted proteins | sample 15_GP2_1315_FD_207944 | JGI IMG/M metagenome (GOLD analysis project Ga0326734, IMG submission 207944) | Glacier ice microbial communities from Ngari, Tibet, China - 15_GP2_131.5 | ecosystem: Environmental > Aquatic > Freshwater > Ice > Glacier | place: China: Ngari, Tibet | collected 2018-07-18 | reverse complement strand
GTGCAGACCAGTTCGCCGACCTCGCCCACAACCGGCCGGCCCTGCTCGTTCCAGGCCTCGACCGCTGCGCCCAGCATGCGGCACTGCATTTTTCCAGGCGTTTGCGGCAGTTCCCGGTTGCCGCCAATGAAGGCGCCGGCGAAGTCGGTGCCGCCTGAAATATTGCACCACCAGACGCCGTCGCTGCGGCCCTGGGCATGGCCGTCCACGCCGGCTTCGGCCATGAACCGCGTGCCCCACTGCTGCACCTCGGTGCTCAGCGGAGAGCCGGTCGAGCCGAGCGCCCGGATGCGGCTGATGTCGCCGCAGGGGGCCGGCGTGGTACCGGCCTTCATGCAGTTGGCATAAAAGGCGGCGCCGGCGCCGAAGAAAGTCACGCCGGTGTCGGCTGCAAAGCGCCAGAGCGTGGTCCAGTCAGGACGCTCGCGGCTGCCGCCCGGGTTGCCGTCGAAAATAACGCAGGTTGTGCCGCCCAGCAGGCCGGCCAGCTGGGCGTTCCACATCACCCAGCCGGTCGAGCTGTACCAGTGGTAGCGCTCGCCAAAGCTGTTGGGCTGGTAGCTGCAGCCAATGTCGTTGTGCAGCGTGCCCAGCTGCATCTGCACCAGAACCATGCCGCCGTGGCCGTGCACGATGGCCTTTGGCAAGCCAGTGGTGCCGCTGGAATACACGATCCACAGCGGGTGATCGAACGGCAGCCAGAGCGGCTTGAACTGCTCTGTTTCAAGGTTATTTGTGCTTGTTGCGCTTGTCCAGCCTGCGCAATCAGCTATTGAAACAGTAGCGTCCAGGTTGCCCAGCAGCAGCGTGTGCCGAACGCTGGGCAAGGCTTGGCGCAATTCGGCCAGCACGCCCAGGCGGTCATGATCGCGCCCGGCGTAGGTGACGCCGTCGCAGGCGATCAGCACCTTGGGCGCGATTTGCCTAAAGCGGTCGAGCACCGCCGGCGTTCCCATGTCAGGCGCGCAGACGCTCCAGACACCGCCAATGCTCACCGTGGCCAAAAAGGCCACCATGGCCTCTGGAATATTGGGCAGGTAGGCCGCTACACGGTCGCCTGGCTGCACGCCCTGCGCTTTCAAGTGCAGGGCCAGCGAAGCCACCTGGCGGCGCAACTCAGGCCATGACAGTTCGCGCACCTGGCCTTTTTCGTTGCTGCTGACAATGGCCGGCAAACCAGCTGCCTGGGCGGCATCGACATGGCGCAGGACCTGCTGCGCGTAGTTGACCTGCGCGCCAGGAAACCAGCGGGCGCCAGGCATGACGTTGCTGGCCAGTGCGGCGCTGTGCGGTGTTGGGGACTCCAAGTCAAAATAATCCCAGATGCTTTGCCAAAAGGCGTCAAGGTCGGTAGTCGACCAGTGCCACAAAGCGTCGTAGCCCTCGAACACCAGGCCGCGCTGCTCGCGCAGCCAATCCTGGTACAGGCGAATTTGCGCAACAAAAGAGGGGGTGCTTGTCTCGTTCATATTTTTTATCTCTATGCGGATGACGAACAGTCAGCGTAGCAGCGTCGACAGGTTTTGTAGTTTTTGGTAAAACTCTAATACCAAACCAAAATCATCGCCAAGCAGGTTGAATGTTGTAACTATTTTTGTTTTAATTTTACAAAAAATACATTAAGAAACTACCGCTGCTAATTTTGAATGTTTCAATGTGCACCTTCCAAATTGCACATTTTTGCCGTCTTACCAACTTATTGGAATCTCTTGCATGTTTTCAAATTTCAGTCGCCGGCAATGCCTTTTGAGCGCCGCCACCTTGCTGCTAGCCGCCACCTCCCATGCACTGGACGTGCCGAAGGGCAAGGTTGTTCTTTCCATCACCGGCAATATTCAGTTTAAAAATGCCGGTGACCGTGCCGACTTTGACATGAACATGCTGGCGGCCTTGCCCCAGCACAGCTTCACGACCAACAACCCCTGGTACAAGGAGCCGAAAAAGTTCACTGGGCCGTTGTTGCGTGACGTGCTGGCTGCCGCCGGCGCGCAGGGAACCACCCTTAAGGCCGTGGCGTTAAACAAATTCAAGGTCATGATTCCGGTCGCAGACGCACAGAAGTTCCCGATGGTTCTGGCGAGCCTGATGAACGACATGCCCATGCCGCTACGGGAGAAAGGACCCTTGTTCATTGTCTATCCGTTCGACAGCTATCCCGATCTTCACACAGCACAGTACTACAACCGGTCAGCCTGGCAACTTCGTAACATTGACATCCAGTGATTGAAACGGGTCAAGATACAAACGCTCGCTCAGCATCGTCGAGCCACTGGGCGCTGGCCGTGTCAGCCGTCCTGATGGCCGTTTTTGTAGCGATAGGCGCCATACAAACGCGCCAGATCAAAGTGCTCGACAACACAATTTACTACAACGAAGAAAGTATTTCCTGGGTATTTTTCCAGCTTCAACAAGAGTATCAAGCAATTCGCGACAGTCTGCGCCAGGCAGAGCGTTATCCCCAAGCTGTCAACCCCGAGTCACTGCGCGAGCGCTACGAAATTTTTGTCAGCCGCTTGTCGCTGATGCAATCCATGCGGATCAGCCCCACCGTGCAGCCTTTACTCATGCAGGCGCCTACTGTAGAGCTGCTTGAGCAAACCATCAGCCACGCCGATACTTTCCTGTCAGAAAATTCAAAGATTGTCCTGACACCCGATGTGATCAAGCAGCTGTCGAGCGAGTTCGAACCACTGAGCGAACCCATCCATGACATGACCTTGCTGGTTAGCCAGGTCATGGTAAAAACCATCAGCCATCACAATGCCACCGTGCGCAACCAAGTGCACATCGGCATTGGTTTGACCGTCTTTCAAGGCTTGTTGACGTTGGCTTTCGCCGCCCTGCTGATTCGCAAAGTTCGTTCGCTGGAGAAGCGCAGCCACGAGTTGGGACGGGCCAGGGATGAAATTCTTCTGCTCAACAGCGAACTTGAAAAACGGGTGCACCAGCGCACTTCGCAGCTTGAAGCGGCCAACCAGGAACTCAAAGCGTTTTCTTATTCGGTGTCGCACGACCTTCGTTCTCCGTTAAAAAGCATTGACGGCTTCAGTCACTTGCTGAAGCGGAGCCTCAAAGACAGGGCCGACGAAAAAGAAACGCACTACCTGGACCGCATTCGGGGCGGCGTTCAGCAAATGGGAGAACTGATCGATGGCCTGCTGTCCCTGGCACAGCTGTCGCGCGACACGCTGCACATCGGCCAGGTCGACCTGACCGCCATCGCCAGGCGCATAGAGCAGGAGTGTCGGGAACGCGACCCGGACCGCCAGGCCCATGTACGCATTCAAGAGGACATGGTGGTCACCGGCGACCAGCGCCAGTTGCTGGTCGTCATGCAGAACTTGCTGGGGAACGCCTGGAAATTTACTTCAAAGCAGTTGCAGGCAGAAATTGAAATAGGCAGCCAGGCTGGAAAAGCAGGAGAAACCGTTTATTTCATCAAGGACAATGGCGCCGGATTTGACATGGCCTATGCCGAGAAGCTCTTTGGCACCTTTCAGCGGCTTCACTCGCCTGCAGATTTTGCCGGCACCGGCATCGGCCTGGCCACGGTCAAACGCGTCATTGACCGGCACGGCGGCCGCATCTGGGCCAAAAGCAAGGTGGGCGAAGGCGCCATGTTCTTTTTCACCTTGGGAACGACCCTGTCGCCCGACCACTGGCAAGCGCCGCAGGGCTGGATCAGCTGATCCGGCTTCACCGGGGCCTTGTCATGGTGCGCACTTGAACCGGCAACTTTCTCGCCTCAAGCGTTGCTTATGTCAGCTCACTGCCTTGAGCGATGCCAGATCGACGTCGCCGCTCTGGCTGGTGAACCGCAAGGTGCCAGCGCCACTTCCGCCTTGCGACTGGCTGACCCCTGAAATGCGGTGTTCGCCCGTGGCGTACTGCGTCACCTTGCCGCCCTGCTCAATGGCCAGTCGCTGCTGCTCGGGGAAAAAGGCATAGCGCACGCCATTTTGGCTGCCGCTGCTCGAGGGTTGGGAAAGCCCGGCCGGCCACCAGCCGGTGTCAGGCGATGCCATGGGGCGCATGGGTTCCATGGGCGCCATCGGCTTCATGGGCTCCATGCTCATTCACCTCGCCGGCCGCGTCCACGGCGCAGGAACAGCGCGGCAAACAGCGCGCCGGCGGCTGCGCCAATGGCCACCGCCTTGATGGGCTCATCGGCAATACGGCGGGCGGCGGTTTCCTGAAAGTCAGACGCCCTGGCCTTGAAGTCGCCCAGTTTTTCACTGGCCACGTCGCCAGCCTGTCCGGCATAGGTGCGTGCGGTTTTCCAGGCGTCGCCGGCAATGGCCTGGGCATCCTTGGCAAACCCCTTGGCCGCGTCCAGGGCTTCGCGCCCGGTGGCCTTGGCATCATCCATGGCAGGGCGCAGGGCTTGAACCGTGCTGGCGTTTCTGGCGCGGGCGTCGCTTGCCACTTGGTTCAGGCTATCGGCTGCCTCTTGGCCGGTTTGCCTGGCCTCGTCGGCAATCTGCGAGGGAGTTTTGAAGTCGTCAGTCATGACTGTCCTTTGAGTGTTCCTGGCAACAGCGCCATCAACCATTGGACTTGCGTTGCCCAGGCTGGCGTGTGGGTTGACATACCCTTCAAATGTAGGCTGAAGATTTAAAAACGCTTCAACCGAAACACACAGGGCACCCTGGGCTTGGACACCTGGAAGGCAGCGCCTGCTTCCTACGGCGCATCAGCCAGCTGGCCGACAAAACCATGCTGTCAAACTTCATTAGATTGAAGTTCCTACACCTCATCCCCTTCATTTTCAATGGCTCTTTCACTTCCAGACGCATTGGTTTTGCTGGGTCGCCGGCTTCAGGAGTCAAGCTATCGGTTCACCACGGTGACGCCGGCCAGCCACGCCCGAGTCCATGCACGCGAGGGCTCCCGCAGGGCAGCCAACCTGCGCGACGTGTTTGGCTGGAGCCGCAGTTTTTCAGCCAGCTTGCTGAGCGTGGACGTTTTGGCCACGCTGCGCGAAAGCGGCCTGCTGGATGAAAGCGGCGAACTGCTGCGCAGCAAGGTGCGATTTTCAACGCTGGACGGCCAGCTCTACGCCCATTCAGCCTACCCGACCTTTGAGGATGACGCGGTATTTTTTGGCCCCGACACCTACCGCTTTGCCAGCTTCATCCATGCCGAGCTGGCCCGCCAACCGCTCCCGCCGGGCCCTCGCATCCTGGACATGGGCTGCGGCGCCGGACCGGGCGGCGTGTCGGCCGCGCTGGCCAGCCAGGCGCTGCAGCCAGAATTGCTGCTGGCCGACATCAACCCGAAAGCGCTGGAGTTTGCCCGCGCCAATGCCGCGCTGGCAGGCTTGCGCGGTGCGCAGTTCCAGCAAAGCGATCTGTTTGCCTCGATCGAAGGTGAATTCGACCTGGTTGTGGCCAACCCGCCTTACCTGGTCGATGCCAGCGAACGCACCTATCGGCACGGCGGCGGCTTGTTGGGCAGTCGCCTGTCGCTGCGCATCGTGCGCGAAAGCCTGACGCGCCTGGCGCCCGGCGGGCGGCTTTTGCTCTACACCGGCGCGCCTATTGTTTATGGCGAAGACCCGTTTCACCACGACGTGGCGCCCCTGCTGCACCAGGCTGGCTGCGCTTTCAGCTACCGCGAGATTGATCCTGACGTGTTTGGCGAAGAACTTGAAACGCCGGCCTATGCCAGCGCCGACCGCATTGCCGCCGTGGGGCTGGTGGTTTTTCAAGCCGACCGGCCCGGGCCATGAGGCTCCTGGGCATTGGGGAAACCAACGACCTGGGCGCGATGTACCACGGCCTGGCGGCGCAGGGCCATGAGGTGCGGGTGTTTGTCCAGCAGCTGGCGTCGCGGGACGTGTATGGCGGCATGCTGGAGTTCACGGCTGACTGGCAGGCCGAACTCGGCTGGCTGCACGAAGCCGGCGACCAGGGCATTGCGGTGTTTGAATCGGCGCTCAGGGGCAATACGCAGGACGCGTTGCGCCGCGATGGTTTTCAGGTGATTGGCGGCAGCGCACTGGGTGACCGGTTGGAAGCCGAGCGCGAATTCGGGCAGGCGGTGCTGCGTGCCTGCGGACTGCCGACTGCAGCGACCCATTGTTTTTCAGGCTACCTGCCGGCCATCGACTTCCTGCACCGGCGGCCGGGCCGCTATGTGCTCAAGTTCAACGGCGCTGACAGTGCGCGCACCCGCACTACATCGGCCAGATGGAAGATGCTGCCGACATGCTGGCCCTGCTGTCGATGTACCAGTCGCATTGCATGCCGGGTGAAACGCCTGACTTTGTGCTGATGCAGTACCTGCATGGCGTGGAGGTGGGCGTGGGCGCGTACTTCAATGGCGATGCTTTCCTGGCGCCGGCCTGCATCGATTTCGAGCACAAGCGCTTTTTTCCGGGTGACCTGGGCGAGTTGACGGGTGAGATGGGCACCATTGTCAGCTACCGGGGCGCTGAAAAAATCTTTAATGCGTCGCTAGCGCGGGTGGCACCGCTGCTTCGGGAAAGCGGCTACTGCGGCTACATCAACCTGAACATGATGGCCAATGACGACGGCCTGTGGCCGCTGGAATTCACCAGCCGATTTGGCTACCCGGGTGCAATCTGCGAGGCGCTGCATCAGGAAACCTGGGATGCGATTTTCCTGCGCATGCTGCGCCCGGGCCGCCTGGACATTACCACCCGGCCGGGTTTTGCAGCAGGCGTGGTACTGACCGTGCCGCCGTTTCCGTATGCACAGGGTTACAAGGAACTGTCCCAGGGCGGGCCCATCTGCTTTCAGCCTGGCATGACGCCTGCCGACCGTGCGACCCTGCATTTTGCAGAAGTGGCGCGCCTGGACGGCTAGCTGGTCACCAGCGGGAGCTGCGGCTACCTCGGCGTGGCCACCGGCATTGGCGACACGGTGCAGGCGGCCAGCGGCGAGGCTTACCGGCTGGCGCGCAAGGTGGTGGTACCCAACCTGCGCTACCGCATCGACATTGGCGAGCGCGTGCACACGCATGACCTGGCCCGGCTGGCCGAGCTGGGTTGGCTTGAAGCTGGACGGCAACAGGCCGGCAGAAAGACGCTGGGCAGGCGGTAGGAAGACGGTAGGAAGACGCCCACGAGCAATAAGGCCGCAAGCCTATAAATCGGCATGGCCTTTCAAGCCAGACTGCAGTCTTTCAACAGGAGACAAAAATCAATGTTTGTTGCAGCCCATGAATGGACCTTGCCTCCTCAGAAAGTTGCCAGCCCAGCTTCGCCATGTGGACAGACACCGGCGTCCGCCCATGGCATACGCCAACTCTACGAAAGCCTTTCCACAGGCAGGGCCGACGAGGCGGTGAAGCAACAAGCGATTGACTTTCTTCAGCACACCCTGCACCAGGTGCAAGGCCTGCCGTCCGACCTGCCGCCAACGCCGCAAGGCTTGTCTGCCTGGGTGCAGGCGTCCGTGCAATCGGCCAGCGCCCGCTACCGCGCCTACCTTGAAGAACGCAAGGCGGGCGGACCCCGCCGCTATTTCACCAACCGCGCCCATGCGCTGTATTTTTTGCGCGCCGTCGCGCCTACCAAGCTGGTGGACGGCGCTTGGCTGTACGGCCTGCTGGCGCACGCCGGGAACCCGCGTTTTTCCAACCTCATTGCCACCTACGTTGAAGAACTGGGCGAAGGCCGTGCCGACAAGAACCATGTGCTGCTGTACCGCCGGCTGCTGGAGCGCCACGGCTTGACACCGGTGCAGGACTTGCCAGAAGATTTTTACACGCAGGGGGTGCTGCAACTGGCCTTGGGCCTGAACGCTGGGCGATTCCTGCCGGAGGTCATTGGCTTCAACCTGGGCTACGAGCAGTTGCCCCTGCACCTGCTGATCACCGCCTACGAGTTGAACGAACTGGGCCTGGACCCCTACTACTTCACGCTGCACATCACGGTGGACAATGCCGACACGGGCCACGCGCAGCGCGCCGTGCAGGCGGTGTTCGACACGCTGCCGCAATGGGGCGGCCATGAGGATTTTTGGCAACGGGTGTGCAATGGCAGCAAGCTCGGCAGTGTGGGCGTTGGCACGACCGAGGCGATCCAGGGCTTTGACATCGGCCGTGAGGTCGTGTCGGTGCTGGCGCGCAAAAGCGTGACCGGCCAGGGCGCGCATTCCGACTATTGCCGGGTGGCCGGCCGGAGCATCAACGACTGGCTGGCCGGGCCGGGCAACATTCCGGATTTTTTGAAAGCCCTGGAACAGGCGGGCTGGATCAAGCGGGGCGCGGCGCCCCGGGAAAGCCGTTTCTGGAAACTGCTGGAAGGCGACAAGGCCGAGATGTTCGGTGTCTTCAGCCCCTATGAGCTCCAGCTCATCCACGACTGGATTCGCGGCGATGCCAGCGCCGACGGCCAGGCCTACGACGAGCCTGCCCTGGGCCGGCGCCGGGCCAGCTTTCGCTCGCTTTCGCGGCAGGCCCAGCCCCTGGGCAGCCTGGCGAATCCCGGCTTGTTGAAGGTGCTTGAAGATTCGCCGGATGACTGCGGCATGCTGGACCTGGACCTGCAAGCCCTGCAAGCTGAACTGGCTGTGAACAGCAGCCCGGAGGCCCAAAAACGCCTGCTGGTTTCGGCCATGTCTCCCTGGATGCACTGGACCCCGGCGGGGCTGCACGCCACGCGCCGTTTCCTGCAAACCTCGATTTAAGGCCGTTTTTGCCGGCATGGCTGGCTTTGCTTTGGCAATAGAGCCCCGCTTTATCGCAGCGGCCGCCCACTGCCGGGGCGAAACCAGGTCAATTGCCTTTAGGATGGCCCCACTTACAAAATGGGAGCGATCAATGGGCATGCTGGACTGGACCAAAAAAAGCAGCGCGGTGCTGCTGCAAGGCGGCGTCATCGGGCCTGACGAACGGTTGCCCTGGCCGCAAACGGCCGTCATGGGCATGCAGCACGTCATTGCCATGTTCGGCGCCACGGTGTTGGCGCCGCTGCTGATGGGTTTTGATCCCAACATTGCCATCTTGATGAGCGGCATCGGCACACTGATCTTTTTTGTCGCCACGGGCGGAAAAATCCCCAGCTACCTGGGCTCCAGCTTTGCTTTCATTGGCGTGGTGATTGCAGCCACCGGCTATGCCGGCAAGGGACCGAACGCCAACATCGGCCTGGCGCTCGGCGGCATCATTGCCTGCGGCGCGGTGTATGCCGTCATCGGCGCCATCGTGCAGGCCGCGGGCACCCGCTGGATCGAGCGGTTCATGCCGCCGGTGGTCACCGGCGCCGTGGTGGCGGTGATCGGGCTGAACCTGGCCGGCATTCCCATCAAGAACATGGCAGCCAGCAACTTCGATGCGTGGATGCAGGTGGTCACTTTTGTCAGCGTGGCCCTGGTGGCGGTCATGACACGCGGCCTGCTCCAGCGCCTGCTGATTCTGGTGGGGCTGCTGGTTTCGTCGCTCATTTATGCGCTGCTGGCCAACGGCCTGGGCCTGGGCAAGCCCATCGACCTGAGCGGCATCGCCAATGCGGCCTGGCTGGGCGTGCCGGGCTTCACAGCACCGGTGTTCAGCGGCAGCGCCCTGCTGCTGATCGTGCCGGTGGTGGTCATTCTAGTGGCCGAAAACCTGGGCCACATCAAGGCAGTCACCGCCATGACGGGCAAGAACCTGGACCTCTACATGGGCCGCGCCTTCATCGGCGATGGCATTGCCACCATGGTCTCAGGCAGTGCCGGCGGCACCGGGGTGACCACCTATGCCGAAAACATCGGCGTGATGGCCGCCACCCGTATCTATTCGACCGCCGTGTTCCTGGTGGCGGCGCTGATGGCGGTGCTGCTGGGCTTCAGCCCCAAGTTCGGCGCGCTGATCCAGGCGATTCCGCTGCCGGTGATGGGCGGCGTGAGCATCGTGGTGTTTGGCCTGATTGCCATTGCGGGCGCCAAGATCTGGGTGGACAACCGGGTGGATTTTTCAGACAACAAAAACCTGCTGGTGGCCGCCATCACGCTGGTGCTGGGCACGGGGGACTTCACCTTGAAATTTGGCCAGTTTGCCCTGGGCGGCATCGGCACCGCCACTTTTGGCGCCATCTTGCTGTACGCGCTGCTGAACCGCAAGCGCTGACCGGGCAGGGTTTCGAGCCGGGCTCTACCGGGCTGCCGAACCCTGGCTTGGGCGGTCTTTCGCTGGCGAAAACCCTGACCCCTGCGCCTGTATCTGGTCAAGCTCTGCCTGGGTGGAAGCCAGCTGGCGCTCCAGGTCGGCGCGCAAATCGATTTCTTCCTTCAGTGCCAGGTTGACCTGGGCCAGGTCGTCGGCCGAGGACTGGATCCGGCTCTCCAGTTCCTCGGTGCGCTGGATGGCCAGCGCCACTTCTCCGGTCTTCAGGTGCTCGGGGACTTCGTGCGCCAGCACCGCCGTGACCACGCACAGTTCGGCGGCCGATTGTTCTACCGATTCCTGAATGGCCTCGTTTTTGTCCAGCGCATGCTCCAGCGATATGTGGTTATGGACTGTGGGGGCGTGTGACATGGTTGGGGCTTGGTAGGTGAAACTGAGGAGTTTCGAAGCTTAGCAGAGACAGGGAAAAACATGCTGCGCAAGGCCTGCCAAGCCGAGGTTTGCCTGCACAAGCACTGCCGGATTTTCGCCGCCACTGTGCGAGTTGCATGGCAAATCGCCCTGCCTGCTGCAGGTGCCGGGCTTATAGTGGGCCACTTTGCAACGCTATGGAATCTTCATGCAAATCTGGAAACAAGCGCTCTCCCTCGAACTGCTGACGGCCTCCAGCGCCGGCACGGCCGTCAGTCACCTGGGCATCGAATTTTTGGAAGTCGGGGACGATTTCATTCGTGCCCGGGTGCCGGTCGATGCGCGCACCGTCCAGCCCTTTGGCTTGCTGCATGGCGGCGTGTCGGTGGTGCTGGCCGAAACCCTGGGCTCCTGCGGCGCGGCCTATTGCGTGCCGCCGGGCCACCGCGTCGTGGGCCTGGACATCAACGCGAATCACCTCAAGGGCGTTTCCAGCGGCTGGGTCACCGGCACCACGCGGCCCGTGCATGTCGGGCGCAGCACGCAGGTCTGGTCCATCGAACTGCGCAACGACGCTGGCGAGCTGACCTGCGTGTCACGCATCACCCTGGCGGTGCTGGCTCCAAAATAATGGCTAAATAGTACTATTGCGCATATTGCGCTTGCTTATTTAGCTATCAAAAAGTGATTTTCAGGCGTCGCTTTGACCGTCTTGCGCCATGCGCGCCATGCGTTCGCTTTTCCAGTACACATCGTCACCCCCGTCCATGCGGTTGAGCACCCGCGACAGGACGAACAGCAGGTCGCTCAGGCGGTTGAGGTACTGGCGCGGCGTCTCCTTCAGCGTTTCCGCCCCCTCCAGCGCCACCACCGCCCGTTCAGCGCGGCGCGCCACGGTGCGGCAGACATGGGCCAGCGACGCGGCGCGGGTGCCGGCGGGCAGGATGAATTCAGCCAGACGCGGCAATTGGGCGTTGTAGGTTTCCAGCGCCTCGTCCAGCAGCAGGACCGCCTCGGGCTTGAGCAGCTCGTAGCCCGGGATCGACAACTCGCCCCCCAGGTTGAACAGCTGGTGCTGCACCTCGACCAGCACATCGCGCACATCGCCCGGCATGGTTTCGCACAGCAGCACGCCGATGTTCGAGTTCAACTCGTCGATGTCGCCCATGGCATGCACCCGCAGGCTGTCCTTGGAAACCCGCGTGTTGTCGCCCAGCCCGGTGGTGCCGTTGTCGCCGGTGCGGGTGGCAATTTGTGAAAGTCTGTTGGCCATGAGGGTGGAGCGCGCCGGGCGCAAAAATGTGAAGTTGATGAAGCAGGCATCCAGCTTAGCAAGCTGGACCCGTCGCCGAAGAAAGCCGACGTATTGTCATGCAGCCGCCATGCCTTGCAGCGTTGAAGATGCGCCGTTCTGGTCGTAAACTCCAGTTTCCCCCCTCAGGAGACACACCATGAACGCACCGTTGCCCGGCCACTTGTTGCAGGACATTGTTCAGCGAGAAACGCCGCAAGCGCTGATCGACGCCCTGGCAGCGCGTTTTGGCGCGCACTGTTCCACCGCCCTGGTAGTGCGCGAGCAGCATGGCCGCGACGAATCGTCATTTGCCGCGCCGCCGCCGTCTGCGGTGGTGTTTGCCCACTGCACGCAAGACGTGGCCGACGCGGTGAAGCTGGCCAGCGAGTTCAGCGTGCCGGTGATTCCATTCGGCGTTGGCAGTTCGCTTGAAGGCCATTTGCTCGCCGTTCAGGGCGGCATCAGCCTGGACCTGAGCCGCATGAACCAGGTGCTGGCCGTCCACGCAGAAGACCTGACGGTGACGGTGCAGACCGGCGTGACGCGCAAGCAGCTGAACGAGGAAATCAAGCACACCGGCCTGTTTTTCCCCATCGACCCTGGCGCCGACGCGACGCTGGGCGGCATGAGCGCCACCCGCGCCAGCGGCACCAACGCCGTGCGCTACGGCACCATGCGCGAGAACGTGCTGGCGCTGGAAGTCGTGACGGCCAGCGGCGAGGTGATTCGCACCGGCACGCGCGCCAAGAAGTCAGCGGCCGGCTACGACCTGACGCGCCTGATGGTCGGCAGCGAAGGCACCCTGGGCGTGATCACTGAAATCACGCTCAAACTGTACCCGCTGCCCGAGGCGATTTCGGCGGCCGTCTGCTCGTTCCCGAGCATCGAGGCGGCCGTGCGCACCACCATCGAGATCATCCAGCTGGGCGTGCCGATTGCGCGTGTCGAGCTGATCGACGCCAACACCATCCGGATGGTCAACGCCCACAGCAAACTCGGTCTGCGTGAAGAAGCCATGCTGCTGATGGAGTTTCACGGCTCCCCCGGCGGCGTGCAGGAGCAGGCCGAGCGGGTCCAGGAACTGGCCAGCGGCCACGGCGGCAACGCCTTTGAATGGGCCAGCACGCCCGAAGAGCGCACCCGGCTCTGGACCGCGCGGCACAACGCCTACTTCGCCGCCATTCAGAGCCGGCCCGGCTGCCGGGCCATTTCAACCGACACCTGCGTGCCGATCTCCAGGCTGGCCGATTGCCTGCTTGAATCGGTGGCCGAGGTCGAGGCCAGCGGCCTTCCCTACTTCCTGGTCGGCCATGTGGGCGACGGCAATTTTCACTTCGGCTACCTGATCGATCCCGACAATGCCGCGGAACGCGAAACCGCCGAAGACCTGAACCACAAGCTCGTCGCCCGGGCATTGCGGCTGGAAGGCACCTGCACCGGCGAACATGGCATCGGCCTGGGCAAAATGGACTTCTTGCTGAGCGAAACCGGACATGGCGCGGTGGACATGATGCGCACCCTGAAGCGCGCGCTCGACCCGAAAAACATCATGAACCCGGGCAAGATTTTTTCGCTGTGACGAACGCCTCCTGCCCAGGGCGGTGCATGCCAGCGCTTCCTAGGACACGCTTGCCGGCGCCTGCCGATGCGGCGCCAAGCCGCTGATGTTGAACATGGCGCGTGTGGAACGTGTTTCAGGCAGCACGTAAACGACGGCAGGCTTCACGCCAAAAACCGGTTTGATCTGCGCGTCATAAAACGCGGCAGGCACGTTGACACAGCCGTAGGAGATGCGGTTGTCGTCGGCGGTCGGCGTGGCCAGGCGTTCCAGCCGCCGGTCGGCCTTGTTGCTGGCGCGGACCCGGTGCATGGAAACGGCGGCGTCGTAGTCGATCCAGACAATGTCTTCACCCTGCAGGTTGGTGCCGGGTTCAGAGGCAAAACGCCCTGCCGGCGTGGTGCGCTCGCCAGGCTGGATGTCGGCCATCTTGCGCTGTCCAATGCCGGGCACCGAGTCATCCCCCACCGCCAGACCCAGCAGCACCGGCGACGAGCCGCGCGGCGTGCCGCCCGCATCGAACACATGCAGCATGGCGGCCTTTTTGTCGATGATGGCAAACGGCTGGCCGTGGTGATTGCGCGTTGCGCGAATCCAGGCGGTCACCTGGGCCACCTCCTGTCCGGCAGCTTGCGATTGCGCCGGCCGGATGCCGGTGCCAGGCAGCAGGGGCAAGGCAGCGGTTGCTGAAAAAGGGATACACAGCAGTGCTGCCAGCGCAGTGTGAACCGGCGAGCTGGCCAGCGTGCGCCACGGCAGCACAAGCCGGTTTTTCATGGATGAGGAGGGCAAACAAGCATTCATGCCTGAAATATTAAACCATTGCCAACTGCATTGAAACCCGCAAAAAAATAGCGGCTCTCTCCTACGCGGGCATAAGCCCTGCGCTGAAACCGGGCGCGCAGGTCTTTTTTTACAGTTCACCCAGCTTGCAATGGAAGCTTTTCAACATTTTTTCACAAGGGCAGGACCATGAACCAACACGTCAAATCGATTTCTCTGGTGGCGTTCACCACACTCGCCATGGCCAGCGCTTCAGCCCAGACCACAGCGCCCAGGGCAGGCGCGTCTGCGCCCGCTACGTTGGGAGTCACCCCTCAGGAGGCTGCCTCTGCCAACCAACAGGCCGTGCCGCGCAGCGACACGGCGACCGTGGTGCGGACTGCGCCTTCGCCAGCGGCACGGGCCAGCGATGCCATGGGCGGGAATGCCACGACGGGCATGTCAGGCAGCTCAGCCGCGGGCAACCAGGGCATGGCGAACAGCGGCAACACGGGAAGCACACGCGCAGCCCGCGCCGACCGCAACTGATTGCCATTTTTAATTGTTTTTACCTCAGGAGATTGTCATGAACATGAACATGAACACCAACGCCAACGCCAATACCACCCCTTACCCGTCCAGCGGCTCCACGACCTCTGCCACCGGTTCCAGCAACATGGTGACCGGCTTGTTTCCCGACCGGGCCAGTGCGGAAGCGGCGTACAACGCAGCACATTCACGCGGTTATTCAAAGGACGATGTGAACCTGGTGATGTCCGACGACACGCGCAAGCGCCATTTCTCGGACGACAGCAGCTTTGGCGGCAAGGAAACCGAACTGGGCAACAAGGCGGCTGAAGGCGCCGGCATCGGCGGCGCTATTGGCGGCACCATCGGCGCCATCCTGGCCGGCATTGCCGCAGTCGGCACCAGCATTGCCCTGCCCGGCTTGGGACTGGTGATTGCAGGGCCTTTGGCCGCTGCGGCCGCAGGTGCTGGCGCCGGTGCGGCGGGTGGCGGCTTGCTGGGCGCCTTGATTGGCTGGAACATTCCCGAAGAGCGCGTCAAGGACTACGAAGAAGGCGTCAAGAACGGCGGCATTTTGATGGGCGTTAAAACCCGCAACGGCGAAGATGCCACGCATTTTGAAAACGAGTGGAAACAAAAAGGCGGCCAGCACATCTACCGCTAAAGACTGGCCAGGCCAAGGCAGCCTGCAGGTCTGAAAACGGGCCTGGGCTGTTTCTGGCCAAGTGGCGTCTTGTGATCAGGACGCCACTTTCTCAGCCCTGCACGCGCTTTACCCGGCTAGGCTGTCCGGCGCAAGCGCTCGATCAGGCCGTTGATTTCATCCAGCGACGCAAACTGAATCGCTAGTTCGCCGACTTCTTCCCGCTTGCCGTTGCGCTTGACTTGTTTTTTGATGCGCAAATCCACCTCGGCCATCAGCAGGTCGGCCAACTCTTCCTCAACCCGGCGGGTGTCGCGGGACTTTTCCGGCACAACCCTGTTGGGCGTCAGCAAAAACTCGCTGCCTAACTTTTTCACCAGGCTTTCAGCCTCGCGCACGGACAGCTTGCGCGCCGCGATCTGGTTGGCGGCGGTGATCTGCGTGGCACGGTCAAGTGCTAGCAGCGCGCGCGCATGGCCCATGTCCAGGTCGCCGGCCATCAGCATGGTCTGAACCGGGTCGGCCAGGTTCAGCAGGCGCAGCAGGTTGGACGCGGCGCTGCGCGAGCGCCCCACCGCCTGCGCAGCCAGCTCGTGCGTCAGGCCGAACTCCTTGACCAGGCGCTGCAGACCCTGGGCTTCTTCCAGCGGGTTGAGGTCCTCGCGCTGGATGTTTTCAATCAGCGACATGGCGGCGGCTGATTCGTCGGGCACGTCGCGGACCAGCACCGGCAGGCTGTCGAGCCCGGCCAGGCGGGCCGCCCGAAAGCGCCGCTCGCCGGCGATGATTTCGTACTTGCCGCTGTGGCTCCCGGCCTTCAGGCGCCGCACCAGAATGGGCTGCATGATGCCTTGCACCTTGATGGATTCGGCCAGCTCGTACAGCGCGCCCTCGTCCATGCGCGTGCGCGGCTGGTACTGACCGGGCACCAGTTCATCGAGCCGCAGCAGGGCCGGCAGGCCGGGGCTGCTGGCAGCGCTCAAGGCATTGGCGGCCTCTGGCGACTCATCCACCTTGGGGCCCAGCAGGGCCTCAAGTCCGCGGCCCAGGCCTTTTTGTTTTTTGGTGACCATGAAGTTGTCTTGTCTTTCTATACATCGGAAGGGACGGTGGCGCAGTAGCGCAGGTTCAGGCGGGAGTATCACGCATCAGCTGA
>Ga0326734_1000228_pt1 | contig 16532 bp, 35 predicted proteins | sample 15_GP2_1315_FD_207944 | JGI IMG/M metagenome (GOLD analysis project Ga0326734, IMG submission 207944) | Glacier ice microbial communities from Ngari, Tibet, China - 15_GP2_131.5 | ecosystem: Environmental > Aquatic > Freshwater > Ice > Glacier | place: China: Ngari, Tibet | collected 2018-07-18 | reverse complement strand
ACAAGTATCCACTGTCGTTTGAGTTCTCACGACTCGGCATGGCAATGCACACCAATCGTATCTACAAGAACTTTGAGTTGGCACACGTGACAAGGCTTATCGGAAATGATTTTAAGTACGACCTTGCAGCCGCACCTAAAATTAAACGTAGACGTGTCAGCATGATTCCGGCGGGTGTAGAAGTCACACTCCGCCGAAACTTGAAACCTGCTTAAGCTGCCACCGTTTTTGCAGTAACTGCACGTGGGCGAGCTGGCACAGCGATGTTAGCTTCGCGCATGCGCACTGCGTACCAACGCAGGCAGCCGGCAGTAGTCTTTGCAGCAGGGAACTGGCCCTTGATTGCTGCGAGCACTTCGTCGTAGCTCAGTGCAACATCGCCTTCGGTCTTGAGCAGCAGCGCTTCAGCAACCGAGCGAATAGTAATTTTCTTCTCGGTGGTTGCAGCAGGTACAACACGCTTGGCGCCGGTGTCGTCGAACACGGTGGCCAGTACGAGGCCTTGTGCATCAGCGATTTTGTTCAGGCGAGCGATCGCTTTCGAACGCTGCGAGAAGGTCTTCATCGAAGCTTCACCGCCAATGGCGTTGATCATCGAAACCAGGGTGGACATCGTGAAGTTGGTCAGGTTCAGCATGGTAATTTCCTTTAGGTAGTTGGCTTTGTGTTTGCCGGGTTGATGTAAAGATTATACCTGCAACCGCTAAACCTGTACAGCTTTATTTGCGTTTATTTGAACTTATTTTCAAGTAGCTTTTGTCCAGCCTTTAGTCTTCGCGATCGCCACTGCGAGCGTTGTCTGCAGATCGGTGTAAACGTCTTTGCCGTACAATGCAGCAAGACGCTCGAGATACTTCATCTTCTCTGCATCAGCTGGTGCACCAACGACAGTGTTCGGCTTCGAGATGTACATGCCGTACTCGACGTTGGTAGTGAAAGCGGGCATCACAGAAGTGCGCGGAATCCAAAACACCACGACAGTTGCCGAGTTCAATGCTTCCCATTCCCATTCGACCTGGTCGTCATACGTGAACTTCGGCGACCAGTCGGCATCTTCCGGAACCAGGACGGTTCCGGTAAATCCAAGTTGGCCCAACAGTTCAATTGCTTTCGGTCGCCACGACGGAACATCAGGGCTGCGGGGTGTTGGTCCTGCCAAGAAGATACTTTTCGGCAGGCGTGTGCGGGAGTATGCAACGTTCATCATTTAAATTTCACAATCGCTTCGGTAATTGCTGCTTGTGCTTCGTGGATACGAGCATCGGTACTGCGGTTCCAGCTTTGGTCGTTGTGTGACAGTGCGCGAGCCAAACGTTCCTGCGCGTACTGCAATGACTTGATTGCACCAGCTGGATCGCCAGCTGGTCGCCCAAGACGACCAGCCATTGCAAGAGCAAGCTTCGCCTGTTCGTTGCCGGATTCAGCCAACTGCTCCAGTGTGAAACGATAGATTTCTTCTGCGCAAGCCATTACTTCTCCTCGATGTTGTAGAGTTCCATCAACACACCTTGCAACCACACTTCAGCTTCCGCTTGCAGTTCCGGCGTTTTCTTGCGCATGGTCGACGACAAGATTTTCGCTTGCACTTCGTCGTCCAGGCTGATCAGTAACGCTTTCACTTCTTCCAGATCTTCTTTGCCCTGCTTGACGCTGAGCAAGTGTTCAGCGTTCGCGCGCGGGAACGTGATCTTTCCAGTGTCGAGCAATTCGATCGACTGCTGGTACACGCGCACAGCATGCGACAACGACTTGTAGTCTACATCGGTTTCAGCGGCAGCATTGCTGCGATCGCCAAACTGCTTGATGATCTTCTGAACCTGCTCGTACAGATGCAGGAGCGTAGTCGATTCGAGGTAGTTGCGGCCGTTCAGCTTCAAGCTGTTCTGCGGCTTCTTGCCGTTGGTCAACACTTCCGTATCCAGCTTGGCATCGCGGGCAATGTGATCCAGGATTGTCAGACCGTTGTAAACGGTATCGAGTCGTGGAGTTTCGTCTGGGCCAGATTCAAAAACCTTGATGTACTTGGCAACGACGTACAGAACTTCTTTCGCAGCATTCAACCGCTCACCACGACGAACGTAGTCGAACGTCTGCTTCATCGCGAAGCCAACCATCGAATACACTTCTGCGTTTGCAAACTTCTCGATCATCTGCTCGCACATCTCGCGGCCGTAACCAGGCTGACCGTTCTTCGCGTGAGCGAAAGCGATTTCCAGTGCGTACGTTTGGCCATTCACGAAGTCGCGAACGAACGTTTGCAACGGGAAGTATTCCGTCTCGACACCATTGTCGGGCATGGTGAAGCCATCGCCGATAGGATTGCCTTCAGCGTCGAAGCGATCTTTGTAGATCGACAACTTCTTGCCGAGCAACATGTCGGTAAGCGATGGAAGGTAAACAACCTTCTCGTCGGTGTCAGATGTTGGTGTGGAGGTACCGTACAGCTTCGAGCCGTAAACTACCTTGAACATATCTTTTTTCATTCGTCATCTCCTATGTCTTGACGTTTGCCCATGACGAAATCAATCATCCAGGTCATCCAGCTGACACGGTATCGTGTCTTTTGGTGTTCTTCTTGATACCGGTATTGCGTTGTGAGAATCAGTTCCATGTCATCATTCAGAAAACACATGGACCGGTAATGTGCAAATCCGGAGTTGACGCCCATCAAACAGTTGATCTGCTTGTTGGTCATCTCAGCGAAATTGATCTTGCCCAGATTGATATCGCGCTCGTTCAAAATCTCGTACATCTTTTTGAACTGGTCAGCTGCACGATTGTATTCTGGCAGGTCGTAATCCGGCTCGATGCCAAGTCGGCTCAAGACGATTGATCGGAAGTCTTCCATTGTATCTTTCAGAGTTGCGTGAATTCGTTTGGTTCGCTGCCACCATTGTAACTGACAGCATCGTGCACAATCTGGCTGATGCCGATCAAAGCAATTGGTATCAGTGTTATACATGCGAACCATGCAATTATGACTGCGTCTTCTTCACTCATAGTAATCCTTGTTAGATGTCAGATTATACCGGGTGTTCCGACAAATGCACAATCATAAACGACCCATCTCGATGAGATGTAATTGAAGGTGAACAACATAGCTGTATGCCAGCGCGTGGGATTTCTTGAATGAGTAGCCGGTTTCGTCCTTAGCAAACAGAATCCGGCGAGCAGCTTCTCGATCGGTCTTGTATAGACCGGTGAAGTGTTTCTTACCAGGGCGAATCAATGCCATGATGTCAGCCACCTCCATGATGGATCGTGGCTTGAGGTCAGACAGCAATGCGCCGTGCTTGCCCAGCTGAAAGATTTTCTCTTGGGCTGACGGGAGTTGGAGCAACGTCCAGTCGGGCTCCTTCTTCAGCAGGTCTTCAATCTCAGCGCGCGATGTAAAATGTTTGTAAACGGTAAGATTCAGGAAGTCGACTTTCAAATATCCGAAGTCTTCCGCTTGGTCATACGGGATCGCAGCGTAACCAGTAACTGGGTCCACTGCAATTCGTTGCGGGTACACACCACACGGGTGCGGTGACAGCTTGCCATCTTTCAAAACCATAGCACGAGGCCATGCAGGAAAGTAATGTTGCGGATCAAACCGGGTTTTGTCTACGTCAATGTCTACATCCACTATTCACCTCCATTTTCCTTTCTGACCTGTTCAACCTTTACCAGCAGAATTATCTGTGGCACAGCTTCACGCCAACGTCGCACCAGAGACGGATCATCGCTCTCACAGAAGCGGGAATCAAACCAACCGCGTTTTACAGCGTAGTCGTTGAGGATGACGGTGTTAAAAACCTGGGAGTAGAATCTTTTGGAATTCTCGTCCATGGATTCAAAAAGCTTGCGGGTCATAGATCAAGCTCCTTTGTTGCTTTGGAGAACTCGGTGAACAAGCCAATGTTTTCCGGAGTCTGTTGGATCCGCATAATCATTGCACCCACCTGCACGCCACCCTCAAGTCGATCTGCCTCAGCAGTATCTCGACTAGACATGTACGCGCGGAATGCGCCGCTTGCAACCAAGAACCATGGGGACAGTTTACGCTTCTGCACAAGGTCCAGAATCTTGATGACCCCGATTTGATCGAACACCTGCTTCGGCTCGCACTCGTATTCCTTGGCGTAGTCCATAATCACGTCAACCGAATTCAGGAACTGAACGGTTGGGCTTACGATCTTATCATATCCTTGGAGGTACATGGCGTACACATTGTCGCGGCACCAGAGCACTGGCTGGACATTACCGTTTTCAACCATCGCCTTCACGAAGCCAGGAGGATTAGGCATGTTTACACGGCGCACATGGTTGGCAAACTTGATGAACGCATTATAGGTCATGGAGCTTGCGAAGGTTTCGATTGGTGGCACGGACCGTTTGTTAAGCCGCATCCAGTCGCCGTAGTATGCATACGCTGCTTGACCGATTGGCCCGCGCAGTTCATCAATCCGTTCCCGTTCCCGACAGCGGTGTTTCATGAATGTTCGCTCGCTGGCGAAGTCGTGTGTGCAGAACTCGCAGTTCCACTTCACCTTGCGTGATGGTGCTTCTTCTGCGTCAGCACTATTTCTTCTTGACGCTGCTTGGTTTCTTAGGGCTTCCCGATCCATCACCAACCTCTTTCTTCAGCTTTGCTAGCTCTTCTTTATCCCAGCCAAGTTCTTCCGACATTGCCATAATATCTTCGGCGTCGATGGTATCTGCATAACCAATTGCTTCACGTGTGGATACGTCGTAGAACTGTTTGATTACTTCGAGCCGCAGCTTCGTTGCTGCCTTGGCACCAGGTGCTTTTAACCAAGAGTACCGTTTCGATTTGCCTGTCGCTGCAGCGGCGAGTAGGGAGAATAGTAAACCTTTCTCCGTGCCGAGCGAGAACATATATGGATTGACGAAGGTATTTAGTCTGACAAGTTGGGCTTGGTCACTTGTACCAGTCATCCACCGCGCAATGACGAATGGTGCGGCAGACTTCTGATCTTCTTCCGGAAGCTTCCTGTACCATTGCAGGTCTCGTTTAGACAGGTCAGACAACCCCTGGAACAAGTCAAAGCTCATACCAGCTCCGACAATGCATCCCGCGCGCGTTGCAGACAGTCATGTGCTTCGTCGCAGTCTTCCTTGAGGGAAGTCAGTTCGTCGATAAACTCGTCCAGCTTGTCGCGATCCTTCGCGATCTGCTTCATGTGCTTGTCGATACCCTTGATGATGCTTTGTGTTTTGCGCTTGTTCATACGATACGTACCTTGTAAGTGGTTTCAGTTACTTCATACTTGGTTATCTTAATCTTATATCCCGCGAACATGAGATAATTACCGTGAACCTCGAGCGATGCATCGACAGTTCCATCAGCGTCGACGTGCGTCATCAGCTGGTCGTAGATTGGCTTCGGCAGATGGATAGCGTAGATTGTGCCATCAGGAAATGATGCACTGTACATTATCCTCTCCCAGTATCGAGGATGAGAAAGTCTGGGATGTTGTCGTAATCGATATCGCCTTCGGCATCTCTCGGCGCGATGCGCTCAATCAGTTCACCACCATCGTGGCAGTTGCCGAAGTACGCACTGTCGAGGCTGACGTGTCTCGGAACCAGCAGATAGTCGTCCTTCGCGCGTAGCGCGATGTGCGTGTCGAGGCTGATCTCGTTGGCGGTGCAGAAATTAATCAGTTCTTGTATTGTCATATTGTTTCTCTTCAATTTTTAGGCAGTGTGGACAGTGTCGCCGAATATAAAACGGTGAGTTCACTCGCTTGCGGAAAGGTACACACCAAGGCGTCCACTCATGGAAACCTAGACGGCACCGCCAGTTCATACCAACGCAGCAATCTCGATGAACAAAGCTGCGACCTGAAGTTCAGGGTCGGCTACAAATGAATGCTGGTATTGATATTGTGCGATGAGGATCACCGCTTCGTCCTGACGCTTCAGCTTCTTGCAGCGATGCAGGTTGTCGTACAGGAATCGGTAAATGTCGATCAACTCTTCTTTGGTTGCTGACTCGCACACCACTTTCCGCGCTGCACTAATCTCGCCGGATTCGATGAGTGGCAACAGTTGGAGTTTCCAGTCGCTTGCTACTTCGCCAGAGGTGATGACGAGCTTGCCTGTCTTGCTTCCCTTTTCCAGGATCTGAATCACTTTACGGAAGTCAGGGTAACCAGCAGCAACAACTTTCTCGAGGTCATCGAGATTGAACTCAACGTTTTCGGCTTCCAGAATCTCTGCTGCCTTGATGAGGACATTGTCGCGGGACGGTGCAACGAACGAGACTTCTTGGAATCGCGAACGGATTGCTGGGATGATCAGGTGGCTGTAGTTGCAGGTGGCAATGAAGCGGCACGAGCGGGATGTTGTTTCCATCAGGTCGCGAAGCAGGCGCTGTGCATCAGGGCCGATACCGTCGAACTCTTCCAGGCGAACAACCTTGAACTTGCCAATCGGCATTGTCATGGCGAAGTTCTTTACCTTGTCACGCATGGCGTCGATCTTCTCGTCAGAACAGTTGATCTTCAGGACATCACTGCGATCAATGTTGAGGTCGCGGATTAGTGCGGCTGACATCGAGGTCTTGCCGGTACCAGGTCCACCCTGCAGCAACAGGTTCGGAATCTCACCTTCCTCGACGTACATGTCGAAGTCGCGGCGCTCGCGGGCATTGGTGACGATTACGTCCTTGACGTGCTGTGGTCTGTGTTTCTCTACCCAAACTTGTTTCAATTGAATACTCCTGTGATTGCTGGCATGGCCGGTTTAGTTGGAACGAGTTCTAAGTCGGCCGAGTGAATTGCGTCCCTGATTCTAACATGATTTGTGTTAGATTTTAGAAACACATAGTCTTTCATTGGTCTGTCGTCATCGTCGAGCAGATGCCCAGTTACGGTGAACTCGTCAAGAACATGTTCGATAAACCTTACATGATCGTCAATCTCAAATTCTTTGTGCATTCTTTTCTCCGGTTACGGCAGTGTACAGACATTGCTATATGTCATTATACACTGCTTGCTGAGGATTGATTTACTTTGGTGCTGTTGAGACTGCTTCCGCTCGACGGAATCCTTGGCGACGTTGAGCGTCGACGATGGTGCTTGGATCTGCATCAACCAGGCCGAGGGTTGACCGAGTGATTTCTTCGCGATGAATCGGAATTGGTTCAACTGTCATTTCAATGAAGTTGTCGGAGTTGTTATGCTCGCTGCTCACTTCGTGAAATACTTCAACTGGCTTGAGCAATCCTGTTTGAACATAAGTCGAACGATTTGGTTCAGGGTCTTCGACTGGTGGTACGGGATCTGGCTCAACAGGTGGCTCTGGTACTTCTTCAACTGGTGGTTCTTCGACAACAGGTTCAGGTTCTTTGATAGGTTCAGGTTCTGCGTGCGACACAATGAACTCGCGCAGCTCTTCACGCGACAACCCAGGTGGAACTTGTATTGTGGCGGAGTCAATTGCTTCCTGAGTCGGGAGCACAAGCGGAGCTTCATACTTCTCGTACTCGGTTTCCACTGGTTCTTTCACTGATGAAAGACTATTTGCTTGACTCCATTCTGTGCCATCATGAATGAATATCTGTCCCATGCCGGTATGGAAGAACACTGCACCAGCGTGTCCAGTTGCAGGCAACTCAGGACCAGCAGGGAAGCTGTGGCCGTGTGTTCCAACCACTGACTTGAACTGCTGGAATCCTTCCGGCTGTGGTTCATTGAACACTTCGACCTTGACTTCTTCTTTAGCTTTCATCTCGGCCTTGCGACGAGCCCACAGGAAGTTACCAGCGATGATCAGGAAAATTGCGAGCGGGTCGAACACAAAGATAATCATTGCGATTACCCATGACACTGCTTCTTCCATCGGAATCTTGAAAGCCTTCGAGATGGAAACAATCGGACCTGCTTTCGCTTCTGTCCCGATCTGAGCAACCTGCAACGCTGGCAGTGACTTATCGATCTCAGCAATCTTTGCGTCAAGAGCTTTCTGTTCCGTCTGGAATCCACGCATCAGGCGGAGTCGTTGATTGACAGTTGTCTTCGTCGGGAGTGCAGCAACCTGGTCGTCGATCTGTTTCTTACGCAGCTCGTACTTCGCTTGTTGTTCCTTCAGCACTGCAACTTTGAGGTCACCCTCCTTCGTTGCCATGATGGACTTCTGGAATTCGCCTGTGAGATAACCAGCTGCACCTGCCGACGTGATAATCATTGTGACAGTTGCAGCGGCTAGTGCGTATGCCTTCATCAGTTTCGATAGTTCTTTCCAGTACGTGTACAGGAGAGAAACGACGACGATCTTACCTACGTCGAGAGCAACAGCCAGAGAGATGATGATTGGATTGGCACCGAACAAGGCAGAGATGCCGATGACGGAGACAAGTGAACCAAGGCCCTCAATGAAGAGTGCGGCGAAGAAAGTAAGAACGATGAAGAACATTTTATTGGTCGCTTAAAACAAAGTGGAAAAGTACGTACGCGTGGTTGTTAAAGTCTTCTTGAGTCAAGGTGTGCGGTGAGGTATCGAAATCAGTATCTGTCAGATAAACAACATCACCTGGCTTCTGGGTTTTCAGCCATACTGCATGCGGAATCCTAATCTGGATCGGGTGAATGTACCCGCTGGCTTCCTTGAACAGATCAAAACCGTTTGGATCTTGGAAGTAAAGCTTCGCAGCTCGCGTGCTACCCGCTAAAACATACGGTCGTTCAGCATGAGGCACCTTGTAGTCTAGCTGCATATCGCTGGTAGGTGTCAAATATGTTGGTACGATTTTACCTTCCCAGACGCGTTGACCACCATGAGCTTTTTCGCCAATCTTCAGATTTGGATTTGCCTCTTGGATCTTCTCAAGCGTAACTGTCATGAGGTGATCTGGATCGAAATAAAGCACCGGATGCGGTTTGTAATCAGACTCTATCATGAGAACTCCGTTCCGATTGTCAGCTTGTGGTCGTCAGTTGCAAAGATGATCTGACCGTCATCAGTCTTCCACATCTTCTGCCCGTCGATCTCGGTGCCATACGTCCACATCAAGGCGTTGACGAGAATGTACTCGCCGACCTTGATGGTGGAATCTGGACCTACTGCGAGGACTTCGCCCCAGCGTGGGAGCTTCTGCTGCATGTCAGTTTGAGCAATGATAATTCCGCTGGGCGTAGCACGATCAGCGAATTTACCTTTGCCACCACCAGTTTCATCGAGAAACCGGAACATGATGTTGTCATTGAGGGGGTGTACAAGTGTTGGCATTCTATTTCCTATGAGTATTTCCTGCAGGTGTTTACTTACGCTTCAGCTGTTTGGCTTTCCCTGATGCAGCTGCAGCTTCGTTGGATACAGCCAGGAAGTCGATGTCTGGAGCAACGGAAGACTTGACTCCGTCCTTTGCATCGATGGCTTGTTTGCGTTGTTCAACCGCCTTTGGAACTGGGGCTGACGCGAGTTGTTGCTTGATAGCGAGCATCTCAAAATCGATAAGTTCGCCACGAGCGCTTCTAATGAGTTGTCCCATTTATATGATCTCCGGATAATGGCGCTTGGATTGCGCACCCTATATTTATAGTTCTTTTTCTATAGGCCGAATTTAGTCGTGGTAGAACTCTTCTGGATCAACGTCCATTGTAACACAGTCAACTACGTGCAAACCGATGAGATAGAGAAGGTAGGACGCGCAGGACGATCCTCGACCAACGCCCCATACAATATTGTTGGCGCGCAGGTGATCGATGATGTAGATGACAGTTCGCATGAATTCAGTCATGCCGCGGGAGTGAACTTGCCGCAGCTCGTGTTCAATGCGATCAATGGCTTTGTCGATGTACTCGGGAGTCTGAGCCCCATCAAGTTTGTCCTCGAATAGCTGGCCCATATACTCAGTCAGATCAATCTTCTGATACTTCTCGGGTAACTGCCAGCTCATATCCAGATTGACTGGCTCAGGTTTGACGGGAAGAAGCTGATCTAATTCCGATACTTGAGTGTTGAACTCGGTGATATCAGCATTCGTTCCATTGACACGTAGCTTGCTAGGCGGAATTCCCAATAGCAAAAACCGGGCCAATTGGTCCGGTTCGATTTCAGATACTCCGTCGAAACGGAGGTTCCTGTCTTTTAGTTCAGACTTGAGGGTCTTCAAGAGTTACCGCTTTCGCATTGCGAGCGCGTGCTGCCTCCAGCTGCTTCTCGGCGCTGGTAAGACGGTGCGCGTTCAGGTTGTGGCTTGCATACTTTGCCAGCACATACGTTGGGACATCGGTGTACGGATATTCAGGGTAGAACATCACTGCACCCCAGTTGCCGGTCTCGAGGAACTTTTTCAGCGAATCGCAATGTGCCGGATTCGTTGGATCGAACGAAACGCGGTGACTACTAATATGCCGCAGCACGTTGGAACGGGAGAGAGCATCACTGGTGTCTACAAAATTTGGCATGGCTAGGATTCCGTGTTGAATTAAGATGAGCCATTATACCCATCATTCTCAACTATGTACAGTGTTTAGTGATTATCTGGACAATAACATGTATCACCGTTTGCACAAAATCCTTCTTTCTGAACTGGCTTCACAAGCTGGAAACACGGCACGCCACGCTTCTCAAGACGCTCGACACCTTCAGGCAGACGATAGTGATTGCGATATACCACTCGAGCAATCTTCGCTTGCACGATCAGCTTCGCGCACTCAGGGCACGGCGAATACGTTGTGTACAGAGTTGCACCTTCCGAGCCACCGCCTTGAGCGGCCAGTTTCAGAATAGCATTTGCTTCAGCATGAAGCACTTCGTGTTTGGTGCGCGGCACGGTATCTTCCGGAGTGGCGTACTCTTCGCAGACGTCATCATCACCTGACGCACCGGCAGGCATGCCATTGTAACCATCAGAAATGATTCGGCCGTTCTTCACGATGAGTGCGCCGACTTGAAGACGATTTGCTTTCGAACGTTTCGACCAGACTTCCGCCATTTGCATGTACGCTTCGTCGATCTCGATTCGGTTTTGATTTGTTGTAAGTTTTGTCATGTGTACATTCTAACACAATTGTCAATCGTACATTCGGATTTTATTCGCGTTCCAGAACTGACGACTGCCCTTTACGAGACCCGTACCAGCATCCATCGCTCCCGCGCTTGCTCCCATCAACTCCTTCATGTGGCTGACGAGTTTGCTACCAATACCATTGCGGCGTTCTGACTTGCGAACGAACACCTGGATATCGCTGTAGTGTGTTACCACGGCTACGCCAACAGGAACTCCGCCTTCAAGATAAACAGCGGCATGCAGTACACCACCGTACCTGTCAGAATCGCGACTAGCTCCCCTGTGGAGTTGCCCGTTCAGCATCCAGCCTGCGACAAACAGACGGTGCTTTAGTGCCAGCTTGCAAGCTTCTTGGTTGGTCAGTTTTGGGATCATGGCAATCCGTATGGAGTGTTAAGGATTTCTTCAGTCAACGGCTTATCCACCTTCAGCGGATAAGTCGACACGTCACGCACCGGTTCTTCTTCCGCCACGACGGTGGTGGAGAGCGGCCATGTGGTGTTGATATCGGCGAACAGATCATCGATTGTTTTGTGACACGTGTGGTTACCATAACCAGGCCACGCATACTTGGCATCAAAGATTCTCGCCTCACCATAGGCAAGTTCAACCTCGCCGAGACCTGGCAGAAGGATTTGCTTGTTGCCTACGATGTGACAGTTGGTATAACCTTCTGCCGTCAGTCGTTCTATGATGTCAGTGAGTGTCATTTGAATTCTTTGTAAGTCTTGATGTTGGTGTACGTCACGTAAGCCATCCAGGCTGTAAGCAGCGCATGGATGATCATCCACACCACTGTGCCATTGGTTACGATGTCATTGTACAGAGCCCACGCGTTGAAAAGCGTAAAGAATGCACCCACGATAATTACGAGGAGTGTCATGCGTTTGGTGAGATTCATTTTACTTTCACTTTCTTGTAAACGTCTTTCATGATATCCATGGAGACGGAATCTGGATGATCGGCGCTGTAATCGGTTCCATCGCGCATGTCGCGCTCTTCTGGAAACTTATGCCAGTGTGTGGTTAGCGGATGTTCTGGGTCCCACAGCCCGCATTCATTGCGGATGCTGGTTCCCCAGCCGTGATGCAACAGACACAGATCGCTCTCAGGCAATCTGCGGAGGTAATCAATTTCTGCTTGCGGCAGGTTGAATAGGATTTCGTCGGCCAGTTCGGCCACAGTTTGTTTTGTTGTCATATTAGAAAGAATAGTTGGCGTGTGGAATCCGGCATTTTACTTGCCAGGCTTTGTTGGCATCAGCTTTCAAGCAAGGCTTCAAGATCGCTTTTGGATCTTTCAGCACAAGGCCTTCGTCTTCTTTGCCGAGCGAATCAAACAGCGTCGTGAAACCACCACCGAAACATTTGGCGAGAGTAATACGTTCTGCGATACGATATTGATCTGATTCAGCTTCGCCGCCGAATTTCTTCATCATGGCAACCATGCGTGAACCAAACGTGGTACCAGCGAGCGATTCACCATTCGACACGAGTTGATCGAAGATAAACAGTTCGTGCTTTGGGCCACCAGTTACTTTGGAATGCAGCAGCTCGGCAACGTAGACGTTCCAGCCATCAGAGCCACTGAAAAATTCGATGTGATCTTCTTGTGGCGTCCACATACGATGATCACCATTTTCAAGTTCGGGGTGCCGGGTTTTGAAGATGACCTGATCGCCTTTAGCGAAGATCACCGTGCAGGTGCCGTTCTTTTTCTTCTGCGCGACGTAGCCACGCTTCTGATAAAAGCCAAGATTCTGCTTTGCGATTTTGAGTTCTGGGCGAGGTGGAAACAGATATTGATATTCAGTGTAGTCCATGTTCGCTCCGCAGTGTTATCCAATAGAGAGATTATAACTTGTCTCTATTGGATTGCACACAATTATCTCACTGGTACGAATGCAGCGTCGCCGACGATGAAACGACCGTCAAGTACATACAGTTCGCCAAGGTGCGAATCTTCGTGTTGACCAACGTGGGTGATGGTATACCTCTCACCATTGCATGGCGTGTTGCCGTATTCGAAATGCGGCACATACTTTTCACGATCCGGCCATGCGTAGTATGTGTCGAACGTGTTGCCGGAACGCACAATGTCCACCATCGTATCAACTGCAAACTTTGGCTCAGGTACTGCCGGCGGCGGGTATTCTTCGCGAATTGCAGCGAAGTTGAGGATGCGCAGGAACTTCTTCAATTCCTGGTGGTCAACAACATAACTGTAATGGCTGGCGATGTAGTTGTAGGCGTCAGCAGCATTAGAGCAGCTGTTACGGGATTCACCAACAACGATGTTGAGAATCTGTTCGAGTGTGAGTTTGGACATGTAGTTCCTAGTGAAGTGTCTGCATCTGTTTGATGACTACGTCGGCCGATTTCCATGCATGGCTACGATGCCACCGCTGCCACGAGCTTTCGTGGATTTGGTGCAACAGTGCCATGCGGCAGCGCTCAGCAGATGCTGGAGTTTGGAATGCACTAGCACCCATCAGAAACCTACGGCCAGTTTTCGCAATGGCCCACACAGTCTTTTCACAGACCTTGATTTCGTAGTCGCGCTCGACGACTGGGTTCCACGGGCACTTGAGGTTTACGATAAAGAGTTTCATGCCAAGCTCCGAAGTGTTTTCCAATAGAGAGATTATATCCCAAGTCTATTGGTTTGCACAGTCATTGTTCTTCTTCTTCCGCATGCTCAGATACTGTAACTTGGCCAGCATCTGTGCGAGTAGTCGTCACACTCTGCGGGCAGCGAGTGATAATCATCGACGGATAACCAGGCGTGGTGCTGTGCACATGGAACGTGCGACAACCCTTCAACGCTTCAGGAGCGTTGAGCTGGATTTCACGCGGCGCTTCGATTTCAGCGGTTTCTTCCGGTGAGTCGCAGCTCGACAGAAGAACTAGTGCGAACACCAGGAAGATACTCTTTTTCATTTGTACACCTTGTCATCCAGAAATTTACCTGCATCTGGATTGCGCATTTGGAACTCGCGGCCAGCTTCAAACGAAGCAGTCATGAGAAGAGCATGTGCATCATTCTCCATGATGCGATCAATATGTGCTGCAGGAATATCCGAACGATTTTCTGCAAACCAACGTTTGATGGCAATGTAGTTAGCGCTCATGATTTTCCTTGGTAAATGTGTTGTCTGTTTCATACACGATGAACGCGCATGAATGGCAGAACCAATAATCTTCGGTGACCATATTGCCGGTGTCAAAGTGCCGATACGTTACCGACGAATTGTGGCCATGGTCATGGTCACAGTGTGGGCAGATAGTTATGTTCTTCGAAGTCATAACGCATTATACCTTATTTTGCCACCGATGCATAATATTTTTCAGCTCCTCGTAGCGTATGGTGCTGATATCCAAGGTCTTCAACCAGCACTCGAAGTAATGTTCCAGCTCCGCGCTGCGTGTATGCGTGTCCAGATGATGCACTTCAAAGTCGGCGAAGTTCTGGACCTTGTCCGCGATCAGCATATCGCGGACCTCCGAGAGCGGTCCAGCCGACGCGGGCAACGCGGTCCAGTCGGGATAGCGGACCGAACGCGCTTGCGACGGGACGGGACCGTCGAACCCGTACTCCAGCGTCACTGAGTTAGACAAAGCACGGTTTGCCTGCGAGCGGTACTCCATGACGAGCGTCATCACGTACGGGTCCTGTTCGCGGGCGAGTACTATATTGACCAGCAGGTCTGCATCGTCCTGGAACATTGGGTGCAGGCAGAACGCGGACATTGCGTCTTGGGTCGCGCCGATCTCCTTCATGATCTCTAGACCATCCTTGATGTGGTTGATCAGGTACACGCCACTTCGCCCGGCAGTACGATCGCCATACCATTCTGATATCATGTTGAATGCAGGAAGATACTTTGGCGGTCGTGGCAGATAATTTTCTGGATTCAGACCATGGTCGACCATGTGCTTGGCATAGATCAGCTTGTAACCCATCTCTGCCACTTCTTCAGTTGTGGCACCGACATCGAACGTTACGTTCCATTCGGCCGCGAGGTCTTCGAGTGAAGCGAAATCCATCTTGCGGGTTCTGCCCCATCCACCACGTTCGTCGCACAACACATGGCCGCTTTCGTAGTCGACGCGAACCGATGGATCGCAGTCGTCGTTGAACGCATAGTTGACAAGCGGATCGCCAGCAAGCTTCGCGATGTCAGCACCAGTCACCCATGTTGTTTCTCCGTCATCGACGGAGAACATAAACAATGTAATTTTGGTATCTTTGAGTGCGGCGACGTTCAGATGCGGTGGCAACTCAAAGAGGAATTTACCGGTGTGTGGATGCTTCATAATGTTTGACTGTCAGCCTGTTAAAGAAACGACGGAATAGGATTGATCGTATCACGGATGCAACCGTGAAGAAAATGGTGATGCCGATGTTCTGCGAAAAGCTCGTTGGCAGATTCCAGATTGGCGTCACAACGTAATGTTGCAGCAGGACTGAGATGATGAATCCGGAACCGATGTTACAGATCACCTCGATCCAACTGTGTTTGATTGATTGCATTTTATTTAGCCACGACGATTGCACCAAGTTCGCGCCAATGTTTGCCGTCCCATACGGCTTTCACACGATTACGTTTGTACGTCCACAGCGAACCAGAAGACGTAGGTCTCGGATGCTTGCTTGCGTCTTTCGAATTCGAATAGGTGAAAACGCGATAGCGATCACCTTCATTCCCGGTCGAACGTTTGCAAGTTGTGATGCGAACGAATTCGCGTATCGTTCCGACCGCAATAGTTTCTGTTGTCATGTGTGCTCACCAGTCCTTGATTTGCATAATGATCTCGGCATATTCTTCCGGCCAATGACGTCCGACGTCTGGTTCGTCGTAATCCAATTCTACTTCGAGAGCCCAGACATGATGAACTTCTTCTGGCGTCGATTCACGTACAGTGACGCCGAGCAGCGTCATCCAACCTTTCATCTTTTCAATTTCCTCGATGTCGTCATCATCGATCACGACATAGATGTTTTCGCTCCCATACAGGGAGGTTGGAGTTTGTCCGAGCAGCTCACGTTGGCGCTCGAAATGTTCGATGGTGAATTGGGTCATAGCAACCTTAAGTAGCAATGTAAAGACAGAGGATCACGATTGCCGAAACCAAGACGATACAAAATGCGACAGCGCGGGTCATGCGCAAGCCTCATAGTCAGCCTTGGCGCTAGCGTATTGCTCAGAATCAATGCCGTAGTCAGCAGCAGCATTTTCCATGTAGCATTCGTACAGGCACTTCTTGCAGTAGCCGCCGTTGATGTCTGCTTCGCCATGACCGGTGTCACGAGTGAGCTTCTTGCACAGTTCGCAGTGGTACGTGCCTTTGTTGCTGATCCGATTGTACTTAGTCGTCATGGTCATCTCCGTGGTTGATGTAAAGATTATACACGCAACCACCAGCAATGCACAGTGTTACTTGCAGTGGAATGCTACAAGACGATTGAGTTGGCGTTCAAGTAACCCGAGGCGCTGGTCGATGTCGTT
>Ga0326734_1000227_pt1 | contig 16718 bp, 20 predicted proteins | sample 15_GP2_1315_FD_207944 | JGI IMG/M metagenome (GOLD analysis project Ga0326734, IMG submission 207944) | Glacier ice microbial communities from Ngari, Tibet, China - 15_GP2_131.5 | ecosystem: Environmental > Aquatic > Freshwater > Ice > Glacier | place: China: Ngari, Tibet | collected 2018-07-18 | reverse complement strand
ACACAACTCAAAGTAAAGGAGACACAACTGATGGCAATCCTCAAGCATCACCCGGCATTCAGCCTGCGCGATGACGCAGCAGCTGCTCTGGCACGAGCCGAAGACGAACGCGGCATCATTCGCATCAACTCGGCACGTCGACTGGTCGCTCAGCAGCAAGGTTTGATCGATCGGTACAACCGTGGCGGCAAGTACAACCGTCCGCCGTACCTGTTCCGTCCCGCGCAGCCGGCCGAGACCTCGAACCACGTTCGCGACGGTGGCATCGCAATCGACACGCCGGACTACGATCGGTTCAACAACTACTGTGAAGCCTACGGCTACCGGCAGGTTGCTCCCGATGGCGACCCGGTCCACTTCGAGTTCTTTGGACGCGTCTCGGTCGCCGGCGGAAAGACCGCACTCGGTTTCAGCCAGACAGTTCAAAATGAGCAGAACTGGCTCAAGCAGGCCCGCGGTGAAAAGGCTCTCGTCACAGACGGCCTCAAGGGTGACGCGACTGAAGAGGCGTACAAGCGCTACCAGACCTTCCTTCGCAGCTATGGCTACTCCGGTGCAATCGATGGACGCTGGGGACCTGGCACTCAGGCCGCTCACGCCAAGTACTACTCCGAGCGCAACCCGGCACCGGCTCCGGCCGCACCCGCCGCACCGTCGGCAAGCTTCCCACCCGTCAACGCATCGAACGTCAACCGCATCGGCGACGTTCGAGGACTCCAGAAGATCGCTCGTGCAAACGGCGGCAAGACAGAGATTGACAACCGCTGGGAAGGCGAGTCACAGAAGGGGTTCCAGAACTTCCTCAACAAGAACTACAGCGGAAGCGTTGTAACTTGGCTGACAAAGCGATGGGGCTACAAGGGCAACAACCAGCTGGGGCCGATCATGATCGGTGCACTCCAGCGGGCCAACGCCGAGAACTTCAAAGCTCTCTAACAAGTAAGTGTAGGCCTATTACCATCGAATGTTTTAGGCCTACACTTCTTGCGTTTACACATCATTCAATTTTTGCCACGTTGGTTGGTTCAAATGGAATTCCCAAGGCGAACAAAAAGGGTTCATCAGCCCAATCTCCTTTCAGAGGGTGTCGTTCCTGTCGGACGGTATCTGTCTTGGGAATTCCTTTTGAGGTAATCAACAAATCAAACACCTACAGGGGGTCCACATCATTAACGCACTTACGTGGATTCGAGCCCGAGTATCCTTGCGGATCTGGGCGTGGATTCACGCTTTCCTTGTTCTCGGTATTGGCTGGGGGCATGCTATCATGCTATATCCGCCTACCAACTACACTGGGGTCGTCGATCTAGACCTTGTATTCCGCATGGGTTTGCTTACCGCTATTGGATCAATTGTATCCGTCGTTGGTTTGCTCATGACACGATCTTATTCCGCACGAAGGCAACACAAGGGCCTTTGGGTTGAGCTTGTCGGCACCATTCTAATGGCCGGTGGACCACTCCAGTTCTTCTCAATCCAAGTAGGTTTCCTTATTACCGAAGGTATGTTCCTACGGTATGCTCTTGTGTGGTTTGCATATACCATGTGTTCGTTCATGGTCGTTCGGTTCGCAATTCTTATTCCTGCAATTCTCGAGTCTTCGAGAAAAGCCAGAGCCCAAGAAAGTAGGGCAATTTAATGACCACCATACTTGTCCTTACACTGGGGGCGCTTGGCCTTACGGTCGACGTAGGACAAACACCAGCAACACCGCAAAACATTGCTCTAAACCTTACCTCTTATGTCAGTATCATTGTGGCGTTTATTGCCTTGGTTGGTACGTTCATTTCGCGCAAGGTCAAATCTCCTGCTGACGAATTGGCTCGCGCTGACTTCGCCTACAAGAAGATTTCGGAGCGGCTTGATGAGGTAAACAGCGACCGTAAGTACCTTCAATCGGTCATTGACACGCTTCGCACACAGCTCACCAAGTTCGATACCGACGCCACTCTTTCTATGGAGGATCGTCGTATTCTACGAAAGCTTGTTGTTGACGGGGAAGAGCGTGTCGAGCAACTTGCCGAAGAGAATCGTATTCTTCAAGATCGTTTGAGAGATATTGCCGAGAAGGTAAGGCTTGGTCAACAGATCACGCTATCCGATGTGTATGGAATCGACAACGACACCCCAACACCGGCCCTCGAGGACATTGAACTGACCGCTCTACCACAAAACATTCCGGGCTTGGTCGAGTATCGACGGAAGGGACGTACTAACCAATAAAGGAGGTGATGACTCTGTGGCTCGACAGTTAAATTCGGGAGAATCGGCACCACGTAAGCGTGCGCCGGCAGTAACACCCGAACAGCGTAACAATCAACTGATTGCTATGTCGTTCGACGCAGCAGAGACCATGATCTTGTCAGGCAAGGCTACCTCTCAACTCCTCACACATTTCCTGAAACAAGGAACAGCTAGAGATGAGCTTGAGAAAGCCAAACTTGAACTTGAAGGCCAGTTGCTACGCGCTCGCACCGATTCGTTGGCTGCTAGTGAAGACGTTCGAGGTCTCATGCAAGAGGCTATTGCTGCTATGACGTCCTATAAGGGTGGTAACTTTGACTGACTTGCGATATTCGGAGCTAAGTCGCCTCAATACATTTGACGAACGGTTTGAGTATCTTAGCCTCGCGGGTAAGGTTGCCGATCGGACTTTTGGTGGAGAGCGCTGGATGAACCAGGTATTTTACCGTTCATATGAATGGAAACAGGTTCGTCAAAGGGTTATTGCTCGAGATCTAGGCTGTGACATGGGCATTGAAGGGTATGAGATTTTTGACAAGGTCATCATCCACCACATGAATCCCATGAGTCGGGATCAGGTTTCTTTGGGCGATCCGATTATTCTCAACCCAGAGTTTCTGGTTACAGTAACACATAACACCCACAATGCCATCCATTTTGGTGGTAAAACCATGCTCACACCCACGTGGGCGCCACGAACCCCAGGAGATACCAACCTGTGGTAAGAAAGGAATACTAATGTCGTTGTACAACGATTCAGAAGACACGCAGTCCGTTTCCCCAGAACTTCCCGTTCTGACTTCCACCTCGTTTGAGGAGCAGGTCGTCGATACCCTCATCACGTACCCTCTTCGAGGCGACGATTGGGCCTTCATCCTGCCCTCGGCAGATATTCAGCTCAAGATCCAGCAGAACCTCAAGGACTACCCTGGCAAGCTCAACGGCAACTGGGGTGACTACAGCCTTCACGCAATTCAGGAGGCCGTTGGGCATTTCGGGGACGCTCCCGACTACGACCTGTGTGTCCGCATTCAGGAGTTTTCGGCCGAGGTTGGTGGGTACGACCCCGCAACCGCCGTCGCCGGCATCCTCGACGCTGAGACCTGGACCGGGTTCCTTCTCGCACTCGAAGAGGGTAACGAGTAATGGCTGGCACAACCAACGTAGAGAGCTACGCTGTTCCGGTCGATCCCATGGAAGACCTGCAGTGCGATTCCTGCCAGTAAACAACCAATAGCACAGAGGAGGCGGAGTTAATGGCTATAGTACCAGAGCCTGCTGTTAAAGACAGCATACTGGAATCAACAAAGAAACTAATTGGGTTGGACTCGTCATATGACGTATTTGACCTTGATGTTACAACACACATCAACTCCGCCTTTTCCACGCTTTTCCAGGCTGGTGTAGGACCGCTTGAGGGTTTTTTCATCACGGATAGTACTGACACTTGGGACCGGTTTATCGGAAACAAGATGTACATCAACGATGTGAAGACCTACATCTATCTTCGGGTAAAGATGCTTTTTGACCCGCCAACATCTTCGTTTGCTCTAGAGGCTATCAAGTCACAGATCGAGGAGCTTATTTGGCGACTTAATGTTGCCGATGACCACAGCGCAGCTCTCATAGTCCTTCCCGCGGTTCCCACAGTTCTTGTTTACGAACTTGTCAACGGTGAATTCCCGCCAGAGGCTCCCCTTGGTGCTTTGGGCTTCGACCCGGTGACCGGTAATGTTTGGAGGAACGTCTAATGGCAAAAGAACTTGTTGGAAACATTCGAGGTCCTGCCGGGACCGATGGAATTGCCGGAATTAAAGGCCTTGACGGGGCCGCCGGCATACAGGGCCTCATTGGTCTGATTGGACCTGACGGCGTTGCCGGCCTCCGTGGTCTAACTGGACTTCAGGGCCTTCCGGGAACCGCTGGCCTAAAGGGTGACACGGGGCTCCAAGGCATTCAAGGAACAGCTGGCCTAAAGGGTGACACTGGACTTCAGGGAACGGCTGGCCTAAAGGGTGACACTGGTCTACAGGGCATTCAGGGAACCGCTGGACTAAAAGGGGACCCTGGACTAAAGGGTGACACTGGTCTACAGGGTATTCAAGGAACCGCTGGCCTAAAAGGTGACACGGGGCTTCAGGGTATCCAAGGAATCCAAGGAACCACTGGTCTAAAGGGTGACACTGGACTTCAGGGGGTTGCTGGAGTAAAGGGCGACGCCGGTATTGCTGGTACCATTGTTGCAGTGCTTGCACCGTCCGACCCAGAGCCAACTACTGGCTATAACGCTGGTCTGTATTTCCGCAGAGCTACATAATGCTGCGCCCATACATTGTCGGGGTCATATCCAAGGGCACAAGTGGTACGGTTCAGCAACGGCCCGTCACCCTTGCTGTTCCCACCGGGTATCAAGCCGGAGACTTGATTGTATTTGCTGTTCGCGGACAGTCTACGACTAACGACGCTGACTGGAACTACGAAGCAAACGGTTTTACCAAGTACTCTCCGGTGCAAGCACCAATTCCTTCTTCCCAAAGAATGATGGGTATTGCCGGCCGCCGTGTTACTGCAAACGAAACTCTGCCTAGCAGTTTCACGTTTACGTACACCACGGGTCAAGGTCGACAGATGGCATATCTGTTCATTGTTCGAAACGTAAACGCAACAAATCCCGTTAAGTCTGCCAACCCGACGTATGTCGTTCCAGCAAGCGGTCTGGGTATTGCTTTTACATCGATCACAACAACTGATATTGGGCTGACCATTGCCCTTGCTGGTAATGAGCTCACGTCGGGCAACTCTGGGCCAACCGCTGGTTCTACCACAACCGGCTGGACCGAATTAGCTCGAAACCAGTCAACGGAAGTCTCAACAGACTCTCGAACACAAGCTATATTGTACACACACGAAAGCACCGGGGTTAACACGCCTCAGCTAACCGTTTTGTGGACATCAGCTGGCGGCCCCAACGGCGCTATGGTTTCGTTTAACCCAGCCGAAGAAGCTGTTGTTACGCCACCCCCTCCGGCTCGGTTTGGACTTGCCGGTTTTATGCGACTTGCCAATGGTACTACCGTCGTCGGCGATTTGTTTTACTTTGACGGAACTACTAAGCACACAGTAGCTCCGCCCAAAGTTCTTTATCCGGTTTGGACTGTTGACAAATGGCTTGATCCTAAGAACGCACCATGGTTTATGGCGCACCGCGGAGGCAGTCAAAACTATCCAGAGATGACGGCTTACGCATATCGTTCTGCAGCTGATTGGGGGGTGCCTGCCTTAGAGATCTCCACGGTTCAGTCTAGCGAAGGGGTGTTTATTGCCTCTCATGACGCCACTCTTGACCGAGTGTGTCAATTGACGGGGTGGACCATTTCCGCTCACACTGCCGCAGAGAATCTTGCGCAAACAGTAAAAGCTGCAGTTGTTCCTTTGAACAAATTGCAGCCAGATCAGCCTGTCGTTCGGATTGAGCAGATCCTCGACCTATATTACAAGACACATGTGATCATGGTTGAGGTAAAGCAGGGGAACCTAACCCAAATGCTTGACTTGCTCGACACGTATGGCACTGTTGATCGTCCGGCAAACCAGATATTTGTCATCAAGATGTCCGTCAGTATCAACGGCGCTGGATACACGTCGTCAAAGGCACGTGGCTACAAAACATGGGCCTATATCTTCAACTCGGCAATGGCAGACATAGAAACTTATGCCAGCATGCAACCGAGCATGATAGGTATGGATCACAACTCTAGCGATGTAACACTTACCGCTGGGATTGATGCATGTCTTCGCTATGGAGTTCTGCCGACGGCTCATATCCTCAGCACGGCAGCACAAAGAGACCGCATGATAGCGCTTGGAATGAAAGGGCTTCAATGCTCTGATATTCTCACAGTGGCACCACCGTGGTTGACACGACGATAACTACTAAACGCCATAAGGAGGTGTAATGACAGACCTAAAAGCAAGTATGATGACAGAAGGAGAGTTCCTCGAGCAAGCCGGTGTGAAGGGTATGAAGTGGGGTCGACGTAAATCCGATCCCGTCAGAACTTCTCACGTTTCAGCGGATGCGGCTCGATACAAAAAGATCGGTGCACGTCGCGTCAAGAACGGAGCTGATAATCTCAGTAATGACGACTTGGCCAAGTTGAACAAGCGAAGTCAACTGCTCAATGAGTACAAAAAGAACAATCCAGGCACTGTCAAAAAGGGTTTTACCGCAACCAAATCGGCTGTTGCCGCAGTAGGTACACTCACCGCGGCGGTTGCCATCGGCGTCAAGGTTGTACAGTCTCCAATGGTACGTAAGGGTGCCGCGGCAGTTGTCCGAGTTCTTAGTAGCCTGAACAAATAGAAAGGGGGTTGGTTTTGAGCTTGTCTAATACCGCTACACCGAAGTACTACGGCGCTTTTCGCAATGCTGTCCAGAACGGGGAAATTCCCGTCAACTTGGAAATCGCCATGGAGATGAACCGGATTGACAACCTCATTGACAACCCTCTTTACTATTACGACAGTAGTGCCATTGAAGGATTCATCCTTTTCTGCGAGAACGAGCTTACTCTTACTGATGGCTCAAACTTTAAGATGTTGGATTCGTTTAAGTTGTGGGCAGAGTGCTTGCTGGCGTGGTTCTATTACGAATCGCGTTCAGTGTATGTACCTACCCCGAACAATCGCGGTGGTAGCTATGTCCAAAAGATGGTCAAGATGCGCTTGGTCAACAAGCAGTACTTGATTGTTGCTCGTGGCGCCGCAAAGTCAATGTACGCGTCCATTGTTCAGGCATACTTCTTGACTGTGGACACGTCGACGACACAGCAGATTACAACTGCGCCAACGATGAAGCTGGCCGAGGAAGTAATGAGTCCTCTTCGCACTGCGGTCACCCGATCAAGGGGCCCCGTGTTCAAGTTCATGACCCAAGGGTCGTTGCAGAACACAACGGGTAATCGTATGGATCGACAGAAGCTTGTTTCAACCAAAAAGGGTGTCGAGAACTTTCTGACAAACTCGGTGCTTGAAGTTCGAGCTATGGCTGTCGATAAACTGCAGGGTCTTCGAAGTAAAGTCAACACGGTAGATGAGTGGTTGTCGGGAGACGTTCGAGAAGACGTTGTCGGTGCGATTGAGCAGGGTGCCAGCAAGATTGACGACTGGCTAATCTTGTTGATGAGCTCCGAAGGTACCGTTCGTAACGGCGTCGGTGACTCTATCAAATTGGAACTTAAAAAGATCCTTCGGGGCGAGTACTACGATCCACATACTTCGATCTGGCATTACAAGCTCGATCACGTGGACGAAGTCAACGACCCAATGATGTGGCTTAAGGCTCAGCCAAACCTTGACCGAACGGTTAGCTACGAAACCTACCAACGAGACGTCGAACGCGCCATTCAGGTACCTTCCGCGAGGAACGACATCCTGGCCAAGCGCTTTGGCCTTCCGATGGAGGGGTTCACGTACTTCTTCTCATATCCTGAGACAGTTCCGCACGATAGGAAAGTCGAATTCTGGCAACTTCCATGCGCGCTCGGTGCTGACCTTTCCCAGGGTGATGACTTCTGTGCTTTCACGTTTTTGTTCCCACTCAACAACGGCGGTTTTGGTGTTAAGACACGAAGCTACATCTCGTCTCTAACCCAGAAGAAACTTCCGGGGGCAATGCGCCAAAAGTACGAAGAGTTTATTCATGAGGGTTCCCTGCACGTGCTTGAGGGAACGGTCCTAGACATGATGGAAGTCTACGAGGACTTGGACGCATACATTCAGAGGTCGCAATTCGACGTTCGCGCGTTCGGGTACGACCCCTACAACGCTAGATCATTTGTCGAACGCTACATTCGTGAGAATGGGGACTACGGCATTGAGAAGGTGATTCAGGGTGTCAAGTCGGAGTCTGTTCCTTTGGGTGAGCTCAAGAAGTTCAGCGAACAACGCCTTCTCATATTTGACCAAGCGCTTATGCAGTTTGCGATGGGTAACGCCATTACATTGGAAGACACCAACGGAAACCGCAAGCTTCTCAAGAAGCGACAAGACGCCAAGATCGACAATGTAGCAGCCATGATGGACGCTTATATTGCTTACACACTGAACAAGGAGGCTTTTGAGTGAACGACATAATGTCCATAGGAGAGTACCTTGAGCAAGCCGGTGTGAAGGGTATGAAGTGGGGCGTGCGCAAAGATAAGCCACATTCGTCAGGCCCAGGTTGGACCATTAATTCAGACGGTAGCATCGACATCAAGACGAATGCTAATATTCAACGTGTTGTTCGAGGGCACGTTGGATTAATGGGTGGTGTTGGTCGAGACTTTGGAACAGCGGATGCAATGTACGCTTCCTTTACGTCAATAGACAACACGCAATACGAGCACGGGTTTGGACGTAAAAAAGGATTGTTTGTAAAAGAAGCTAGTCGTATCCTTACGTTTAATCCCAAAGTTCCTTTGAAAAGCCCTTCTCCAAAATTGGCAGCAAAGACGTATTTGGAACTTCTTAAAAACAATCCTGAAAGTTACGCTATTGTAAAAGGAAACGTAGCTGGTATGACTAAACTCATGCTGAAAAAAGCTGTGGAAAATCCAGATTCTGAAAAGTCTCATTTAGCGTATAGCTACGCGTATGACATGGGTAACTATAACCCTAAGGTACTAGCTGTTAATAATGCCTTTGCTAAAGAACTTGGCAAAAAAGGTTACAACATGCTTTTGGATCCTGTAGATTCTGCTAATGAATTTCAAGCTCCAGTGGTAATATTTAACGCTAGAACCAATGTTGAATTAGTTTCACAACGAACAGTTGACAAACTGTCGCAAGAAATTGTTCGCAAATCATACGTAAGTCAAGTCCAAACGTCCGGACATTCAATCATGGAGTCTCTTGGCTATGTATAACGGAATGATGACAGAAAGTGAGTACCTCGAACAAGCCGGTGTGAAGGGAATGAAATGGGGGAAACGCAAAGCAGAAGAGAAATCTTCGGAGACTGGCGGTTCGGCTTCTGATATTCCAAAGCCAAAGGTGCCTGGTGCTACCAAACTAGCTGCTTCTACAAGTGGGTCTACCTCGGCACGGATTAACGAGTACATGAAAACTCCGCCACCCAAGTTGAGCGAGTCGCAGCAAGCAAATGCGTTTGCAGACAACCAGAAAAAGTTCTCAGCCAAATTTGAGGACAGTTCTAAACCCCCAAAAGTTAAAACCCCTTATACAGGTTGGCGACCTAGTAATAAACAAATAGTATACGGCGTCGTTGGCGCCGCGGCTGTTGGTGCTATCTTGTATGGGGGTTACAAATACGGTAAGTATGTTCGTCCTTTGGCCGGGACGAAGGTAGACTCTGTTCAGTTCAACGCCATGGTTAGCCAATCCAAAATGACAAGTTGGACGGGCAGCGGCTATATCAAACCGAGCTCTTTTTCACAACAAGAGTTTACGTTGAAAGCTGGACACACGTTTAACCGTATTTCAACAGCTGCGGAAACCAAATTTGGGTCTGCTACATACGCAACTCATAGCGTTGACGATTTCAACCGCTACGTTTCGGCATTCCGAAAAGAAAAGGGGACTGCTTCAAAGCTCTATCACGTAACCTTCAAAGCAACCGAAGATATTAAGGTTCCAGACCTTTTGACGCGACTGGATACAATGCGTGAAACGATGACTAGAATCAATGGTAAAGAGGTTAGCCCGGAAGTAGCTAAACTGACATACCAAAGTCTTTCTGGGGGCAGCTGGAACGGTTCGGTTGCTAAGGCTTTCTTTGAAGACCTTGGTAAAAAGGGATTTGGCGCCATCGTAGATGACATGGACGCTGGTGTCATTGGAGAATCACCGCTTGTTGTTTTCTCCAACAGTTCGTTCAGCGCTAAAGAATCAATGGCCCTTACCCAAGAAGCTATTAAGCTCGCCGAGAGTAATCTTAGCGAGTTCATTAATCGTAAGTAACAATTACATTTCTCGGTAACGAGATGAAAGGCTGTGATATGACAAACACCATGCTGTCTGAAACTGAATTTCTCGAACACATGAGCGCTTCCTACGGCATGCCCCTGGATGAGTATCTGGAACAGGCCGGAGTCAAGGGTATGAAGTGGGGGCGGCGAAAAGCCACCAGCGACTCTGACGCACCCACCAAGACTCGCTCAGAACTTCGAGGTCTGAACAAGGCTTCTCGGAAGGCCGACAACGTGACTCGCAACGCCGAGATCGACGGCGCCCGAGAGAGGTTCAACTCGGGGACTGCGCGCAGCGATTACAAGAGTGCAAAGGCCACCTACAAATCCCAGAAGCAAGTTGTGGGCAGTCGCGAGGCGAAGAAAGCGTTTCAGAAGGTGAAGGACAAGAACTTCGCGGACTACGACAAGTCGCAAGAAGTCAAGGCCGGAAAAGAAACAGCAATCGTAGCGGTGGCAGCTGTCGCGGCCTTTGCGATCGGCGCATTTCTCCGCTAAACGACAAGCGTCCAGAATTTATGACCAGGAAAGGAGGTGACACATGGCATCTAAGATTTCAGAACGTATTTATCACGCATGGAACGCTTTTACAGACCGATCTTTGACTGAGCCTGAGGGACAGTTTGTAGGTTATGGCGGAGAGGGCAGTTCAATGCGACCCGAGCGCAATCGATCTTGGGGAACTGGCGGTCAAACGATCAGTTCGTCTTTGTATACGCGCATGGCTATCGATGTGGCTTCTATTGATATTCGACACGTACGCCTTGACGACAACGATCGTTACGTAGAGACTCTCTACAGCGGAATGAACAACTGTCTTAACCTGGAAGCAAACATTGACCAGGCTGGGCGGCAGTTCAAACAGTCGATTGCATGGATGCTCTTTACAAAGGGCGTTGTTGCAGTAGTTCCGATCGATACGACTTTTAATCCGAAGATCACAGGTGCGTATGACATCACAACCATGCGAACCGCAGAGATCCTCCGCTGGTTCCCACGACACGTTCGTGTGAGCGTCTACAATGATCGTACTGGACTTCTTGAGGAGATGACACTCCCTAAGGACATGGTCGCTATCATTGAAAACCCTCTGTATGAGGTGATGAACCAGCCAAACTCAACTCTTCAACGATTGATCAGGAAACTGAGCATTCTTGACGCCGTCGACGAGGCTTCAAGTTCGGGCAAGCTCGACTTGATCATCCAGCTTCCGTACGTCGTCAAATCAGAGACGCGAAAGCGGCAGGCGGAGCAGCGAAGGTCTGACATTGAGATGCAGCTTAAGGGTTCGGCCTACGGTATTGCTTATACCGACGGTACCGAGAAGATTACTCAGCTAAATCGGCCCACCGAGAACAACCTTCTAGTTCAGATTGAATACTTGACTAAGATGTTGTTCTCAGAGCTTGGTTTGACCGAGGGAATCTTCAATGGGTCGGCTAGCGAGGCTGAGATGCTGAACTACCACAACCGAACCATCGAGCCAATTCTCACTGCGATTACGCAGGCTTTCAAGCGACGCTTTCTGACAAAGACAGCCCGCTCTCAGCGTCAGTCGTTTGAATTCTTCCGTGATCCCTTCAAGATTGTCCCTGTGTCATCCATCGCAGAGATCGCGGACAAGTTCACTCGCAACGAGATCGCAACGGCAAACGACATCCGCTCGATCGTCGGCTGGAAGCCTCATGTGGATCCGAAGGCTGATCAACTGATCAACTCAAACATGCCAGTTGACAAACGCGGCGGCAATGAACAGCCGTCTATCGAATCGGGAGGAACTTCTGACACCGGCCAAACGTAATCCTCTGATCAAACCTAACAAGAAGGGAGTTCGTTCAAAATGGGAGTAAAGCAGACTGCTGACTTCGGTGGCTATGCCACAAGGAATGATCTCGTGTGCTCAGATGGATTGACCATCAAGGGCGGTGCCTTTTCCCATAACGACGGGAAGAAGATTCCTCTCGTGTGGCACCACCAGGGCGCACTCAGCCCCGAGAATGTCCTCGGACACGGGGTTCTTGAAGACCGCAAGGATGGCGTTTACGTCCATGGGTACTTCAATGACAGCGATCTTGCTCAGTACGCCAAGACTGCCGTAGAACACGGCGACATTGACGCCCTCAGCATTTTCGCAAACCAGCTTCGCAAGGAGGGCATCCATCGCACCGATGTCATCCATGGGGAAATCCGGGAAGTCAGCCTTGTCATGGCTGGCGCCAACCCGGGCGCGTTCATTGATCGCGTCAGTTTCAGTCACGGTGACGGTTCAGATTTCGGAGACGACGAGGGTGTTATTACCACCGCCGACGACGAAAAGTTGGACTTGGCGCCTGCTGCGATCAGCAGTGACAACAGTACTAAAGACGACCCGAAAGAGACGGTCGTGCAACACGCTGATTCCAGCATAAACCACGCAAAGGGAGACACAACCATGGCTGAGAAGACCATTGGCGACATCTACGAGGCCATGACCGACGAGCAGAAGCAGGCCGTCGACATCATCGTCGGAGAAGCCGTCAGCAACAACGGTTCGGGCGACAGCCTCGAGCAGAGCGCCACCGACAACGACGGCGACGTCATTCAGCACGCTGCCTATGGCGGCTACCAGGAAGGATTCACCCACGCAATGAACCTGTTCGATCAGAACGCAGCGAGCAAGTCCGACGCCGCCGGCGGCGAGACGCTCAGCCACTCCCAGCTCACCACCCTCATGAAGGACGGCATCAAGTTCGGCTCCCTTCGCGATTCCTACCTCGAGCACGCCGGCGAATACGGCATCACCAACATCGAGGTCATGTTCCCCGACGCACGACTCGTCGGAGACGCTCCGGAGCTCATCAGCCGCCAGGCCGAGTGGGTTCCGAAGGTCCTCGGAGCGACCAAGCACCAGCCCTACGCGCGCATCAAGTCGCTGACGGCTGACATCACCGCACCCGAGGCCCGTGCCAAGGGTTACGTGAAGGGCGCGCGCAAGACCGAAGAGGTTCTCGAGATGCTGAAGCGGACCACCGGTCCGGCCACCATCTACAAGAAGCAGAAGCTCGACCGTGACGACATCCTCGACATCACCGACTTCAACGTCGTTGTCTGGCTCAAGTGGGAAATCCGCTTCATGCTCGACGAGGAAATCGCTCGTGCAATCCTCGTCGGAGACGGCCGTTCGGTCATCAGCCCCGACAAGGTCAAGGACCCCGCCGGGGCCATCGATGGCGTGGGCATCCGCTCCATCTTCCGTGACGACGAGATGTACGCCATCAAGGTGGAGCTCGCGGCAAACATCAGCACCGGCAACATCGTCCGTGAGGTGACGCGTACGCGTACCCAGTACCGTGGTTCGGGAACTCCGACCCTGTACACGACCGATGCGCTTCTCACCGACCTCCTCCTCGAGGAAGACCGGATGGGTCGCCGTCTCTACGACACCGAGGCTGCGCTTGCGTCGGCCATGCGCGTCAAGGAGATCGTCGCTGTCGAGATCATGAACGACATCCCTGCTCTTCTTGGGATCATCGTCAACTTGGTCGACTACACCATCGGTACCAACAAGGGTGGCGAGGTCACGTTCTTCGAGGACTTCGACATCGACTTCAACCAGAACAAGTACCTGATGGAGACCCGCATGTCGGGCGCCCTGACGAAGCCCAAGTCGGCCATCGTCATCTCTCGTGAGGTCGGCATCCTGGCTGTTGCGCAGGCTCCGTCGTTCAACGGAACGACTGACACCATCACGATCCCGGTCATCACCGGAGTCGTCTACACCATCAACGGGGTCGTCGTGACCGGAAACATCGTCATCACTGCCGACACCACGGTCGAGGCCGAAGCCGCCGTTGGTTACTACCTGGCCACGGGCTCCACCCGCAGCTGGACCTACGTCTACACGGTTTAGGTTTAAGGTAACAACTGCATGAAGTTCTACGACGCCATCGGTTATGGGGTGTCGGCAGAACGTCCGGAGGGCTCGGGTGTTTACGACGACGTCATTGAGGAGCGAAAGCTTTTTGGTGAGGTTATTCGTAACACTCGGGCCCTCCGCGAGGGTGACAAGGTAAACAACGATCTTTCAATTGGTAACAGGTTCAGTGTAATAGCTGACCCGTACGCCAATGAGAATTTCGAAAACATTCGGTATGTCATGTGGAAGAATCGGCGATTTCTCGTAACAGATATTGAGTTCTCGCCGCCTCGTCTTATCTTGACTCCGGGAGGTGTTTACAATGGCCCAACGCCTACAGCTGCAAGTCCTACTGGCGTCGTTGGGGCCTGAGAAGGTATATTTTCAGGCCCCCTCACAGGACCGAATGGTCTATCCGTGCATCATGTACTCTATTGATAACGAGGAAACCATACATGCCGACAACAAACCCTATAGCCGTACGCTTAGGTACCAGGTAACCATCATTGACCGAGATCCAGATTCACTTATCCCGGCTAAAGTTGCAGCGCTACCGCTAAGTTCCTTCTCTGGAGCTTTTGTGGTTGACGGCCTGAATCATTCTGTCTACAACCTATACTTCTAAAGGAGTAACTAAGCATGCCAAAAATTGCATGGGACAAGCCCGGCGAGCGTCGGTACGAAACTGGTGTGGACCGAGGAGTCTTCTATCTTCGGAACACCACAACCGGCATCTACAACGACGGATACGCCTGGAACGGCCTCACCGCTGTCACCGAGTCGCCCACGGGTGCCGAAGCGTCACCGATGTACGCCGACAACATCAAGTACCTCAACCTGATCGCGGTGGAGGAGTTCGCAGCGACCATCGAGGCGTTCACCTACCCCGACGCCTTTGGTGTTGCGGATGGTACGGCTCAGCTCGGACTCGGTCTCGAGATCGGCCAGCAGGCACGTGAGTCCTTTGGGTTCAGCTACCGGACTCGCATCGGTAACGACCTTCTCGGAGACAACGCCGGCTACAAGATCCATCTCGTGTACGGCTGCCTCGCGGCTCCGTCTGAGAAGGCTCGTGCCACGGTCAACGACTCGCCTGAGGCCGCGACGTTCAGCTGGTCGCTCACGACAACTGCGGTCGACGTCGGCTCGTACGGTGGGAAGCTCTTCCGTCCGACCGCACACATCGCAATCAGCACGCTCGCGGCACTTCCCGCGGACATCACTGAGCTCGAGACCGCCCTGTACGGTACGCAGGGTACGGGTTCACCTGAGGTGGGTGGCATCAAGCCGCGTATGCCGCTTCCGGCCGAACTCGTCACCATGTTCGCAGCGTAACACAAGAAAGGAATTAGGGAGTGCTCACAATAGTCATACCTGACGTGGATCTTTACGACGACGAGAGCAGCATGTTCTTCAAGTCACAGGGCGCGACTCTGCTGTTGGAGCACTCCCTAGTCTCCCTATCAAAATGGGAGGCAATCTGGACTAAGCCGTTCCTTGACGGGATCAGCCGAACTACAGAAGAAACTCGCAGCTACGTTGCCTGTATGAATCTTGCTCCGGTCTACTCTGAGGACATTTACAAGAGGCTTTCTGACGACAATGTCAGGGAGGTCGCTGCGTACATCGACTCAAAGCAGACCGCATCTTGGTTTAAAGACGACCTAGCTGTAAGGACCGGTAACTCCGACATCATCACGAATGAGGTCATCTACTACTGGATGATATCCCACACCATTCCGATGGAGACGCAGTATTGGCACCTCAACAGACTTCTCACACTGATCAAAGTGTGCAACGAAAAGAACAAGCCAGCGTCTAAGTCTAAGATGGGTACTCGGGAGCAAGCTATGTCTCGAGACGCACTTAACAAGAAACGTAAGGCAGAACTCAACACAACAGGATAGGAGGGGTAATGCCAAAGCTCATATGGGGCTCGAACGGCGAACGGTTTTACGAAGCAGGAGTCGACCGTGGTGTTCTTTATGTCCCAGGCATTGCCGGCGTAGCTTGGAACGGTCTAAAAGCCATCAACGAAGCTCCCTCCGGAGGCGAACCCACTCCGTTCTATGCTGACGGTATCAAGTACGCAAACGTTTCTGCTGCTGAAGAGTTCAACGCATCACTAGACGCGTTTTCGGCACCCGCCGAGTTTGGTGTTTGCGACGGTAGCGTCCAAATTGCTGCCGGACTCTTCATCACTCAGCAACCACGCAAATTGTTTGGTCTGTCATATCGCACAATGGTTGGTAACGACCTTGTCGGACTTACCAGGGGCTACAAGATCCATCTGGTGTACAACGCGCTAGCGTCAGCGGCAAGTCGTGCGTACAACACTATGTCGGATTCTATGGATGCTTTGGAACTCAGCTGGGAGATCACAACAACACCGCCGAGTGCCGCGTTTGGGTTCAAACCGACTGCGCATTTTGTAGTCGACTCGCGCACGACGCCACGTGGTCTTCTTAAATACCTGGAAGACATGCTTTACGGTACAGATACCATATCCGCAAGCATGATCAGCATGGCAGACCTCATTGCACTGTTCAAAAACCCTGGCCCCAACATTGCAACCAATCTCGTTCTGAACCCGTCGTTCAAGAACACAC
>Ga0326734_1000226_pt1 | contig 16765 bp, 20 predicted proteins | sample 15_GP2_1315_FD_207944 | JGI IMG/M metagenome (GOLD analysis project Ga0326734, IMG submission 207944) | Glacier ice microbial communities from Ngari, Tibet, China - 15_GP2_131.5 | ecosystem: Environmental > Aquatic > Freshwater > Ice > Glacier | place: China: Ngari, Tibet | collected 2018-07-18 | reverse complement strand
GATTCGACACCGACCGAGAATGGTAAGTTATTAAATAAATTTATTGGTTTAGAAGTTATTGAAGTAAAAGAACAAATTGCTAGAAAAAAATCTAATGAATTCTCAGCTAAAAAAATAGCGAACTTACGCAACCCTATGGTTTTAATGGATGATATCACTAATAATGAAGAATCTAAGGAAATGTATGATGGGTTACTAATTGATCAAGAGGAAAATTTAGTTAATTTGAGAGCTATTAATATTAAATTAGAAGAAAGTAAAGAATCACTACTGATTAATAAAATGAATATTGACGTTTCAGTTTTACAAATGAATTTAGATAAAATTGAAAAAGAATTAGCTGATATAACCGCTTCTGGTATCAAAACCAGTGGTAAAATTAAAGAGTTAGTTACGGAAATAGCTCTACTAGTTGAAGCCGATTATAATGAAGAACGATATATTGACAATTTTAATGGTAAGTTAACTCTTGAGTCAGAATTTAAAACTTTAGAAAATAAAGTATCTGATTTAGATAAATTAATTATTGCATTACAAACTGGTGAATTATGTCCTACTTGTAATAGAAAATTAGAAGATGTCGATCACACAAATGAAATTGATATTCATGTAAAAGAATCGCATTATATAAGTTCAGTTTCATTACCTAAAATTAGTGAGGATATTCTAAAACATAAAGATATTATTGCTGGTTTAATTGAAGATAAGGAAAAAGTGGATAAAAGAAATTTATTTGAGATTCAGAAAGATAAATTAGAAATTGAGAAACAATCATTACAAAACAATTTTAAAATAAAAAAAGGTGATTTAAAAAAATATCGTGATAATGAAGAAGCAATTAATTTCAATAAAAACATTGATTCTGAATTAGAAATGGTTAAAACAAATATTATTGTAGGTAATACTAAAATCGAGTCAGTTTTAACCAAAATAGTGAATATTAAAAACATAATTAAAACTTCAGAAAATGTTATAGCGAACAATACATTATTATTAACCAAAATTCAAAAAGAAAGCGAGATTGAAAAACTATATAAGACGTATATTGATATGGTTGGTAAAAAAGGTGTTGGTAAATTAGTTTTACGTTCGGTATTACCAATAATTAATTCAGAGTTGTCTAGGTTATTAGAGGATGTCTGTGATTTCGAGATAGAGTTAATCATTAATAGTAAAAACGAGGTAGAATATTTATTAAAACGAGATGATGTAATTAAAAATTTAAGATCAGGTAGTGGGTTCGAACGAACCATGGCTAGTTTAGCTCTTAGATGCGTTTTAAGCCGAGTTTCACATCTACCAAGCCCAAACTTCATTACGTTTGACGAAGTACTTGGAAAAGTCTCCCCAGTTAACTATGGTGAAGTTAAATTGTTTTTCAATAAGATTGCGGGTATGTTTGACTCGGTATTTTTAATTATTCACAATGAAATATTAACAGATTGGGGTGATAGACAAATAATTATAAAAAAAGTTAATAATATATCTAAAATTGTTAGTACTTAATTTTTATTTTAGATAAAAAATAGTATTTTTGATATATAATAAAAATAATAAAAATGATAAAAATATTGAGATATTTCGCCACATTTTATGGTGATTTAACAAATGTTAGAGAAGATGTTAGTTCTCTTTCAGAGACAGATCCAAGATGTATTCATACTGGAAACATTTTGATGATTTCCTTCACCAGTGTTTTAACTTTAAGCGAGGTTAATGAATATTTAAAAGTTAAAAGTAGATTATTTATTCTCCAACATATTGACGATAATTTAGTCGTCAATATGGGGACTAAAGATGGGGATGAATTGGGTGACCATTTATTACATTACGATACTCCGAGTACTGAAGAACACGAGCCAATTAAAACGCTTCAAATTTATGAAATGGATAAGGATTCGAAAATGAAATTGATTAATGATTTATTAGAGAATTATAATAAATTAAGTGATCAAGATAAAATAATGTTAGAAAAATTATCTAAAGAAGAGAATGAATAAAAGTTTTAAAGAAAGAAGTGTTTATGATAAATACATTTACGAGATAAAGGACCAAAAACCAATGAATATTACAGAAGAAAGAGAAATATTTAAAAAAATTAAAAATGGTGACAAAAAAGCTTACGATGAAATATTAAAAAGGCATTTAAAATTCGTTGTAAGTATCGCCAGAGAATATAATAACGATTTTCTTACTGTAGATGATTTAATTAGTGAAGGGAATTATGGGTTACTAAAAGCGATGGAAAAATATGATGTTGAAACTGGGTATAGATTTATGACATACGCCGTTTTTTGGATTAGACAAGCTATCCTACATAGTTTAAATAAGAATTCTAGAACAATTCGATTACCAGAAAATATTATTGGTGAGTTAAAAAATAATACTTACGAAAAAGAAGTTGCGGCATGCGTCCCATTAATTAATTTTTCTGATGATGATAATGAATATAATGTTTCTGATTATTTTGTAGATAAAGTTGATGATGACTCAGGTGAGATAAACATTGGCTTAAAAGAGATAGTTAGTAATCTAAAAAAACGAGAAAAAACTGTGATTGAGATGTATTTCGGATTAGGTCCAGAAGATGCTTTAAATTTAGAGGAAATTGGGTTGCGATTAAATATTTCAAAAGAAAGAGTTCGTCAAGTGAAAAATAAAACTTTAAGAAAAATAAAACATAAATCACTTGAATTAATTAGTTTGAAAAATAATTAAAAATTAAATATTTATAAGTAAACAAAACATGAAAATACATTTTGGATATTTACTAGGAATTGCCGCATTATCTTTAGCTAGTTGTGCGGCATTTTTCTCTATAGTTGGGTTGAGCCAACTATTTGCTGGAGCTAGTCTAGCAGTAATAATTATGGCCACTGCGTTAGAATTTAGTAAAGTAGTGATTGCTAGTTTCCTTCATCAATATTGGTTAGATATTAATAAAATAATGAAGGTGTACTTAGTTGTAGGTGTTACAATATTAGTTTTAATAACTTCAGCTGGTATTTACGGATTCCTATCTAGCGCATTCCAACAAACAACCTCTAAGCATGGTATTATGACTCTTGAAGTAAAAACTATTGATTTAAAAATTGACCAGTTCAATAAATTAATAACTACTAATACAAGTAATCTAAAAATCAAGAACGATAGAATAACTCAATTAACATCCGCTAGGTCATCGCAAGAAAATAGATTAAATACGGATCAGATTGGTGTCTCAAAAAGAACTAGAAGTGATATTAATTCAGCTAATTTAGAGATTAAAGAATTAAACGCTGAAGTTTCTAAAATAGTTGAAAATAACAATAAATTATCGGATTCGATTAATAGTTATAATAATAAAAAATTAAAAACGTCAGTTAAAAATGAAAGTTCATCCGAATTAGGGCCTTTAATCTATATTGCTGAATTAACTGGATTACCAATGAATAAAATTGTTAATTACTTTATATTATTATTAATATTTGTATTTGATCCGTTAGCAGTTTCTTTAGTCATTGCTACAACAGCGGTATTTAAAATAGAAACTAATAAGAATCTGATTCAACCATATGTCGAACCAGTTAAAGAAGAGATAATTGAAGAGATAATTGAAGAGATAATTGAAGATGTTGAACCAGAACCAATTAAAGAAGAGATAATTGAAGATGTTATACCAATTACAGAAGTCAAACCACTTGAGGACAAAAAAATACCTGAGAATATGAATAATAGAGGTTTCACAATACAAATACCTGATAATGGAATTAAAAATGCTGAATAATTTAGTTATTAATAAAGAGTTCTTAACAAAAAAGAGTGGAAAAAAAGGTAACTTAAAGAAAAGAATAATAATTGGATCTAGCTTTGGGTTGGACCAATTATTATTTTTTAAAGATCAAATTAAATGTGGTATAATGACTGAAATACCACATTTTTTCATTACTCTGACTGGTGAGATCTACCAGCTAGTGGATTTAAAAGATAAGACTAATTTTACTAAAAATAAAATGGATATTGATTCATTATCGATTATGTTAGAAAATGTTGGTAATTTAAAATTTGACGCTGTAGAAAATGTATATTATGATTCATTTGGGACTATTTATAATGAACTAGATAAAATAGTCGAAATTCCTTGGCGGGAATATATTTTTTGGGGTTCTTATGAAGGTATTCAATTAGATAGTTTAGAAAAATTATGTTTATATTTATGTGAACTTAATAAAATTAAACCATTAGTAGTGGATTCAAATATAAAGACCAAAGAGATTATTAATAATAAAACAATAATTTGTCGTAGTAACATATCTAAATTTTATTTAGATCCTAACCCGACATTCAACTTAAATAAATTAAAAGAAATTTCAAATGGATTATAACGAAGAAAGAGAGATTAATAAAAAAATGATTGAAACGAGCAAACGTATTCTATCAGGTGGGAATAAGAAATTATTAAAAGAAAGTACTGAAGGTGTTATGGCGCCGACTCAAGCGGATTATCAAGCAGAAACCAGTAAATTTAAATCTATGATTACTAATAGAGTTGAATTTACCACTTTTAATATTTATCCAGAAGTTAATAATGCTGTTTTTGGTGGGGTTTTTCAAGATATTGCTGGCTTTGAATGGCAATTCTCGTTAGAAACTAAAGACGGGTTATACATAACTACTAATAACTTACAAACTACAGATGATGTAGTTGCTAGGGTTAAGATGTTAAAAGGTTATTACGATGCTTGGGCCGATGAATGGGCTGATAAATTAGCTACTGAATACAAGGCTCAAAATGTTTAATTTTAAATATGCTACGATAATTATAATAATATTTCTACTTATTATTGTTTTTTCATTACAACGTTGCAACAACCAAAAAACTGTAGAAAACAATATTTTAAAACAAAATGAAAAAGCTTTATTAGATACAGTCAGAATCTCTAAAAATAAATTTGGTCAGAGTGAATACAGTAAAAACATTTTGGTTGGTGATATTAAAGATTTAAAACGATTAAATAAAGGTCTTTATTCTGAAATAGTTAAAGAACAAGGTAAAGTAAGTGAAATAACTAAATACAGCGTTTTTCTAAGGAATAAGAAACAAGATACAATATTCATCCCATCAACATTAATTAAATACCCAGAAGGGGTTTATGGGTTAAAATGGGATGTTGACACAACTTACAATAGTGAAAATTCTAGAAAGTTAAGTGGTGAGAGTAAATTTAAACTTAATTTTGATAAGTATACATTCAATGTAACACCATTAACAACCATTATAACGAACGATATAATTAAAATGAATATTGTACAAGGTATTAGAGAAAAAGATGGTAATTTAGAGGTTTTTGTACGTTCTGATTACCCTGGTTTCGAAGTTAGAGATTTAAATAGTATAACTATTAGTCCTAAAACAAATCCAGTTTTTCAAAAATTTGTTGAAAAGACACAACCTAAAAAATTAGGTGTTGGGTTTTATGGAGGATATGGATTAAATTCAACTGGAGTATCACCTCAGATCGGATTTGGGGTTACATATAGTTTATTCAGGTTTTAAAATAACCCCATCAAAAAAGATGGGGTTTTTTGTTTTTTAAAACTATTTATATTAAAACGGGTAATGAGAAAAATAAGATTAACAGAATCTCAAGTTAAACGACTACAAGAGATTGAAAAAGATAAATTAACTAAAATAAAAATTTCGGAATCGCAAGCTAAAAGACTTAAAGACTTAATTGGTGGGAAAGCAGTTGAAGAAACTGTAATTACTGAAAATTTTGTTGAGTATACGGAATTTGGGAAAGCTGTTATCCAATTTATTGGTGAGTTAGCTAACAATCCATCACAAAGCGGCTTAAGCCCTTTTTGGGTTAAAATGGGTGTGACTAAAGGTGATTTATTTACCTTATTAACTAGTTACGGTATATTAAGCGTAACTATTTTAGCTAGTGGTGAGAAAGTTTATAAATTAGTTAGAAAAGGTGTTACTAATGCAATGAAAAGATTGTACAACGTTTTAAAAGAGAGAAGATACGATATGTATGATAATGGTAAAGTAATTAACAAAGAAAATAGTTTGGAAGAAGATAATTCACCAGTTGGATCAGATTTTGACCCAAATAACCCTGAAAATATTTCTAGAAGAAATTCTCAAAATATACCTAGTATTAATAAACCAAGTGCACCTAAAAAAACTATGGTTTTAGTCCTTTTGGATAATGAAGGTGATGTAATTGGGCTTAAAGAATATCATGACTCTAAATTTAGAGAAGTTTGGCTAGAAAAATTATCTAGTAAAGGTAGAGTTGTTGACGTAACTAATAGTGATTTCATTAATTACACTAAAGAATCTAGAAATAGTGGAATAAGTTTTGGCCAATTATACGATCAAAATAATAGCGAAACTAGTTTAGAAGAAACAATGACTACTGGAACCGCTGGTGCGATTTCTTATGAAACACCTAAATTTTTATCCAAAGACCCTAATAACGGGGCATTATTTAACGACCCTATGATTAAAGGTGGTAAAATCGTTAAAGATTTAAAGGAAATGAATGAAGGTCAATCAGTAAATAGATACGCTGTCGAAATGGATATGTTTATTCATGGTTCTTCTGAAGAAGAAGCAATGATGAATGCTAGGACTATTAGTAAATTGATTAATAGAAAATTTGATGCTGATGCAAGGGTGATTAAAATTAAAGAAATGAATTTCGGTAAAGCTTCCTCTAATGAATCTGAGGTTACGGAGCCAAGAGTAACTGAATCTAAATTAAAAAAAAAAGTAGTAACTGAGGCGTTAAAACTACGACATAATTCCTCAACTAATAAATTAGTTGTTATTTCGGATTTAGAAGATCAAAGATCAGCTAGTAAAGAAACTTTTGTTAGTAAAAATATTTTAAAAAGTAGTGGTTTCGGTTGGGACGGTAGTAATTGGTCAATAGATTCTTCAAAATTAGAATATGCTAAAAAAGCGCTGACTCAAGCAAATAAAGTTGAATACTTAGTAGATCAACTTGAGGATTTAGAACAAGTGATTGCAGCATCTAAAGAAGATGAAGGGGGTAGTAAAAATTTATTAAAAAGTAAGATCGAACAGTATATTATGGATTTAGCTAACGCTACTGATGAAGCGTCGGTATCTGGTGAAATAAAAAGATATTTGAGTTTCTTTAGTAAATTCACTAACCATAGTTTTAATAATGCTATGTTGATTTATATTCAAAACCCAAATGCAACTAGAGTAGCTGGTTTTAGACAATGGGAAGAAAAATTTAAAAGAAAAGTAGTTAAAGGGGCTAAAGCGATTAAAATTTTAGCGCCAATGTTCAATAGTAAAAATAAAGATGCTGAAATTGACGACGATGATAGTAAAACGTTATCTGGTTATAGAGTAGTAAACGTATTTGATATTGCAGACACAAAACCGATTGACGGTAGTGGTGAAATCCCAGACGTACCAGAATGGTTTGGTCAAAATGAGCCATCAGAAATTGCTGAGCAGTTATTTTCATCTTTATCAATAGTTGCTGACACACTAAACATAAAATTAACTTTTGATGATAGTGGTCGTGGTGAAAAAGGGTATAGTGCTGGTGATCATATCAATTTAAGTTCAGACGTATCTGGAGCAGCTAGAGTATCAACAATGGTACATGAAATGGCACATGAGTTAATGCATTGGAAAAAATCTTCATTATATTATATTGGTGATGAAATTAGACAATCTAAAGACGCTAAAGCTTTAATGGAATTACAAGCTGAATCGGTTTCTTATACTGTATTAAAACATTATAACCTTCCAGTTAGTCACCATCCAACATATTTGGCCTTATGGAAAGCAAATAAAGAGAAAATTCAACAGAATTTACAAATTATTAGTAAGGTTAGTAGTTTCATAATTAAAGAAATTGAGAAAAATATTAAAACAGTAAATTAAGTAACATTTATAGTAAAAACAAACTATTTATAATAAAATAATAATATGAACAACGACGATATTGTTAATAAAGTAATTGCTAAACTTTTAAGTGAAGCTGAGGCTAAACCTAACGGGTTGAAAGTTACTGAAAAAGCACAAGCTGATAGTAAAAAAAATAATGATGAATACTATAAAGACACCACTAAAAAAATGGCTGATTATAGTAAGAGCGCGACTAAATCTGAAATTAAAGGTGGTGGTAACGCTAAAGAAACTGTTGAAGCAAATTTAAGTGGTATGGAAGGATTAGAATATAGTTCAGAACCTAGCGAAGAATTCAAGAAACGAGCTAAAGATGGCCTTGTTGGTTCACCAACAATGGGTAACGGAACTGATGAACCAGGTAATACTGAACCAGTTTGGGACGCATCAGATGCTAAATTTGGTGAAAAAAAATTAGCTGGCATCAAAAAAGCTAAAAAAGAAAAAGACGCGAACGGAATTGAATTTGTTGGTCCAATGAAAAACCTTCACCAAGTATCAAAAGAAAATAGTTCTAAAATAGGAGCGTCAAAAAAATTAGCTTTTGAAAGTATTATGGATGAAATCAACTTTAACCCTGAGCAAACTATTGAAGAGGATGTTATGGCTGATAAAAATTATACTCATTTTGCAATTCTTAAAAAAACTGGGCAAATAATGAATGCTTGGAATTATTCTGGTGAAGATCCTGAAGATATTAAAGACACTAGGAATGGTGATATGTATTTTTTCAACGACATCCAAGATCAATATCCTGATGAAGGGATTAGAAAAGGTGATGTAAAAATCAGTGGTAGAAAAAATTTACAAGTTGATCCTGAAAACATTGAAAATTGGTATAGACCAAATAATGAAATGGATGAAGAATTTAGTGATTTAAATAGAAAAGGTGGTATTACTCCAATGTACGAGGATTCAAACCCATCTGGTTGTGATCCTTATCATATGCAACATGGAATTAAAGAAAATAAAACAAGTAAAGAAAAACTAGGTATGAAAAGACTTAAATACAAATCGATATTCAATGGTATGAATAATGCGATAAAATTAATCCCAGAATCATATAAAACTGATGGTAAAACATTCGAAATCACTGATGGAATAGAAACTTATGGTATTCGTTGGGAAGGAACATTACAAGAGGGTGCGGCAGTAGTTCTTAAATCATCTAACGCTACTTTAATTAATGAGGATATTCTAAAGATTAAACACCTTATGAATTTCGACGCTAAAAAAACATTAGGTACTTTAAGTGAACAACAAAAAATTGATGAAAATTTAATTTTTGATCTGAACATGAGAAAAAAAGTCGTTTTAAGAGAGAATGAGGAAGATGCTCAAGAAAGTGATAAGGTAGAAGAAGAAGCAGAAACTAAACCAGAATTAACTACTGAAACTACTGATAAATTTAGAGCTCAAAAATTAGATTTCGGTCAGTTTGGACCAAGATATGTTAATTTTAAAAAAGCTAATTATATCAAAGAAGGTGAGAATAAATCAATTACTGGTGTTGAATATCACATTGTACTTGAGAATTCAAATTTAAATTCAAAAGAATTGGCAAATAGAATAATTGAAACTAATAAAAATAAAAAACCAATGGATAAAAAAATAGGTTTTAATTTTTATGACTCTAAAGGAGTTGCGTTAACTGAGTTAAATCAGACTTTAAAATAATCAAAATAATTATTAAAAAAAACCACCTTAATCGGTGGTTTTTTTGTTTATGAAATCTTTATATTTATGTTTTTTTTAATATATTATTAAATGGTAGATAATTTAGAAGAGTATTTAAACTCTAGTTTATTAGAGCGAAATATAGCTGAGTTTTATAGTAGAAACAATATTAAATTTCCTAGAGCTGATTTTTATAAGAGTTTTTGCCTTATTTTAGATAAGGAAATACAAAGAACTTATGTTGGTGATAATTCTATGAATAATAGTGATAAAAATAACCATTTTAAATGGGTTTGGGATAAAACGTGTGAAACGTATATTAACTATGGTTTTGATTTTAAGGAAAATAAGTTGCTCTTTAAATATTTAAAGAGTATATTTGATGACCTCTTCTACGATATTGATGATAAATCAGATTCTAAGAATATAACACTTTTTGAAAATATTAGCGTAATGCTTGAAAGTATTTTTAATTACAATATTTTAAAATCACAAGAATCATTATGGATTTTTGCGGATATCTACGAAATTTTTGACGCTAGTTTAAAAAAATAAAAAATATGAATATGAATTTACAAATAATACATCTTTTTATAGATAGTATTACAATAAAAAAAGGGGCTATAGAGATTGACCTAGAACGTTTGGTTAATGAAAAAGAATTACCTTTAATGATTAAATTTGAAAAGTTGGAATCGATTTTAACTGAGATAAATAGATTAGAAGGGATAATCAGTCAATTAATGCGACAAATAAGTGAAAATAATAATGAATTAAAAACTGGTAATAATGATTAGTAATATAATATTTTTTTGTTTTATTTTATCATTATTAAATGTATTAAGACATTTATTTTTCTTAGTGCAATCTTGGATTAATAACGATAAATATTTTTTAAGTGATAAATCATTATTTCTTTTGGCTATATCATTGGCTTACATAATAACTTTCATTTTCCATTAGTATGAATATAAGTAAAAAAATAGAAGGGTTAAAACCTTACGTGACTGGAATTAGATTTGTTGAAGGTCTAACATTAATTGATTGCTCATTAAAAGAGGGGTGGAGTATTATCGAGTCAAAAGATATTAAATTTGGACAAAATGCCATCCCAAATTACTATATGTTTTATTCCGAAAATCCTGAAAATGGAATTGATGAATTATTAACTTATGTTGAATCGGTAATTAATTTTAATATTGAAAATGAACATAAAATGGTTCTATTTAAAATGAAAGTTAAAGATTTAGAATTATTATTTTTAGAGAATAGTTTAATTAATTTAAAACGATTAGAATTCGTGTTTCCTAATTCTAGTTTTAATGAAGGTGTAAATGAAGGTGTAAATGAAGGTGTAAATGAAGGTGTAAATGATGCTGTAAATGATGCTGTAAATGATGCTGTAAAAGAAGTATCAAAACCAGTAGTAATTAGACCAGACTACACAGCTAAAAACGTTCCATTTGAGCCTATGTATGAAGATAAAATCATAAAACCTGTTTGTAGGTGCGTTGGTACTGAGCAATGTAGTGTATGTATGGGGTTTGAATAAACCCCATTTTTATTTTTCAAAAAATTCTTGTAGTGTATGAATCAACCAAACGCAACCAGAAGTTAAACAACCATTGAAAAAATAGGTTAAAGGTGATGCAACACAAAATAATGTTGACACTGGCGAGAATAGAATGCTAGTTAAAATTACTCCAACCCAGAATGAATTACACATCATACATGTTGCTAATTTACCAGTGAAATTCGGGTCATTTCTAACTAAATAGTTTCTGATTCCTTCAAATAAAGCTCCGTATACAATAATATTAGAAATACCGTAAGCAATTAAAATAAAAATTAAAATATTCATATTGTTTTTTATTTTAATTTACAGTATTTTTGTAGAAAATAAATACTTATGGGTGATATAATTAAAAGTGAGGCTAATAAAAATAAATTTTTCGAAAAGATGAATGATAAAAAAACGTCATCATATAAAGACGAAAGTTTAAATGAAATAAAAAATAGTCTTAAGGATAAAAAAAATGCTGGGGTAATAGAAGTTATTACAGTTGAAGATAGTTTCACGACTAAATTAAAGAATAAAATAATTAATTTCTTCAATAAATTTTAATATGGATTACGGTGAATTAAAAGAGAGTATCGCTGAGGTTTTAACTAATGATAAAATCAATAAAACAAATCTAATGGTACAATACAGTTTTGATGTTGATGATTTTAATAAAATATTTCTAACATTTTTAGGTGAGTTTGGTGGTGTTTTTGAATCAACAACTAAATATTTTGATATTGAGAGTGAAGGTATAATTTTTAGATGTTTAAAAAATGGGTAAACTATTAATTGATTCTTACGAAGATTTTGTTGGATTCCCATCAATAATTGGGATTGATGAATGTGGTTATGGAGCTGGGGCTGGACCATTAGTGATGGCAGCGGTCGATCTACCAAAAGGGTTTCACAATGAACTTATTAGAGATTCTAAAAAATTAACTCACGAAAAAAGAGTATTAGCTAAAGAGTTAATTATTGCTAACGCTGTTAAATATCAAGTTAGTAGCGCATCAGTGAAATATATTAATAAATATGGTATTAAATCAGCTATCCAATTATGTTTAAGTGAATTAACAACAACTTTTAAAGATAGCTTTATACTTATGGATGGAATAATTTGGTACGGTGAAGAAACGCACCCACATACCTGTATAGCTAAAGGAGACGATGTTTATAGCTGTATAGCCGCCGCCTCAATCTTAGCTAAAGTTGCTCGTGATGATTATATGGTTAAATTAAATGATCACTGTCCAGGTTATGGGTTTAATGATAATAAAGGTTATTTAACTGGTTCACATCGAAAAAGTCTATTAGAAATAGGTGTGAGTGATTATCACAGAACGCAATATGTTAACACTTGGTTAAAAAAACAAAATGTTTAAATTAATAGATTGGGAAAATAAAAAACTTGAAAGAGATAATAAAATGTTAAATAAAAAAATACCCGTTAATGATTATATGTTAATAATAGCTTTAAATGGTGAACAAAAAAAGATATTATTTAAAACAACTGATAGAGCTGAAGCATTCTCAATGTTTAGGTGGGAGAGAGATGAAAACTTAGTAGTTTTCCCAAAAAAATTTGTTAATACTGGGGGGATAATACCAGTTAAATATGAATTATACTTATTAAAAAGTTTTGGGTCTGAAGCAATTGTTCCAGAAGATAAAATTTTTAATGAAAATTGGAAGTTATTAGATAAATGTAACTTCGATATTGAAGAGTCATTCAATCTTTTTGGTCATGATAAAAAAAGTGAGCGAAAAACTATTTTTGAACTTGTTGGGATATTATTAGAAAAAAAAAGTGCTATTAGAGAAGTTATTGTGGTTAATAATAAAGTCTTAATTTATAATGATGAGACATTTGATATGGTCATTTGTAAATGTAAAAAAGATGCACAACGATTACATAATATGTTATATAATTTATTACAAAAAATAAAAGGCGCTAAATTCATTTTTCTAGGCGTCGCTAATAGTGAAACAACTACTTTTTTATATGATGTAATTGAATCGGAAACTGGTTGGAATCGAACTAGAATTAGGCGTACATCCACTAGACCATAAATTTTTTGATAAATTTTAATCAATAAACTTTTAATTGAATATTATAAATAATATCTTTGTTCTATAAAATTAATAAAAAATAAAATGGCAAAATTAAATGATTTAACGGATTACCAAGAAATTTTAGATGTGTTCACTGAAGTAATTGCAACCACCTCTTTAGAAAGAACAATTAAGATTATTATTCTTGGTGATGAACAACAAAAAAAGATTCATAATGTAACTAAAGCAAACCCGATCACTAGATTTCTACATAAAGAAGATATTTATATCACGGTAAATCAACTGGTTTTTGAGCAGTTAGATACGAGACAACAAATTCTAGTTGCTGAAGAAGCTTTAGCTGAAATAACTTATGATCCAGAAAAAGATTCAATAACCGTAAAAAAACAAGATTATATGGTATTCACTGGTATTGAAAATAAATACGGTGAGGACTACATCAAAAAAACTAGACAGTTGGTAAGAGAGATTTACGCACAAGAAAAAGATAAATAATGCATTATATAACTAACAGTAGTCCACATAATGATTTTATGAATTTCGCAATTAATCATATGGGTGTCAGTAGTATTGATTTCCATAATTGGGAGAAAGTTCAAGAGTCGTTATACACAAACCCAATGACTATCACCCCGATGGGGAGTTTAACACCAATGATTTTAGAAGAGCGTAGATTAAACGTTACTCAATTATCTGTTTTTGATAGAATGGCCATGGAAAGAGTTTTATTCATTAGTGGTGTGGTAAATGATAGAATGAGTGTTACAACTATTGCTCAATTAGAATATTTAGATAGTATTGGTGATGCCGACATTAAATTCTATATTGATTCGCCTGGCGGAAGCGTATTATCTGGTCTTAAGATCTACGATATTATGGAATATATAAAATCTGATGTCTCAACAATTAATACTGGTATGGCGGCCTCTATGGGTTCAATACTTTTAGGTGGCGGAACTAAAGGTAAGCGTTTTTCTTTAAAGCATGCTAGAACCATGCTTCACCAAGTTTCTAGTGGGTCTAGTGGGGTAATTCAAAATTTAAGAATTAGTTTAGCTGAGACAGAGAAATATAATACAACCTTATTTGATTTACTGGGTAAGTTTGCTGATAAACCAGCTGAAGAGGTCTTATTAGACGCTGATAGAGATTTGTGGTTATCGAGCCAAGAAACTTTAGATTATGGCCTTATTGATGGTATTATCATTAAAAAAGGTGGCGAAATCTTAAGAAAGGTAGTGTAATAAAATTTTGCCCAGTGGTGTAAAATATTACTGGGTAAAATATTTTAAATATTTTTTAATTAAAATTTGTTTAAATAATAAATAAGTAGTATTTTTGTACTATATATTAAAAAGGGGTCGAATTGGTTTCGACTATCTATAGTTGTAAAAAACAAGCATGTGATGTTAAATTGGAAACATCTAAAATTCTCTATTAAAACAATAAATGCAGATACTAATACTATCACTGAAAACTTTTTGAAAAACGCCGTAATAAGCGTATTAACAAGAGAGGCTATCGCTGCCTAATTGAAGCGACACTAGAATAACCATGTCAAACCTAATGGAATATAGGTTACCCTATTGTAGATGTTAAAGGGTTAAATCCTATCTATAAAAGATTCGTTGGGTTATAAAACCCAAATAAACATGTAGAAACTTTTTGAAAAGTAGGTAACACCCGATCATCGATGATCGGCGGCTCCACTAAAAACTAAACCCCATCTTACGACGGGGTTTTTTGTTTATTTAGAAGTTGTAGCAGTTGGAGTTGGAGCGGTCTCACCAGTTGTCACTACTTTAACAACAACATTTTGAGATGTTGCTACTGTTTTTGATTTTTTACATCCACACATAGTAAATAGTTTTTTTTTTAATGTTATTTTATATATTTATAGTTATAGATAAATAGATGATTATAATAGATAAAATAAAGAAATTTTTCAATAATGATATCCAAGTAACATTTTTGGATGAAACATGGGGGATTATACATGCAAATAAACCTTTTAAACAAGTCCCACAACAAGGGGATTTATTATTTGTTGAAGAGAAAAATTTATATTATGAAATTTTAAAAATAATATATTATTTAAATAATAGACGCGGTGTTTTCATCGTAATTAAACCAATAATTGATGAAATTAAGTAATTTTTTCGGAACGTTAAGCGAAAGTAAAGTAAGCGGTGCATTCTTAGTGTATCATGGTACAAACCATAAAATTGAAAATTTTTCTACGGAATTTGTTGGTAAGCAAGAAGCTACGGATGAAAATGGCCCAGGGATCTATTTCACAACTTCTCTTGAGGAAGCTGAAAGGTATGGTAATGTAATTTATACGGTAAAATTAGAAGATGTTAACCTTTTGGATGATTCAACTAAAAAAAGTTTAACTATTGATAAAATCAAGCGCATCATAATGAAAGCGGAAGATTGGGAAGGAACCGCTCAAAATTTTAATGAAGATTATAAACTTGGTTTAAATATTGCTGCAAAAGAATATTTAAACAATAGTACTGACGATAGTGATATTCTTCAAGGTATTCAATTTGACTTTTTTTTAAGTTCCCCAGAAAGATTTGTAAAAGGTGTTGTGGCTGTAGGTTATGATGGTATTATTATCAAACAAGATGGAAGTAAACACATTATTATGTATAACCCTAATAAAATTAAGGTTAAGGATGTAAAAAATAATGTAGATGAAACAGTGAATTCGTTAACTGAGAGTAGTGAAACTAATTTAACTAACAATGAAAAAATAATTTTTGATTTCATACTTGGAGAGAACATTACTGAAGCAAATGGAAATGAAATGTTAACTAGGTTTATGAAAATCCTAAACTCAAGTAGAAAATCATTACTAACTGCGGCATTAATGGCTTCTTTAGTATCATCACCAGCTTTTAGCACGGCTTTAAACAATGCGCCAAATTCGGTGAAACAACAAGTCACGAATGTGATGAGTCAAACTAAGAGTACTTCTAAGGATAATCAAAATTTATCAATTAATCCAGAAGCTAAATTTTCAACTAATTTTAGTAATGTTTTTAGTAGTGGTAGTTATAATTTGAACAACAGTGAATTAAAAATTAAATTAGGGGATTTAAAAAAATTCTTAGACTCTAATAAGGGTGGTAATTATAAAATTTTAGTTACTGCTTCAGAATCGCAAGTTCCAAATCAAGAAGGACTTAAAATTGGCCAACTAGCGCAAAAACGAGCTAACACTTTAGTAAATACAATTAAAAAATATTTAGGTAGTAATATTAAAGTAGAAGCAATGACTAAGGTCGGTGATGAATCATGGGATGGTAGTAATAAAGATGATGAAAGATACACTAAAGATCAATTTGTTAAACTAGAAGTGTTTGCTAACGGACTAACACCATGTGAAATTAATTATAAACAAGCTACAGGTAGTGTAGCAACGGCTGAAACGAATTATATCAGTTACGAAGAGGATGTTATTCAAGGCGGCGCAATAAACTTATCGCCAGGCGCGA
>Ga0326734_1000225_pt1 | contig 16767 bp, 15 predicted proteins | sample 15_GP2_1315_FD_207944 | JGI IMG/M metagenome (GOLD analysis project Ga0326734, IMG submission 207944) | Glacier ice microbial communities from Ngari, Tibet, China - 15_GP2_131.5 | ecosystem: Environmental > Aquatic > Freshwater > Ice > Glacier | place: China: Ngari, Tibet | collected 2018-07-18 | reverse complement strand
ATCAACAAGACCGAATCCTAAATTTGAACTAGGTGTAATTGATAAAAATTCTGCATTTACAATAACAGATTCTGACAAAGATAATAGTATAATTTATGCAAATAGTGCCTTTGAAAAGTTAACTGAATATTCATTTGAAGAAATTAAAGGTAAGAATTGTAGATTTTTACAAGGACCAGATGGTGATATACAACGTGGTTCTTTTAGAAAATATTGTGATAATATACTTTTAAATAATATAAAACAAAATATTATAAACAAAACCGAATGTCAATATATTACAAAAAATTTCACAAAATCAGGTAAAGTATTTATTAATATAATTACTATAATACCATTTGCACATAATGGTTTGCGATATTTTATAGGATTTCAAAAAAATATTACAGAATATATTATAAATCTTAATTTTAGGAATATCGATACAACATGTACGATTGATATTTATGTTTTATTTGAAATTTTTATAAAAGATGACATTAATTTACATTCATTGTTAAAATACCCGTCTTCTTTATTTAATAATACAGAATATATGATTGGGTTAAAAGATAAAGAAACAGGTGAATTAAAATTAAATAATACATTTTTGAATAAATTTGAATATACACAAGACGATATTGATATTGATAAGATATCATATTTAGATAATGTCCATCCAAATGATATAAACATAAGAGATGCAGCTATTGAAAAGGTGCAAAAAAACGAATATGTTAGAACAACTATTAGATTTTATACAAAGAATAACAATATTATCGAATTATTATGGACAGTTTTACCACATCATCTATATTGCTTTTCTATCATACAAGATATAACTAGGAAACCAAAAACATTAACACATTCCTTAAATCAGTCCTTAAATCAGTCCTTAAGTCACATTCGTCTTTAATACCCTTAACAGTTTTTAAATTATTTTTAAGAAACCATTTATGTCACTGTAAATAGTTCCTTTACCATTTTGTTTAGCTTCTTCTTCATCTAAATTACCAGATAACATAAAATAACCATTTCTTGACATTGTAAGAATATTATTATTAAATCTAATTACAATACCAGTAGTATTTGATTCAATTATTAATTCATCTGGAATACCATAACCTCTAGGCCCAAATGGTCCTTGTTCTCCTTTTATACTAATACCTATAGGCCCTTGTAATCCTTGTATTCCTTGTGGTCCAGTTGGTCCTTGTTCTCCTGTATGCCCTTTTAACCCTTGTAATCCATTATTGCCAATTTGACCTTGTTGTCCTTGAGTTCCTTTCAGACCATTATTGCCTGTAAGTCCTTGAAGGCCTTGAACTCCTTGAATACCGCGTTCTCCTCTATCTCCTTTATCTCCTTCATTTCCTTTATTACCCTTTTGACCATATGGTCCTTGAATACCTTGTAATCCTTGCATTCCTTTTTCACCTTGAAGTCCTAGTGGTCCAATTACACCCTTATTAGGTCCCTGTTCTCCTTTCAAACCTTGTAGTCCTTGTAGTCCTTGTAGTCCTTGTAGTCCTTTTAGTCCTTGTAGTCCTTGAAGTCCAGTGTCACCTTGATTACCTTTTGGTCCTTGAGGACCTGCAGGTCCTTCTATAGGCATATAGTTTAAAGGTAATTGTTGTTGTTGTTGTTGTTGTAATTTTTGAGTAGATAGTAAAGTACCACATCTACATTCTGAAATATTTTCTTTTATTCGTATTTTACTCATAATACTACAAGTTAAATATACTTAATAAAATAATATCGTTTAATTTACGAGAAGTAAACAAAAAATGAAATAAATATAATGTCAATATTTATCATAAATGTCGTATATTTCACGCTCTATTTTTTTAAATATAAGTGAGATTGCATCTTTTGTGGGTCAAAATAAATGGGACAATATTACACCATTTGAAAGAGTATGGAAAAAATACGATAATGAATATAATGTTTGTTTGACTGAATTAAATAATGAAATTTCCAAGAAAAAAATTGACTTGATACTTGTATCAGATCAAGAACTAATTTTACAAGACAATTTAAAAAACAAGTTAATAACTAAAAGACAATTTACAAAATCAATAAAAGAAAATGAAGTTAAAAAAACATTAATTAATAATAATATTACACAAATCATTCAAAAAGTTGAGAATATTTCATTAAGTCAAGCACAAAAAATAGAAAAAGATTTAGGTGAAACAATTATAAAGACGATTGCTAGTGAAATTCATGAAACAAGTGACAAACAAAAAATAACAAATGATGCTATTGATAATTTAGTCAAAACTGGTAAGATTAAAGATATTGAAAAACAAGAATTATTAAAACAAACAGAATCTTTAATTAATAAAACACATGGAACATTGAAGGAAGATTCGGCTATTAAAATTTTTGAAGAAAAAAACAATGTAATATTAGATACTACTCAGGTATATTACAAGTATCTAGTAAATAAAACAAGTGATTACGAATGGTATATTGGTGGTAAAATGGATGGAATATATATTGACAATATTAATAGTGAAAACAATTATGTTGTAGAAGTTAAAAATAGAATGAAAGGATTTTTTACATCATTAAGAGAATATGAATTAACTCAAATACAATTATATTTATTATTAATTGGATATGATAAGGCTAAATTAGTTGAGAAATACAATAATAAAATTAGAGTAACCAATGTTTCAAAACAACAAGATTACATTGACGACACTCTTGAGTATTTGAAGATTTTTATCAATGGATTTATAGAATTTTTATCTGATTTTAATATGAAAATGAAATATATTTCATTAAATGAAAGTGAAAAAAATAAGTTTTTAGATAAATTATATATAAAAAAAATTCACAAATTACGTCAAGAAAAAGCAGAAATGTTAGTTATAAATACACAAGCACAACAAGATTGTCTTTTAGATGATCTCGATGACTTTTAAAAAAAATAAAAATAAATATGTATTTAAAAACAAAGAATATTAATATAATAAATGGAACAAGATGCTTTTCAAACATTTAACGTGATTTTTCAAGATATACCCAAAGAAAAAAATCACTATAATCTTCGTTTAGACGAGACCAATGAGGAAAATAAAAATATTAATTTTAATGATATTTTAATAGGTGTGTTTTTTAACGGTATTAAAGTATTATTTGGAGAATCAACTAATTTACAAAATATTACACAAGAACAATACGAATTAATTAATAAATATATGCAAAGTCTAGGATATACTGTTATATTAAATTACGAATATGATGATAATAAGTTACCTATTAATATTAAAGTATGGTTTGAAAAAAATGCTTAATTTTTTAAATAATTTTTTAAATGTTTAAAAAAAATGAATAAACTTGTAAATATTAATATTATTAATATAGTATGTCTTATACTAAAATATCAAAATTTTATAAAAAAAACCATTTTAAAAGTATTGTAAATAAAACAGACGATATAGAATTCGGTATTATTGAATGGCATACGCAAGACGAAAGTGAAGATAATAACGACTCAGATTCAGATTCTGGTGAATTAGAATGTGTAGACAAATATATTATGAGATGTTTTGGTGTAACATCGGAAGGTATTTCTGTAACATGTAAAATAACAGGTTTTAATCCATTTTACTATATAAAAGTTCCGGAAAAATTTAATAGGGCACAGTTATCATCTTTTGTTAAACATATCAAGAACAGTTATCAATTATTAAAAGTCAAAGTGAATGGTAATTATGTTAATTATTCCACGTGTTTATTGGAGAATAAATGTAAATTAATAGAAAAGAAAGATTTATATGGATTTAGAAATGGTAAAAAATACAGATTTGTACAATTAGTATTTGATAACTATACAGCTTTAAATAAAAGTAAATATATTTTCAAGAATCCTGTTGTTATTCAAGGTGTAAATAGCCAGCCAATGAAATATAAATTATATGAGAGTAATTTTGAGCCATTTATGAGATATTGTCATATGAAAAATATATTAATGGCGGGTTGGGTTAGGATTCCTAGAGATAAATTAACATTGACTCAAAGTAATGCAAGTACTCAGATAGAATTTTCAGTTGATTATAAAGATATTATATCACTAACAGATAAAAAAGATATAGCTAATTTCTTACAAGCAAGTTGGGATATTGAAACATATAGTTATGATGGTACTTTCCCAGATCCTAATATGAGAGTAAAATCACATTGTGGCCAAACCGAATCGGAATATCCTAATGTAATATATCAGATAGCTACTACTTTTAAATATTATAAAGATACTAATATTCTAGTTAAGCATCTTTTAACATTAAAGCATTGTGATCAAATAGAACAAGAAGATCACTCTACTATTATTGTAGAAGAATGTAAAGATGAACAAACATTGATTAAACGCTGGGCAGATATTATTTCAGAAATGGATCCAGATATCATGTATACATATAACGGTGATACTTTTGATTGTAGATATTTATTTGAAAGATCAAAGATATATGGATTAGATGCATATGTATTATCAAAATTAAGTAGATTAATTTCTGTACCAACTGTTCAGAAGAAAGAAACATTTAGTTCAAGTGCATATGGTGATTCAGATTTTGTAAGATTTTATATACCTGGCAGATTAAATTATGACCTTTTAATTCATTATAAACGTGGTATGAAGAAATACCCTAGTTATAAACTTGATTATATAGCGAATGATATTCTTAAACAAGGTAAAAATGAAGTTACACCAAAAGAAATTTTTAGTTTTTATAAAAATGGCGATCCTAAACAAATTAAAACCATCGGATTATATTGCATTCAAGACACTGAACTATTACAAAGATTAGTAGATAAACAACTTATACTCATCACCATTATTCAGTTAGCAAATGTGACATTTGTACCTATTGGATTTCTAACTACTAGAGGTCAAACTATCAAGGTATTTTCTCAGTTATTACGGAAAGCACGTCAAATGGATTTCTTAGTACCGCATACAAATTTTAATGAAGATTCTTTTCCTATTATCGTCAGAACAAAAATTAATCACGAATTAGACCTAGATGACGTTAATAAATACATACAAATTAACTGTGGAAGAAACAAAAATAGTTATGGAAAATTAGTCACTATAAATGGTAAAATTTCTCAAGTTATCGACGATACCACATTTGTAGTCTTGAGTGCACAGGAATTACAGGAGCCTGAACTCTTCACCTCGAAATTCACTTACAGGAACTCTTTCATAAATGTATCTCTTGATAACGGTGATGATCTCGTTGATAATTCTTTTACGGGAGCGACAGTTTTAGACGCGTCTCCTGGTTTTTATGCGGAAAATATAGCTGTCTTAGATTTCGCGAGTTTATACCCTACAATTATGATTAGTCGAAATTTATGTTATTCAACTTTTATAAGACATCCAGAATTTACACCGGAATCACAGGAGCAAGGACTATTTGAAGAGACAAACGATAACGATATTAAAACAGTATATGAAAGATTTAAATGGGATGATAAAATAGAATATACACTTAAACATACATGCGAAGGTGTAGGTAAAAGTGGTAAAGGAAAAGATAAAGTATGCGGAAAACAAGCTTATTTTGACGTTTCATTAACAAAAGAACTAGAACATTTTAAAACTGAAATAGAAGACTTGGAAATAGAATGCGAAAGTCTTTCAGACACAAAAGAACAGAAAAAAATACTCACAAAAATTAAAACAAAAGAAAAAGAATTACAAAAATTTAAAAATAACATCGATACAACAGTAATAGATAAACCCAAATATTATTGTAGAGTACATGACCCTATTAAAAACTCTAGATTACCATCTGAAAAATTCCAAAAAAAAGACGTCAGTTATGACTACATTGTTGTTCAACCTCATCAAGAAGTTAATCAAGAAGGTAAAATGATAACAGTAAATCAAGGTGTATTACCAGCATTATTAGAAGAACTATATTCTGAACGTAAAAAAGTTAAACGAGAAATGGCAAAAGCATACGAAGATGGCAATAAATTACTAGAAGATATTCTTAATTCCACTCAACTTGCGATTAAAGTCTCGCTAAATAGTTGTTATGGTTTCTTAGGAAGAGGACAAGGAAATTTGATTTTAAAAGAGTTAGGTAGTATCGTAACATCAGTCGGAAGAAGTTTAATTCAACAAAGTAAAGATTATGCTGAAGGTCCATTTTTAGATTATATCAAAGAACACAATTCATTAACACAAAAAATAGAATATAAACAACAAGAACATATAGAAGATAATGAAAAAGATATTATATTAGAACAATTTAAAATGAAAGAACCTAAAATCATTGAAATAGATGAAGCACCCAAAAGAAAACCACGAAAAAAAATCTTAAATATTAATTAAATATTCTTATTAAAACAATAATAATTTAATTTAAAATGCTTTAAAATCTTATTTAAAAATAACTATATTTATTATAATATAACTATTTATATAAATATAAAAATTAAAATGGAAATGTTAATTAAAAAGAAAATATCGGATCTGATTATACCAGAATCTATCAATTTCAACGAATTAGTTAAAAACTCTGACACAAAATTATCACTTGATTGTCAATCTAAAATGGTTGAATTACTTAATCAGGAGTTCACAGAAGAAGAAAGCCAGTTTTATATTGCTAGTTTAATGATGTACCTAAACTATCATCCAACTGTAGATTTTCCAGTCAATTTAGAACATGTATTTCATATGATTGGATTTGCAAATAAAGGAAATGCAAAAAGAACGTTAGAAAATAATTTTACACTAAATGAAGATTATAAAATTTTATCCATCAAAAACAGTGATGAAAAGCAACTTCTCCGTACGGAGAAGTTGAATAAAAGTGGATCAGGAATTCTACAAGAAGATATTATGTTAAATGTAGATACAATGAAGCATTTATTTTTAATAGCGAAAACACCTGAAGGGAAAAAAGCGAGAAAGTATTTTATCAAAATAGAAAATATAAATCATAAAGTATTACAAATGGAAATGGAAGAAAGTAAAATAATTCAAGCTAAATTATTAGAAGAAAAAGATAAATGTATTGCTCAATTAAAAGAACAAGAAAGTGTATCTATACTTTATATAGCTCATAATCCGATAGTGAAAAATAAAATGAAAATTGGTATTAGTTCTGAAACAAAATCAAATGATATATTAGTTAGGTTTAATACACATAGAACAAGCAATCCTGATTTTACATTTTTATTCACTTATGAAACACCAAATGCAAAACAAATTGAACATTTAATCAAAACATTACTAAAGCCTTTTAGACTTCAATCACCAGAATGGTTTTCTATTAGTTACGAAAGAATTAAACAAGTTGTTGATTTTGCTATTATGATGTATGATAATTATCATATAAATGAATCTGTTGATAATTTAATAGAATTCGTTAGTAGATATCGTTCAAATAGGCTTATTAATACAAATAAAGCTAGAATACATATTACCAAGGATATTTACGAAGAATGGTTCAAAGAAAATTCTATAATGATTCCAAATGCTAAAATTAGCACTGAAATAATATGTAATGATTTTTACGAATGGTACAAGTTACGACATACAAATACTGATAATTCTCATATAAAATTAGATAGTGGTAATTGGAGTACATCTTTCCAAAAAGAAATTACTAATACTATTAGTGAAATAACTAATTTAGAATACAAACAATCACTTTCATTTAGTGATAGAAAACGTGGTATATATTTTCCAAAATGCGCTGGGTTTATTGGGTTTGAAGTAAAAAGCATGAATAATAAAATGGAATTTTTTGATACATCAGTTTATGAAACTTATGTTAAAACATTCATCACAGTTACAAATAATTCTAGACATAAAGTTGCCAGAAAAGAATTATTAGATGATTTTCTTAACTGGGTTAAAAATGAAAATTATATTAGTAAAAATAAAATAATGTGTAGAACAGCCATATCTAGTATATTTAAAGATGTTTTAATTAACAATATAGAAAGTATCACTGGTAAAAGTGTTCAAAATATATGCAAAATGTCATTTTTTGGATGCTTTATTGGTATATCACATTCCAAATTTCAATTTTTAGGAAATGAATCACCTATAAAAGAACAGATAACAAATACTGAATTAATTAAAAAACATATAAATAATTGGGTAAATGATAAAACCACTAAAATATCAAAAGTATTTCATAAAACAATACAACAAAATAACTTAATATCCGATAAAGATGTTAAATTAATTATGCAATCAAAACATAATAAGGATATTTCATCCTGTAATAGAAAAACTCACTACCATTTAATATTTAATAAAGCGGAACAAGGTTTTATAATTTCACAAGAAGCATTTGAATATTATAATACATTGCTCTAAAATAATTTATCGATCAGATACTCCGTTTAAGTCTTTATTCCATTCCCATCTAATTGATTCGAATTTATTATTAAGAATATCAATTTTATTTTCCATATTGAGTATCGTAACATCAGTGGGAAGAAGTTTAATTCAACAAAGTAAAGATTATGCTGAAGGTCCATTTTTAGATTATATCAAAGAACACAATTCATTAACACAAAAATAGAATATAAACAACAAGAACATATAGAAGATAATGAAAAAAGATATTATATTAGAACAATTTAAAATAAAAGAACCTAAAATTATTGAAATAGACGAAGCACCCAAAAGAAAACCGCAAACATAAATCTTATTAAATATATCAAATTAATTTATTATACCAGAATCTGTCAATTTCAGTGAATTGGTTAAAAACTTTGACACAAAAATATCATTAGATACCCAATTTAAAATACCAAATTTATCTAATATTAATTAAAGATAATATTTTTTATAATTGTATATTATAAAAACATAAAATATGTCAGTATTAAATTATGATATAAATTATTTATTAACTACCCAAATCGATTCCATTGAAACGTTACAAACATATTGTAAAGCAAATCGTGAAATTTCACAAATGTGTTTTGAAAATAAATCCAATATATCTAAACATTTTCTTGATAAATACCAAGTTGATTATAAAGATCCATCTAATTTTATATATATGTATAACAAGGTAAATATTGAAGATTATCAAGATGAAAATAATAGATGGAAATATCCTTCATTGTTGAAATTATATTTAAAAAATTACAAAGTATCTATCATTAATTGTTCAAGAACAAATATAACAAGTTTTCCGATTTATCCTAATATGTTAAAATTTTATGGAAGGGATAATCAATTAACAAACTTCCCAATTCAACCTAAAATGACATATTTTGAAGGAGATAACAATCGATTAACCAGTTTTCCAATCCAACCAAAAATGAATGAATTTAACGGAAATAACAACTTACTAACGAGTTTTCCAAGCCAACCCCGTATGACACGTTTTGATGGAAATGACAATGTATTAACAAGTTTTCCAATTCAACCCCGTATGACAATATTTTATGGAAATGACAATCAATTAACAAGTTTCCCAATTCAACCAAAAATGAGAAATTTTTACGGAGATAATAACCAATTAACAAGTTTCCCAACCCAACCTGAAATGATATATTTTTATGGTCGTAACAATCGATTAACAAGTTTTTCAATCCAACCCCGTATGGCAAAGTTCATAGGAGATAACAATGTATTAACCAATCCAACCTAAAATGACTTATTTTCAGAAAGTATCACTGGTAAAACTGTACAAAAAGCATATAAATAATTGGACAAATGATAAAACCACTAAAATATCAAAAGTATTTCATAAAACAATACAACAAAATAACTTAATATCCGATAAAGATGTTAAATTAATTATGCAATCAAAATATAATAAGGATCGAACAGGATATTTCATCCTGTAATAGAAAAACTCACTACCCCATTTAAAACATTGCTCTAAAATAATTTATCGCTCAGATACCCGTTTATGTCTTTATTCAATTCCGGTAGTTCACCTTTTAATTTTGATAATGTTTCCTGTATTGAATTTTTAGCATTTATGACTAAAGTTCTTATATTATCAATTTCTACGTTATATCTTTGAATATTTTCTTCTAAAACAAATTGATGTTTAATTATTTCATTCTCGAAAAAAAATGATTTGACATTATTGTTGATACTTTCAGATAAATTAACTACTTTATCTAATACTTCCTGTGTATTTACTTTTGTATTGTTATAATTATTAATTATATCGACTTGATTACTGGAAATAATAGAATTAATATTTGTTTGTAATCCTATTAAAAACTCTTGTAAGTCAGTTCTTAATAATAAGTCTTGATTTTTTTTTTCTTGTTTTGAAATTTCATTTAACTGTGTAATTTGGTCAGAAATACTTTTAATTTGACTGGATAAATCAACATTTTTTAGATTATGGGTTACAGTACATTTTTCTAAAATACCATTTAACTCAATAGCGTGTTTATTACATGTTTCTTCTATAATATTTTTTAATACATTTGCCTCTTTATCTTCTATTAATTTATTATCAAATGATATTAATAGTGATTCTTTTAAATTTAATAATTTATACTCTATAAATTCTTTTAATTCACTACATAATTTATTTTCACGTTTCTGACAATCACAACACCCATCTAATAATCTAATTGATTCGAATTTATTATTAAGAATATCAATTTTATTTTCCATATTGTCAAATTTATTAACTAATTCTAGCAAAGCTGTATTTTTTCTAAATATTGACATTAAAGTGTATAATCTATATATATAAATATAATATGAAAAATCAACGAATTAAAAAGTTAAAACAAAACTATATAGCATTTTTAATATTTACTCTTTATTATTTACTCTTTATCATTTACTCTTTATCATTTACTCTTTATCATTTACTTATTATGTTTTAATAATATATTGATTATTTTATCGATTTATTTTGTAAATTAAAGTGAAATGCGTCTAAATTTAAACTTTATAATCTACATGTATATTATAAATAAAATGAAAATATTAGATGTTCTTGTAGAAGACCATCCCATTAGTAGTCAAAAATATGCACTAATCACTATCGTTGGTCCAAATATGCGTCAAAAGTGTGATGTCTGGGGGCTTAAAATTCGTGGTATATGTGACTCTTTAGAATCAGCAAAAGCATTAACTAAGAAACTTATGAAGACTGATAAAGATTTTGATATTTATACAGTCGATGTTGGTAAATTTTTCCCATTAGCAGTTGAACCTTATGATGTTTCTAATGTAGAATATGAAAACGAACAATTAAATACCTTAGTAAAGAGTTATTTAGAAAACAAAGAAAAAGCGAATGAACATTGGCATGATAGAAAACAAGAAATGATGAAGGATGCTTTAAAAGAAGGTCAACTTGAAAGTCAAAAAGAACTAGCAAATAAAAAGGAACATCCAATTGCTGTTTTACAAAGATTAAATACATTTGAAAGTAAAATGAAGGAATTACAAGAACAAATGGACGATTTATCAAGTGATATGGGTTTAACAAAAGACAAATATATGTCTTATACAGATGATGAAAGACATCTTGCAAATAATGAATTAAAGAGTGCTATTAAAAGTGTAAGTAAAGAGTCTGAAGTAAAAGAAACAACCGGACCTACTATTGAAGAAATTAGAAATGAAATCATGCAAGAACTAAATGAGGAAGAACCTAAAGTGCAAGACACTTTAAAAACATTACAAGAATTAGATTTAGAAATTGCAGAATTAACAACAACATTAAATTTAGTAGATGTAACTAATACACCTAGTACACATACAAGACTAACTAGAAATTTAAATGAACTACTAGAGAGTAAAAAATTAATTAAAGATAAATTAAATGATAGCGAATCTATCAATCATTATATTAATAGTAATTATAAAGATAGTAAGCACGATGGTCTTTTTAATTAACTTATTTTTGTGTTTTTGTGTATTTTTATTTTATTGATTTATATTAAAATAAAAACATTATGGATAATCAATTATTTAAAGTATCGATTAAATATATTTTACAAGGAATTATAATTGCCATTGCAGCTTATTATGTACCGATTATCTCTAAGACTAGTCTTAGAAAACCTATTATGAGTGAAATTTTTTATATTTCATTAACTGCGGCAGTCTCAATGTTTATGTTAGATTACTTTTATCTGAATGAACAAAAGAATAAATTATAGTTATATTACATTATATTACATTATATTACATTATATTATATTACATTATATTACATTATATTACATTATATTACATTATATTACATTATAGTTACATTATGATTTTTTTAACATGATAATGATTATTACCTAAGCTCATTTTATGAACGTTCATTTCATATAACTTAAACAAGTCTAAATTTACATAAATGGCATTCATTTCATCCAAACTAATACGATTATATGCTTTTCTATACAAAACATGGTCGATAGATGTTCTATCATATTCTTGACTAGAATAAGTTATATAAGTTTGGTTTATATCTAAATTAAAATTGACACGTGACATTTAAATATTAATAATAAAATAAATAATCATTTATTATTTAAATCAATTTAAATTGATTTAATTAAATTCATTATACTTTTTATTTCAAATTAAAAAATGGATTACTACTTAACTGCATAGAAACATCATTTGAATTAATTCGATTATTTTGTGTTTCAGAGTGCTTGTTATATTTTTCTTGCTGTTGTCCTAAAAGATTTTTAGAGGGTATATTATTTGTAAAGTTTAAGTTCTCAATTCGTTTTTTAGATTTTTCTTTTAATAACATATTATCTGTCACTTTAATTTGACCTAAACTAGCTTTACTATTTGCAACTACTCCTAAAGATGATGTTCTACCATTTGGTCTTTGGCCTTGTAATAATTTTTCTTTTAATTCTGAAATTTCAGCATTTTTATATCTGATTCTATTTTCAGCAGCTGATGTATGGTGATTACCGCTTCCTTTATAATTTTCTACATGGACTGCATTTCTAACTTTTTCAGGATTTTCAAAGGTAGAATACACCATAGAATTTTTGTTTGCATCATTTGCATGTCCAGAATATGAATAATCAGATGTGATTTCTTTATTTGTAGTTTTTGCAAAAGCATTTACAACATTATAACCCATACCGTCTTTTTTATTAGCATGTCCATTATATTTTCCATTTTTCTCAACTAATGTTTCTTTGTTAGTCGTCTTAAAGGTATAATCAGTCATACCAGAATCACCTTTTAAATTTGTTTTAATATTACCAGAATTATCTTGTTTCTCAAGTAAAGTTTCTTTAATAGTTTCTTTAAGATCATCTTGAATACCAATGCGCTGACCACTTGAGCTTTTATTTATATTTAATGTATGTTGATCATTTGTAGTATCCCGTTCCAATTCTAATAAATTTATGCTCTTTTTACCATAATCATTTACACCTGGTATTTTAGAACCAAGATTTCTTTGTGTATCTGAATCTAATTGGTTACGTCTTGGATTTTGGAAAAGAGAACTAAAATCTAAATTAGACGTGTTGTCAATGTTACCTATACTTTTAAGTCTAGGTCCAGCGCTTAATAATTCATTCGACATAGCACCCCCATAATATTCTAGATTTTGATTTTGTCTTGAAGTTTGTGTCATATTTTCATAATTATCACCAGATTTATTTTTTATAATAGCACCTGTACTTGTAAATAAACGATCCTGACCTAATTCAAAATGTGTATCTGGACTATTTTTAGAAACATTACCTGTTATACCCCGTACAGACCCCATTTGACCAGCCTTCATTCTACCTTCGTAACTAACTTGTTGGTTATTTGCAGTTCTTAAAGAATCTATTGTTGGTTGTCTAACATTATTAAGAGGATTGGCAATCGTCCCCCCAATAGGAGCTGACACTTTTTCTTCATAAAATGGCTTTTCATTCTGTCTATATGCCGAAGGAATATATCTTGATGTGTCAATATGATCTGTTAATAGTGGCGCCCCATATATATTTTGAGATACTTGTTCAAATTGAGGCGATCTTTCTTGTTTATGTATAAATGTTGATGTATTACCTGTATAATTATCCAATTTTGATTCATTTGTAAATGTTTCTACATTTTGTTTAATATTACTTCCAAAAAATGGTACCATATTAGAATGTTCCCGTTCAATGACCTTGCCTGATAATAAACTTACTTCTTGATTACTAAATGTACCTATCCCAAAATTCGAATAATTATCATCACTCGGAGCACCTAAACTCGCTAACTTGAACATAGGTCTATCAGTTACTGCTATATTAGGTGTTTCTAATACATTACTACGTCTATTAATATTATTCGTCTCTGATAAGTTTTTCTCTTTAATATTAGTATGTAATATAGTCTCGTTACCCATAGAACTATAAGAATTATATATAGGTGGTAAAATACCAGTCAAGGCTGGATTTTCAGCATCTTTATAATTATTTAATGACATACGTAATAATTGGTCATTCGCAGCATTCACTTTATTACTGTTATATATATTTAACGAATTCGGCTTCTCATTTTCCATCATCATAACATTATCTTTGTCATCTATATTACGAATAGTTTCTTTTTTTCTACCAGATTTATCTTGTAAATAATACCCAGTTAATCCTGTTATACCAATTAACATTAATGTTTCCATATTTATTAATATAACAATATAAAAAAAATATAAAAAAACATTTATTACTTAAATTAATTAATAAATTTTTTTTCAATGTATAATAATATAATATAGATGACCCTACAAATAATACTACTACTTTTTATTAGTATATACTTCATCTATTATTTTTTAAATTCTAAAACTACCGCTTCGTGTAAAATATCTGAGGATAATCCATCGTGTAAAATGTATAATAGTAGAGATATATATAGTAAATGTTCTGCTATGTGTATTCACAAATACCCCAAATCAATTTATAATGATACATATGAATTAAAAGATAACATGCACGTTTGTGAATGTAAAATAAAAGAAGAATTTACTCCAATAAAACAAAGTACTATTAATAATCCAATATTAGGTAAAGAAATTAAAAATGACTCTCTTTTTTCTGATAGAAATTATGTCGAAAAAACACAAAGTGATAGACTAAGTTCTTTAATATTTGGTCAAATACAGTAATTTTAATTATGATTTTAATTATGATTCATATTTCAAGTTTTATTTAAAAATTGAACTTTAAGTTTACAAGTGCTTTTAAAGTGTTACAAGTACTTTTATAAGTGCTTTTATAAGTACTTTTATAAGTGCTTTTACAAGTATTGATAATCAAAAGATATCTCCTATTTATATTAATCAAGCATCATATAAACTTGTGCCTCGCTAGTGTTTTGTTTTAATACATCAGTGTTAGACGTATTTTCAACAAACTTTAATTGTGTTAAATCCCATGTTGTACCAAAACGTCCTTTAAAATACCAAATTTTAGCACATTGAATAATCCCCTTAAAAATTTTACCTTTACATAAATTTTCTGATAATTTATCATCGCTATTGATTACAAGCTGTTCCTTTTGTGTATTAAAAATAACAAAGTCAAAATTACCATTTTTATCTCTTGGCAAAGAAATTTTCATTAGTTTAGGATACGTCTTATTTTCACGAAGAATTGGTCCGTAAATATTAGAAATATCACCTGGTTCATAATCAGAATCAGTTTTAAATAAATGTAGTGATTCTTGAATAAGTTCAATAATTCTTTTGTCAAGTGCTTCTAAAGACTCCTTGTATTTTACACTGATTTCAGAATTACTCTGATTAAGAGAACAATCAATATGACAATTTGTAAAATTAGAATAATTATTAGTATTAATCTTTACACCAAATGGCATATACATTTTACCAGTAACTAATTGCAAAGGTTCTTTGTTATACATAATCTTTACTAGTCTACCGCTTTTTGCAAGTTTAAGTTGTGAAAGATCAATATCTGAAAGACTAGTACTCATATTTTTATTAATATTTTAATATCTAAATTTATTTTTCATTTTTTTTTAACTATTATCATTTACTAAGCTGTAGGGAATAATTTACCAGGTTTTACAAAAGTTCTAAAAGTATTATTATTCATAGACGGATTAGGATATGCTACCTTTAACCAACAATTACTGCTATCAGAATCGTTTGCTGATATTGCTCTTGAAAATCCAATACAGGTTTTAGTAGCATTACACTGTTGAGTACAATCAAATAAAGTTCCATTAACTTCTCCTATATCAGTTCCAGTACTTGTGAATTGTACAAATGGTTTTGGCATATATAATTGCGAACTTATATTTATATCATTTACTGTTCCTGGAGGTCCTTGAACACCTTGAACACCTTGTGGTCCTTGGGCAAAAGCCCTGCCACCTACCGTAAATGAACCAGCATCAACTGTACCTTTAACTTTTACATTCCCATCAGAATCAACAACGAATCTACCACCTACTACATTAGGAGCATCGATGGAAAATGCACCATTACCACCCATACTAATACCATTTTCAACACGTAAAGTTCCTTGAACACCTAAATTACCATTACCACCCAATTCTTTACCTACTATCATACCTTTTTTATTTAAAACATATAATTCATCTTCGCTCATAGTATGCATTCTACCTTGTCCTGCTGCCCCAGTCCCTCTAAGTGTTAATCCATTACCTTCATCATTTACATTAAATCTCGTACTTCCAGCCATATTAGACCAATTTATTAATCCATTTGGCTCTGAACCAACTAATCCGTTGAACCATCCAATGCCCATTAAGTGAATTCTACCTTTAATACCTTGGATACGAATCGCATTGTATTTATTAACTTG
>Ga0326734_1000224_pt1 | contig 16768 bp, 16 predicted proteins | sample 15_GP2_1315_FD_207944 | JGI IMG/M metagenome (GOLD analysis project Ga0326734, IMG submission 207944) | Glacier ice microbial communities from Ngari, Tibet, China - 15_GP2_131.5 | ecosystem: Environmental > Aquatic > Freshwater > Ice > Glacier | place: China: Ngari, Tibet | collected 2018-07-18 | reverse complement strand
GTGATGGGCAACCCCAAGGGCTCCGCCTGGTTCCCTTACTCGTCGCCGGCCTTGTTCTCGGTCACCATCGGTTTTGTCGGCGTGTGGCTGTTCTCGGTACTGGACCGCAGCCCGCAGGCGGCCAAGGAACGCGCCGCGTACAAAGCGCAGCAGGTCCGCTCTGAAACCGGCTTGGGCGCTTCAGGGGCTTCTGGGCACTGAACCCATCGGGTGGTAATTTAGAAAAAACCGGGCATTTTGTCCGGTTTTTTCTTGCCCGGCCCTGTTTGCAACTTCAGCTTTTCAGTGCCCGCAGCTTTAAAAAAGCCAGCGCCGCCATGACGGCATCGTTCAAGGCGTCATGGGCCGACCAGACAGGCAGGCCCAGGTCTTTCATCAGGGTGTCAAAACGCAGGTCAATCGCTGCATTGCCCCGTGCATGGTGCGGCAGCTGGTGGAATTTGTAGTCGTGGTACAGCGCAGAGACTTCGATTTTCGGTTGCGGCAGCCCCATGCCCAGCATCGGAAAAAGCACTCGGTTAATCATGGCCAGGTCAAATTCCAGGTAATAGCCCACCAGCGGCCGGCTGCCAATGAAATGCATGAGCTGCATCACGGCCTCGTCGGCGCTGATGCCTTGCGCCACATCCTGCTCACGCAAACGATGCACCCGGACGCTGCCGGCTGAAAACTGCCGTTTTTCAGGCCGGACCAGCAATTCCAGGCACTCGCTGGTCATGATGCGGTTGCCGCGTATACGCACCGCGCCTATGGCGATGATGTTGTCTAGCTTGACGTTCAGCCCAGTCGTTTCGCAGTCCAGCGCCACCCATTCCTCATCGGGCGCCGGGTCCCACATGAAACGAAAACGCGGATCGCCCAGGTGGTAGAGCAGCCACTCGCGCTGAAGTGCTTTGGCCCAGCGCACCGGTGGCAGGCGGTAGGCGCTCACAGCGTTTCCAGGTGAAAGCGCTGGTTCAGCAGCGCCTTGAACTGCTTGACGACGCCCAGCGTGTCCTTGAGCAGGTCGCGGTCCAGGCTGCTGAGTTTTTCCAGCTGGACCTCATCGGCTACCGCCTGGCCGGTGTCGAGTTGCTGCAAGCCGATTTTCAGCTTCAGGCCCATGAAGAAGTGCAGGCTGTCGATCAGGTCATTGGCCAGCTTCTCCGGTAGTGCACCGGCGGCCACCAGCGCTTTGGCACGGGCTGCCGTGGACGTGGCGCCAATGCCGTGCGCCAGCGCCAGGCTGCGCAGGCCGTGCACCAGGGGAAATGTGCCGGCTTTCTTGATGTCCAGCGCCTGCTTGTCATGATCGCCTAGAAAAAGCAGCCGGCTCCACCAGACACCGCCCTGGCCAAAGGCATTGGCTGCGGCGGCAAAGCGGGCCAGCATGGCGTCGTTGTCAGCGGCAATTTCATGAACTGCTGCCCGGACCTGCTCCAGCAAGGCCCGGTCTCCGCACACTGCATGGGCATCCAGAAAAATGGCCAGTGCCATCAGCCCATCGGGCGTGGCGGTCAGGAGCCACAGGCGAGCCGTTTGGCTGAGCTCGCTCACGCTCTGGCACCATGCGGGGTTGCTGAGCATGACGTTGCCAGGGCATGGCGGATAGCCAAAATCAGCCAGCGCGGCTGAGAATTGCCGGCACACTGCCGCCACATCCACCGAAGGCTGATAGCCGTCGCGCAGGACCAGGCCATTGTCCTGGTCGGTCTTGAGCAATTGCTCGCCCCGCCCTTCACTGCCCATCACGAACAGGCAGCTGTTGGCTACCAGGTCCGGGGGCGCAATGAGCTGCCAGGCGCGTTCGAACAATTTGGCATTCAACTCCTGCACCAGGCGGGCAATCATGTCGATGTGGGTGCCGCTGCGGTGCAGCAGCGCAATCAAGCGTGTGATTTGCGCGGCGGGCGCCTCGAGGCCGGGCACATCCCGGGCATCCTGGATCTGGATGTTGATGAGGTAGGAATGGTTGGACAAAAAACTGAACAGGTCCAGGGCTTCCAGCACGCCGGCAATGTGCTCGCCCTCGGCCACCACCACCCGGTGTACCTTGTGCCGGATCATGACGGCCAGGGCATCGCCCAGCTGGTCGCCGGGCCGCACCTTGATGAGTGAAAAGTTGGCCAGGCCCCTGACGGCCAGGCGGTCCAGCGGGGTGCCGTCCAGAATGGCGCGTTGCAGCCCGGTCGCGGTGAAAACCCCGATAGCAGGCGGTGACAGCCGACTGTCACGCACCAGCAAAGTCGCGGTGCGCAGGGCATGGAACTGCCTGACCACGCCCAGAATCGACGTGTCCGCATCCACATAATGCGGGGGCCGCACAAAAGCCTCGTCCACCCGCGCCATCGTCAGCGACTGCAGCTCATGCCGGCTTTGCCGTTCGGACAAGGCGCTGAGCTTGTTGGACAGGTCGGAAAACAGCAGAGCGCCAAAGGTGGCGTTCGCGGCAATCAGGTCGCTGACGGCCTGCCGCGCCAGCTGGTACGCCACCACTTCTTCTGCCGCCATGAAGCGGCTGCTGACCTTGCCAGCCATCAGCCCCCGGCCGTCGAAACAGTCGTCCGGGCCGTAGGTAGCCGCCACGTCCTGGTCGTCGAATTGCTGGACAAAGCCCTTGATGATGATGAACAGGTGGGTGGGCTGCGCGCCCGGCGCCAAAATGGTGGCGCCCTGAGGGAAATAGGCAATGTCCACGCTGCCTTGCACCTGCTGCTGCTCCTCGATCGTCAGGCAGTCAAAAGGGGAAGCCAGGAAATTGAAGGCACTTGGCATGATGAACGTCCAAAGTTGCTGGGTTCTGCCAATTTTCCCACTGGCGAGCTGGCAATTTACTGACGCCGCACACCTGCGGCCACACTGGCTCCGGCGTTCCAGCCGGGGCCGTCGAACCAGGCATCGCCCTGCAGGCAGGCCCGCAGCATGGGCAAGGAATCGAGCCCCCAGAACAGCTTGTCGTCCACCGTGAAAGCCGGCACGCCAAATACGCCCAGCGCCATGGCTTCATCGGTGTTGCGCTTGAGCTGGGTTTTGACATCGTCACCATCGACGTCGCGCCGAGGTGCCATCGCACTGCTCAAGGTTTGCAGACGGGCCAAGTCGGCGGCCTCGGCACCGCCCTGCCAGACATGGCGAAAAATGGTTTCACAGACATAGCGACTGGGCGCAGCAGGCTTGGCTTCGGGGCTGCAGGCCAGCGCCAGCCGCAACAGCGGCAGCGGGTTGAATGGATGGCTGGCCGGCATTTGCAATGCGACGCCTTGGCGGTGCGCCAGCCACAGCACCTGGCGGTACGTCCAGTCGCGCTTGGGCGGGATTTCTGCCGGGCCCAGCTGGCCGTGGTGCTTGAGCATGGCGCCAAACAGCACCGGCTTGTAGCTGAGCTGGTAGCTCAAGCCGCGCAAGGTGTTCGGCAAGGCCTCAAACGCCAGGTAGGCGTAGGGCGAGATGAAATCCAGGTAGCAGGTGATGTGCTTCATTTCACCGCCCAAAGCTTGAAGAGGGGAAGTGCACGGGTGTCATGTCTGCAAAGCCGCCATGCGCTGCAGGATGACGTTCCAGGTCGTCCGCTTGCCCGCCTCCGTGGCAGCGCTCCACCCGGCAATCTCGTCGCGGGTGCGAAAGCAGCCTTCGCACAGCCCGGACGCGGCATCCATGCGGCACACCGAAATGCAGGGCGACGAAATAGCCAGTGCCGCATCCGGCGTGGGGGCGCGCAGGCTGACCAGGCGAACGGCATGCTGCCAGTCTTGGTTTTTCTCGCTATCGTCCACGGCCAGGTCTGCGACCGGCGCACCCGTCAAGGCCTGCAACTGCCGGGGCGACAGCTGGAAAACCGCCTGCGGGTGCCCGGCTGCCGCCCATATTTCGTCAAAACGAAACAGCGACTGGTCAATGAGGGTGACCGAAGGCGTGGCATGCGCCAGCGGAGACACGCCACCAATCGAAAAGCCGGTGCAGGCCTTGACGAATTCCGCATTGGCGCGGCCAAGCCGTGTGCCGTCGGGACACACCAGCGCCTCGACTTTCTTTTCATCCACACGCCGGTCGCCAGAGGTCACCACCAGCACGGCGGCATTGTCGGATTTGCGGCGAAAAATGATGCTTTTGGCAATCTGCCCGACCGCCACGCCCAGCGCGTCCGCCGCCTGCTGCGCGGTACATGCAGCGTCGTCGAGCATGACAGGCGCATGCGGATGGCCATTGGCCTGCAGCACGGCGACCACGCGCTGCGCAGCTTCGGGAAGGACTTTCAATTCTGCACCACACATCAGTTCATCCTCTTGTTCAGCAAGGCCGTCGCGGCTCGGGAGTTGGGCTGGCGGTCCAGGAAACTGCTGATGAACTGGCCCGCGTCGACCAGCCTGTCCAGGTCAATGCCGGTGTCGATGCCCATGCCGTGCAGCAAATACACCACGTCTTCCGTCGCCACATTGCCGGTCGCGCCCTTGGCATACGGGCAGCCGCCCAGCGCGGCCACCGAGGTATCGAACTGCCAGACGCCCATCTGCAAGGAGGCCAACGTGTTCGCCAGCGCCATGCCGTAGGTGTCGTGGAAATGGCCCGACACGCCGTCCAGGTCATAGTGCCTGAGCGCCGCCTCCAGGGCGCGCTGCACCTTGGGCGGCGTGCCCACGCCAATGGTGTCGGCCACGCCGATGTGCTGCACGCCGATGTCCTTCATCAGCCGCGCCACCATCTCGACCCGTTCCGGCGCAATCTCGCCCTCGTAAGGGCAGCCGACGGTGCAGGAAATGGCGCCGCGCACGTAGATGCCGTTGGCCCGGGCGCTAGCTGCCACCGGCCGGAAGCGCTCGATGCTCTCGGCAATCGAGCAGTTGATGTTGCGCTGGCTGAAGGCTTCGCTGGCCGCGCCGAACACCACGATCTCGTCGGGCCACAGTTCGGGTGCAGTCGCCATGGCCGCCTCCAACCCTTGCAGATTGGGCGTAAGCACCGAGTAGCGAACGCCCGGCTTGCGCCGGATGCCGGCCATGACCTCGGCGTTGTCGGCCATCTGCGGCACCCATTTGGGCGACACATAGCTGGTGACCTCGATCTCCGTGAGGCCCGCGTCCTGCAGGCGGTGCACGAGTTCGATCTTGACGCTGGCAGGCACCGGCGATTTCTCGTTCTGCAAGCCGTCGCGTGGGCCGACGTCGACAAGTTTGACTTTGGAAGGTAATTGCATGGGCTCAGTATCCTTTGTTCGGGTCAACCACGCCTGCGAGGCTGGCAATCGGCGCGCCCTCCTCCAGCGCCCGGATTTTTCCGGCGATCTGCGCAATGCTTTCGTCGCGCAGCGTGCGCGCCGAGGTGTGCGGCGTGACGGTGATTTTCGGGTGTTGCCAGAAGGGGTGCGCCAGCGGCAGCGGTTCGGTGCGGAACACATCGAGCGTGGCGCCGGCCAGGTGGCCGCTGTCAATCAGCGCGATCAGGTCTTCATCGACCAGGTGGCTGCCGCGCGCCACGTTGATGACGTAGCCGCCCGGCTGCAGGCGGGCCAGCGTGTCCCGGCGCATGATGTTGCCGGTGTCCGGCGTGAGCGGCAGCAGGCACACCAGAACGCGGCTGGCCGCCAGGAAATCGTTGAATCCGGCTGCGCCTGAAAAGCAGTTCACGCCGGGAATGGCTTTGGCCGACCGGCTCCAGCCCCGCACCGGAAAGTCGAACTGCGCCAGCGCGCGGCCGACGCGCTCGCCCAGCACGCCCAGCCCCATCACGCCGACCGGAAAATCGGCGCGCAGGCGCGGCTTGCGGTACGACCATTTGCCTTCGGCCGCATCTGAGTCGTAACCATCGAATTCGCGAAAATGCCGGATCACCGCGTGGCACACGTATTCGGCCATCTGCACCGACATGCCGGCATCGTCGAGCCGCACGACGGGCACACCGGGCGGCAGGCGCAGCTTCAGCAAGGCATCCACGCCGGCGCCGATGTTGAAGATGCCCTTGAGCCGTGTTTGCTCGTCGATGAAGGGCTGCGGCGGCGCCCAGACCACGGCGTAGTCGGCAAGCCGCGCGCCGGCAGTCCAGACCTCCACCTCGGCGCCGGGAAAAGCGGCCCGCAGGCCGTCCAGCCAGGGCTGGGCTTTGGTGTCGGTACAGCAAAAACTGATGCGCATGCAGGGCTCCGGAAATGTCAAGCTGCAAGTTTCAAGAGGGCGGACCCTTCGGTGACCTGGTCGCCGGGTGCGTACATCAGTTCCTCGACCATGCCGTCGGCCGGCGCGGCAATGGTGTGCTCCATCTTCATGGCTTCCATCACCGCCAGTGGCTGGCCCTTTTGAACCACATCGCCGGCCTTGACCAGGAACGACAGGATTTTTCCCGGCATGGGCGCGGTAAGGCGCCCCCCCTCGGACTGATTCTCGCCGGCGTGGGCCAGCAGGTCGATGGCCGTGATCTGGGTGGCGCCCCGGACGGTGAAGACATGGTCCACCTCGCCCTGGGCATAGACCGTTGCAGTCAAGCGCTGGCCGGCGAACTGGATGTCGATGCCCTGCGCCCCTGGAACAAACACCAGCGGCGCCGACACGTCGCCCACCGCCAGTTGCAGGCCGCCGTCATGCTGGTAGGTCAAGGCCGCTTTGGCGTGCTCGCCATGGAAGTCGAACTCGAAGGGCCGCACCGTCACGCCATGCGTTTGCCAGCCGTCGCGGCGACTGAACGGGTCGCGGCCTTCGGCGGCCTTCTCCGTCAACAGGGTCTGGGCGATGGCCGCGGCGGCCGCCATGGCCAGCCCGACCGGCTCCTGCTTGAACAGCACCGCTTCTTCGCGCGGAATCAAGGCCGTGTCCAGGTTGGCCTGGGCAAACGACGGGCTGCGCACGACGTAGCGCAGGAACTGCACATTGGTGTTCAGCCCAACGATGCGGGTCTGCGCCAGCGCCTCGTCCAGGCGGGCCAGCGCTTCCTCGCGCGTCTGGCCGTGCACGATGAGCTTGGCCACCATCGAGTCGTAATACGGCGAGATGGTGTCGCCCTGGCGCACGCCATCGTCGATTCGGACGGTGCCCCGTTCAAATGCCGTGCAGGCCGGCTTGTCATAAACATGCAGCGTGCCGGTGGTGGGCAGGAAGTGGTTGTCCGGGTTCTCGGCGCAGATGCGCGCCTCGATGGCATGGCCGTTGATCTTCAACTGTTCCTGCGCCAGCGGCAGCGGCTCGCCCGACGCCACGCGCAATTGCCACTCCACCAGGTCCAGCCCGGTGATGGCTTCGGTCACCGGATGCTCGACCTGCAGCCGGGTGTTCATCTCCATGAAGAAGAAATTCATGCTGCCGTCCACCCGCTGCTCGACGATGAATTCCACCGTGCCGGCGCCCACATAGTTCACTGCCCGCGCCGCCGCCACGGCGGCTTCGCCCATCTGCTTTCGCATCGCCTCGCCCAGCCCGGGCGCGGGGGCTTCTTCCAGCACCTTCTGATGCCGCCGCTGCACCGAGCAGTCGCGCTCGAACAGGTAAACATAGTTGCCATGCATGTCGCCAAACACCTGGATTTCAATGTGGCGCGGGCGCTGGGCGTACTTTTCGACCAGCACCGTGTCGTTGCCAAAGCTGTTGATGGCTTCGCGCTGGCAACTGGCCAGCGCGGCCGCGAAATCTTCGGATTTATCCACCGCCCGCATGCCCTTGCCGCCGCCGCCCGCGCTGGCCTTGATCAGCACCGGGTAGCCGATGCGGTCGGCCTCGCGCTGGAGCAGCGCCGGGTCCTGGTCCGCGCCGTGGTAGCCGGGCACCAGCGGCACGCCGGCTTTTTCCATCAGCTGCTTGGACTCGGCCTTCAGGCCCATGGCCTTGATGCTTGATGCCGGCGGGCCGATGAACACCAGCCCGGCATCCAGGCAGGCTTTTGCGAATTCCTCGTTTTCGCTTAAAAAGCCGTAGCCGGGGTGAATCGCCTCGACCCCTAGGGCTTTAGCGGCTTCGATGATGCGCTCCCAACGCAGGTAGCTGTCTTTTGGCGCGCTGCCGCCGATGTGAACCGATTCATCGCAAAAACCGACATGCTTGGCGCTGGCGTCGGCGTCCGAGTACACCGCCACGGTCTTGATCGCCATGCGGCGGGCGGTGGCGGCCACGCGGCAGGCGATTTCCCCTCGATTGGCAATCAGTATTTTTTTAAACATGGGGATCGTTCTTTGAAAAAGGGGACTTCAGGGAAAAAGCGGGCAACAAGCCCGGGTCGGGCTTGCCGCTGAAAATGCGGGCCACGCGGGTGAACAGCTGCTTCAAAAACCGCCAGCACCGACGGATCAGCCAGACGCTGAGCGCCAGCACCAGCAGCAAAACAGGAATGAAAACCAGAGGATAGGCCACCGCCAGCCACAGGCCCGCCGGAACCAGCGTGTCTTCGACCAGCGAAGTGCCGATATTGCTGAACGGCTCCGGCGAGGTGTTGATGGCCGCCCGCGACGTGGCTTTGGCAGCAAAGCTGGTGGTTGCGAGCGTCCCGCCTACCAGGGCAGCTACCAAACTCATGGCGCCGCTGTCGGCGCTGAATACGCCCGCCGCCAGCGCCGCGCCGGCCGGGATGCGGATGACGGTGTGCACCACGTCCCAGAGCGAATCGAGCCCCGGAATCTTGTCGGCGAAAAACTCGACGAACACCATGAAGCCGCTGGCGCCAAGGACCACCGGGTTGGCCAGCAGATGCAGGCCCTGCGGCAGTTCCATCCAGCCCAGGTAGCCCGCCAGGCCGGTCAGCAGGAGCACCAGGTACAGGCGTATGCCACTGGCCCAGCCGACGGCGCCGGCCAGGGCAATCAATTGAGCGGTATCCAAGGCTTGCATGGTGCGGCTCCTTTAAAAAACTCAGACCAGCCAGAACGGCTTGCGTTTTTGCAGGAAGGACTGCACGCCCTCCCGGCCTTCGCTGCTGGTGCGGATGTCGGCAATGCCCTCGACCGTCCGGCCGATCAGCGGCGCCTCGATGCCCTGCCCGGCCACTTCCTGCACCAGCATCTTGCAGCTGCGCACCGCGTTCGGGCTGGCGCTGACCAAGGCGCTTGTCAGTTCCGCCACCTTGGCATCCAACCGGTCGGCGCTGACCACCTCATGCACAAAGCCGATGCGGTGCGCCTCCTTCGCGTCAAAGCGCTCGGCCGTCAAAAAGTAGCGGTGCGCCGCCCGCGCGCCCATGGCGCGGATCACATACGGGCTGATGGTGGCCGGAATCAGGCCCAGTTTGACTTCGCTCAGGCAGAAGTTCGCCGTGTCCACGCTGACCGCCATGTCGCAGGCCGCCACCAGCCCCATGCCACCGGCGTACACATCGCCCTGGATGCGGGCGATGGTGGGCTTGGGGCAGGCGTACATCACGCGCAGCATCTCGGCCAGCGCAGCCGCGTCAGCCAGGTTTTCTTCCCGCGTGTAGTCGGCCATGCGGCGCATCCAGTTCAGGTCCGCCCCGGCGCAAAAGGCCGGGCCGGTGGCGGCCAGCACCACGGCGCGCACCTCGGCGCGGCTGGCAGCGTCCTGGAAGGCGGCGGTGATCTCGGCAATGACCTCGTCGTTAAAGGCGTTGCGGATGTCGGGACGGCTGAGGGTGATGGTTGCCACCCCCCCTGCTTCATGGAAGTCAAGCATGTTCATTTGTCCTCGTCGGTGGCATGAAAGCCCTGCGCATCAAGAAACTCGGCAACCTGGGGTTGCCACAGTTGGGGAAAGCGGCTAAACAGCAAATGGCCATCGTCGCCCTGGGGCGGAAATTGCACCATCCGGGCCTGGCCGCCTGCAGCCACATAGGCTGCGTGCCACTGGCGTGGCAGTTCGGCACCAAAGTACCTGTCGTTTTCGGTGTAGATCCAGAGCATAGGCATGCGTGCCGTCTTGCCGTAACCGGCGAACATGCGCTCCAGCGCCTGTGGTGCGCAGGGCCGCTGAGGCTGGGTCTTGGGGTTGCCTCCGCCGCCACCGGCGAAATTGATGCTGGCCTGCACGCCCGGCGGATTCAGCGCCGCGACAGCGACCGCCGTGGCCCCGCCGTACGACTGGCCCATCACCACGGCCCGGTCGTGCGCGGCATCGGGCCGCTGGCGCATGGCAGCCAATACTGCCAGCGTCTGCTCGGCAGCGGCCGCGTAGCCCGGCGGGTATCTTTTCGCATTGCAGGGACCGGAGTCCTCGATATCGGGTCCGCCGCTCACACCGTAACCGATGCGCGTAAGAACTGCCACGATAAAGCCGCGCTGCACCAAGAACTTGGACGCATCCAGGTAGCGGGCGCGGTTCATACCTGCCCGGCCTTCGGCATCGGGCGCGCGGCCATGGCTGAGCACCAGCACTGGCGCGGGCCGGGGATTGGCGTCGTCATGGAAAACCGTGACTTTGATGGTCTGCTCGACCGCCTTGCCGTAAGCGTCGTTCACCTTGACTGGAAGATCGATCTGCTCTTCGTGCAGCCTGGCCTGGGCGCAGGGAAGAACGAGAAGCGTCAGCCAGACAAGCGTTTTCCAAGCCATAAAGCATCCTTTTTTTAGCTGCATCACATCCTGAACAAACCGAATTTCGTTTCGGGAATCGGTGCGTTTTGCGACGCGCTCAGGCCCAGCGCGAGCACCCGCCGCGTGTCGGCCGGGTCGATCACGCCGTCGTCCCAGAGCCGCGCCGTCGCGAAATACGGATGGCCCTGCGCTTCGTACTGGCTGCGGATCGGCGCCTTGAAGGCTTCTTCTTCCTCCGCGCTCCACGCGCCGCCCTTGCCCTCGATGCCGTCGCGCTTGACAGTGGCGAGCACGCCGGCCGCCTGGTCGCCGCCCATGACGCTGATGCGCGCGTTCGGCCACATCCACAGGAAACGCGGTGAAAACGCCCGGCCGCACATGCCGTAGTTGCCGGCGCCAAAGCTGCCGCCGATGATGACGGTGAACTTCGGCACCGCCGCCGTGGCGACGGCCGTGACCATCTTGGCGCCGTTGCGGGCAATGCCCTCGTTCTCGTACTTGCGGCCGACCATGAAGCCGGTGATGTTCTGCAGGAACACCAGCGGAATCTTGCGCTGGCAGCACAGTTCGATGAAGTGCGTCGCCTTCAGCGCCGACTCGCTGAACAAGATGCCGTTGTTGGCGATGATGCCGACCGGCATGCCCTCGATGTGCGCGAAGCCGCAGACCAGCGTGGTGCCGTAGCGGGCCTTGAATTCGTCGAACGCGCTGCCATCGACGATGCGGGCGATGATCTCGCGCACGTCGAAGGGCTTGCGCACATCGACGGGAATCACGCCGCACAGCTCTTCTGCTCCGAATTTAGGAGCTACCGGCGCTTGTCCCGCTTGCGCAAAAGCCTTGTTTTTGTTCAAATTCTTGACCGAAGCCCGCGCCAGCGCCAGCGCATGCAGGTCGTTTTTCGCCAGGTGGTCGGCCACACCCGACAGCCGGGTGTGCACATCGCCGCCGCCCAGGTCCTCGGCGGTGACGACTTCGCCGGTCGCGGCCTTCACCAGGGGCGGACCGCCCAGGAAAATCGTGCCCTGGCTCTTGACGATGATGCTTTCGTCGCTCATGGCCGGCACATAAGCGCCGCCGGCGGTGCAACTGCCCATCACCACGGCGATCTGCGAGATGCCCAGCGCGCTCATGTTGGCCTGGTTGAAGAAAATGCGGCCGAAGTGGTCGCGGTCGGGAAACACCTCGTCCTGGTTGGGGAGGTTGGCGCCGCCCGAATCGACCAGGTAGATGCACGTCAGGTTGTTTTGCTGGGCGATTTCCTGCGCGCGCAGGTGCTTCTTGACGGTCAGCGGGTAGTAGGTGCCGCCCTTCACCGTCGCGTCGTTGCAGACGATCATGCAGTCCACCCCGCTGACGCGGCCTATGCCGACGATCAGTCCGGCGCACGGCGCATCGCCCTTGTACATGCCGAGCGCGGCCAGCGGCGCGACCTCCAGGAACGGCGTGCCGGGGTCGAGCAGCATCTGCACCCGGTCGCGCGGCAGCAGCTTGCCGCGCGCCGTGTGCCGGGCCCGGGCGACTTCGCCACCGCCGGCGGCGGACCTGGCGAGCTGCACATGGAGGTCGTCCACCAGCGCGCGCATGGCGCTGGCATTGGCCTGGAAGTCGGCCGAACGGGCGTTGAGCTGGGTGTCTAGCGTGGTCATGGGTACTTTGGATGGGGCTGGTTATTCTTCAAAATGTGGCCGGTCAACGTCATGGCAAAGCCCTGCGCCAAATGAATGTAGCGCGGCGCATGGCGGTGCGCAACCAGGCTTATCAAGAAGGGACGGCGCCTGTTGTCGCCGGGCGTTTTGCAGCGCGCAGGGCGGCGCGCCCAAGGTGCTGATGGCGTCGATGCGTTTTTGTTGTCGGTCATGCTTGTCTCCTTGCGGCCGCCATCCAAGGCAGATGCTGCAGTATGGCGCAGGCGGTCAGCCGGCAGCCGCCCAAAGGCGCCATCGAGGTTGCAAATCGCGCCAGCATGCGGCACACTTTCGGCCATGCCATCGCCTTCAGCCGCCTGCACGCCTTCACCACCACCCAGGGCGGCAGCCCTGACGCCAATCGCTTTTGTGCAGGCTATCGTGCTGGCCTACGAACACCGCGGCATGCGCGCGGCCAGCGTGCTGGAGCAGGTACAAATCCTGCCGGCCACATTGAACGATCCGGCATCGCGCATCACCGCCTGGCAAATGGAGCGCATTTCAGGCCTGGCCATGCAGGAACTCGACGACGAGGCGCTGGGCTGGTTCAGCCGGCGCCTGCCCTGGGGCAGCTACGGCATGCTGGCGCGGGCCTCGCTCAGCGCGCCGACGCTGGGCGTCGCGCTCAAGCGCTGGTGCCGCCACCACGGGCTGATTGCCGACGACATCAGCCTGTCGCTTTCAGTGGCGGGCGACATGGCCAGGGTTACCATCACGGAGCAGCGCGACCTGGGCGCCCTGCGCGAGTTTTGCCTGGTTTCGGTGTTGCGCAATATTCTGGGCGTGGCCTGCTGGCTGATCGACTCGCGCATTCCATTGCTGGGCACGCAGTTCGGGTTTTCCGCGCCGCCGCACCGCGCGGTGTACGGCGTGCTGTTTGCGGGCCCGACCGCCTTCGACAGCCCGCCGGCAAGCCTGCGGTTTGATGCCCGGTACTTGGCCCTGCCGCTGCGGCGCGACGAACGCGCGTTGCAGCAGATGCTGGAGCGCGCCCTGCCCCTGACGGTGCTGCCCTACCGGCGCGACCGGCTGCTGGTGCAGCGGGTGCGCCAGGCGCTGTCTGCGCACCCGCTGCAGACCCATGGCGCCGACGCCCTGGCCGGGCTGCTCAACGTGTCGCCGCGCACGCTGCACCGGCAACTGAAGGAAGAAGGCGCGTCGCTCCAGGCGTTGAAAGACGAGGTGCGGCATGCGCGCGCCAGGGAACTGCTGCTGCGCACCCGGCGGCCCATCAAGCAGGTGGCCGAGGCAGCCGGATTTCAGAACGAAAAAAGCTTCATGCGCGCCTTCAAGGCCTGGACGGGCCAGTCGCCTGCGCAATTCAGGCAACACCGGCAAGGTCCGCCGAATGAAGCGGGTTGAAACGCCTGGGCGATTACTTCAAAAAGAAAGGCGGCGTGCCATAGGTGGTGGCCGGAACCACATTGGAAACCGGCACGGCGTTGGTCGGAGATGCCCCGCGACTTCCGATCACAAAGCAGCCGCTGGTTGAATAGCGCGAACCCAGAATCACCCGGGTGGTGTCGACAGCCTTGAAAAAATACAGGTAGGTTCCGCCACTGTCGGTGATGGGAATGCCGAGGTAGGGGGTGCCCACGGCGCTACTGATCGAATAAGGCGTGCCGGTGCAATCCGTCGTGGTGTAGTAGACCGACTCGAATTCAGACCATTTGGCGCCGTTGCTGGCGTAAGTGCATCCCCGGCTGGCATCGCATTTACTGTCTGAGCCCAAGCCGGTGAGCGTCGCGAGCTGGTTGTCGTACGTCGCCAAGATGGCGAAGTTCCCAATGGCCCGTCCCATCGTCCGTCCGGTTGAATCCACCCAGACGATGGGGGCCAGGTCAGTGGTTTCGCCTGCCTGCATGGCCCTGCTGCCTTTGTCACCTTTATCGCCCCTGCTGCCTTTGTTCAAAGTCGCCCACGCCTGCGAATGTGTGCGGTTGGGGCTGGCGACTTGCTGGGAGGGCAAAGCATCGATCTTCCCGGAAGGGGAACTGGAATCAACGGGCTGCTGCGCGTGACCTGAAAGGCTCACGCCAAGCAGTGCAAGAAAAATGACAGTAGATTTCATGGAAGCCTTCGGAGTTTTTCAGGTCAAGCAGCACCCATTGGAGCTTTTTTCCAGGCAAAAATCAGATGAGATTTGAAATCTAGTGCAACTTCGTCACATTTGGCGTTACCAGCATTTGGCGCATCCATTCATTCCGCATCAAGCCCTTACCCCATAGCCGCCAGCAGCGCGGGCAATTCGCCCATGCGGGCCAACAAACGGCTTGCGCCAGCCTGCACCAGCGCCGGGCCGTGTTCAGGCGTCGGGCAATAGGCCCAGACCGTGGCGCCGGCCGCCACGCCCGATGTGACGCCCGTGGTCGTGTCCTCAATCACCAGGCAATGCCCGCCAGAGGCGCCCAGGTACCTGGCAGCCGCCAGGTACACATCAGGCGCCGGTTTGGAACGCGGCATTTCGTGGCCGCTGAAAATCCGCCCTTCAAACCAGCCCATCAGCCCGACCTGGGCGAGTTGCATCTCCACCTTGAAGCGGTCAGCGCCGGACGCACAGGCGATGCGCCCGGGCGCGTGCGCATGCGCGGCGGCCACGGCTTCATGCGCGCCTGCAATCGCTTGCAGCCGCGCCCGCAACGCGCTGTTGCGCCGGTCGTAGAACTCGGCCATCCAGTCCTCGGTCAGCGGCCGGCCGGTGTTGGTTTCGATCAGGGCGCGCTCGTCGCGCACCGCCTTGCCAACGAAAACGCGCATGCATTCGGAAGGCGTGAGCGACCAGCCGCCTTCTTCGAGCATGTCGCGCAGCACGCCGTTGGTGATCGGTTCGCTGTCCACCAGCACGCCATCGCAGTCGAACAATATCGCTTCAAATTTCATGTAACTCACTTATTAATAGCAGCTTGTGCTTGTTGAATATGCGCAAAAGGCCTGTTTGGCTTAAAACTGGTCGCCATCGACGTAAAACCAGCACCCTGACGCCCGCACAAAGCGGCTGCGCTCGTGCAGGCGCGTGGCGCGGCCCGCTTCACGGCAACGGGCGACAAATTCGACCTCGGCGTGGTCAGCGTCTTGCACGGTGTGCGAACGCACGTCCAGCCCCAGCCATTTCGCGCCAGGCGACAAGTCCAGCGTGGCCGGACGCGTGGAGGCATGCCAGGTGGCGAGCAAATAATCGGCCCGCTGCAGCACGAAGGCGGTGTAGCGCGAGCGCATGAGGGATTCGGCGTCGGGGGCGGGGACGTTCTTGTTCAAGTACGGGCCGCAGCAGGCGAAAAAAGGCAGCGCATGGGTTTTAGCGGGCTTTCCAGCCTGGGCCGCGGTGCGGCCGCAGGCGCAAGAGGCAGTCATGCGTTCCAAGACCCATGGCTGCCGGCCAGAGTCGCGCCGGTCAAAATATCGTTCATCGCACTGATTTTTACAGACTTCGACTTGAGGTTCACGCCTGAACTGATGAGCTGCACGGGTTTTGAAGTACAGCGGAAACGGTTTTTGGCATGCGCCATCAACCAACTCAAGATGACGAGCGTGAACGCTGGTTTTTTCAGCTGCAGCTGCCACTTTATAGCCAGTGCTTGCTGCAATGCACCAAACTGGGCAACCTCAGCCAGCAACCGCCTCCCCCACAGGCGCACCCAAGCCCATCCTGTCCAACGCCTCCGCCAGCTGCCCCACGGTGCGCTCCGCCTGATGCCACTTCTCCAGCCCGAACAGACCGACCCGAAAGGTCATGAAGTCGGCTCCTTCATCGCACTGCAGCGGCACGCCGGCAGCGGTCTGCAAACCCTGGTCTAAAAACTTGCGGCCCGACTGCATGGCCGGGTCGGTGGTGTAGCTCACCACCACGCCGGGCGCCTTGAAACCCTCAGCGGCGACGCTGGGCAGGCCCCGGCTTTCGAACAGGGCGCGCACCTGGGCGCCCAGGTCTTGCTGTTCGGCTTTGATCTTGGCAAATCCGCAGGCCTGGGTTTCCCGCATGGCGGCAGAGAGGCGCGTGAGCGCATCGGTGGGCAAAGTCGCATGGTAGGCGTGGCCGCCTTTTTCATAGGTTTCCATGATCTGCAGCCACTTTTTCAGGTCGCAGGAAAAACTGGTGCTGGTGGTGCCGTCGATAGCCAGCCTGGCGCGTTCGCTGAGCATGACCATGGCGCAGCAGGGCGAACTGCTCCAGCCTTTTTGCGGCGCTGATATCAGCACATCGACGCCGGTGGCCGTCATGTCCACCCACATGGCGCCCGAGGCAATGCAGTCGAGCACGAACAGGCCGCCCACGGCATGCACGGCATCGGCCACGGCGCGCAAATAGTCGTCGGGCAGGATCATGCCCGAGGCGGTTTCGACATGCGGGGCAAACACGACGGCGGGCTTTTCGCGAGCAATAGCGGCCTGCACCTCGGCAATCGGCGCGGGCATCCAGGGGGCCTGGGCGCCCGCGCCGGTTTGGCGGGCCTTGAGCACGCTGTGCGACGCGGGAATGTTGCCCATGTCGAAAATCTGCGTCCAGCGGTAGCTGAACCAGCCGTTGCGGATCACCAGCACCGGCTTGCCCGTGGCGAACTGGCGCGCCACGGCTTCCATGCCGTAGGTGCCGCTGCCGGGCACCAGCGCCACGGAATGCGCCTGGTACACCTCTTTGAGGATGCGGGAGATG
>Ga0326734_1000223_pt1 | contig 16829 bp, 14 predicted proteins | sample 15_GP2_1315_FD_207944 | JGI IMG/M metagenome (GOLD analysis project Ga0326734, IMG submission 207944) | Glacier ice microbial communities from Ngari, Tibet, China - 15_GP2_131.5 | ecosystem: Environmental > Aquatic > Freshwater > Ice > Glacier | place: China: Ngari, Tibet | collected 2018-07-18 | reverse complement strand
CGACAGGCCGTTGACGCCGACGTACCAGGTATTGCCATATATATTGAACGGCTTGACGGGCTGATTCCATTCCTTGCAATTATCGCAGCTGACTGCGGACTTGCCAGCGTGCGCCACGCCCGATATCACCAGCACCAGGGTAATCCCAAGCCCAAGCGCGAGCTTCTTCAACAATGTCATTCTGTCTTCTCCGGGATTCAAAAAAGGGCGCCGACGGCGCCCTTCGATAACATGCTGTTATTTTATTTTTACACGTTGAACAGGAAGTTCAGCACATCGCCATCCTTGACGACATATTCCTTGCCCTCGGCGCGCATCTTGCCCGCTTCCTTGGCACCGGCCTCGCCCTTGCAGGCGATGAAGTCGTCGTAGGCGATGGTCTGGGCGCGGATGAAGCCGCGTTCGAAGTCGGTGTGGATCACGCCGGCCGCCTGCGGCGCGGTATCGCCGACGTGGATGGTCCAGGCGCGCACTTCCTTGACGCCGGCGGTAAAATACGTTTGCAGGCCGAGCAGATTGTAGGCGGCGCGGATCAGGCGATCGAGGCCCGGTTCCTGCATGCCCATGTCGGCCAGGAAGGCGCCCTTGTCGGCGTCGTCGAGATCGGCGATTTCGGACTCGATCGAAGCGCAGATGGCAACCAGCGGCGCGTTCTGCGCCTTGGCGTAGGCGGTCAGCTGGTCGAGCAGCGGGTTGTTGGTAAAACCGGTGTCGGAAACGTTGGCGACAAACATCGCCGGCTTGGCCGTGATCAGGTACAGCGTCTTGATCATTGCCATTTCTTCGTCATCGAGGCCCATCGTGCGCACCGGTTTGCCCTGGTCGAGGTGGGGCATCAGGCGCTCGCAGATGGCAACCAGCTTGGCGGCGTCCTTGTCGCCCGAACGGGCTTTCTTGTTCTCGCGGTGAATCGCCTTTTCGACAGCGGCCATGTCGGCCAGCGCCAGCTCGGTCTGAATGACTTCGATGTCGTCGAGCGGGCTGACCTTGCCGGCGACGTGGATCACGTTGTCGTCTTCGAAGCAGCGCACCACGTTGACGATGGCGTCGGTCTCGCGGATGTGCGACAGGAACTGGTTGCCCAGGCCCTCGCCCTTCGAGGCGCCCGCCACCAGGCCGGCGATGTCGACGAACTCGACGATCGCGTTGACCATGCGCTCGGGCTTGACGATGGCGGCCAGCGCATCCATGCGCGGATCCGGCACCTCGACGACGCCGACGTTCGGCTCGATGGTGCAAAACGGGTAGTTTTCGGCCGGGATGCCGGCACGGGTGAGCGCATTGAAAAGAGTGGACTTGCCGACGTTAGGCAGGCCGACGATGCCGCATTGGAGACTCATGGGAAGACTTTCTGATTCGATGGTCGGGGATCGCGCAGGCGCGGCTTCCCCAAAACCCGCCATTGTACCCTCGCCCGGCAACAACTGCCGCAAAAACAGGCTTTTTGGCGCCGGCTGATCTGCATCACTGATCGTCGTCAAGAATGCACTATCGTAATAAATGACCAGGCACCCAACCCACCCGCGGAGCGACGATATGTACCTGAAACACCAACATGATGCGCACGTGCTGGCCTATCTCATGGACCAGTTGCAGTGGCAGCGCCTGCCACGCATCTTTCGCCTGCTGCTGGCGCTCGTTCATTGGTGGCAGGCGCGTCGGCGCTGGCGCGCGCGCTGACAGCTGACAAGCCGGCTGGTCGTGGCGCCAAACCAGGCGACGGCTGTCACGCCGTATGCAACTGCATGGTGGCGGCATCGAACTTGCCGTCGATTGCCAGCGGCAGCACGCGCAGGCTTTTGTCGATCGCTTCCTCGATCAGGACCTGCTCTTCCTTGCGCGGCCGGTGCAGCACGTAGTCGGCCACTTGTTGCTGCGAGTTCAGGCTGCGCGGGTGGCCGATGCCCAGCCGCAGGCGCCAGTACTCCTGGGTGCCGAGCGCGGCGGTAATGTCCTTGAGGCCGTTGTGGCCGCCCGACGAGCCGCCTTTCTTCAGTTTCGCCACGCCCGGAGCCAGGTCGAGCTCGTCGTGCACGACCAGCACTTCACTCGGGTCGATCTTGTAGAAGCGCGCAAGCTGGCCGACCGACAGCCCGGAGCGGTTCATGAACGTGAGCGGCTCGAGCAGCCACAGCTCGTTGGCGCCGATGGTGGTTTTGGCAACCAGGCCGTTGAAGCGCGCTTCGCGCTGCAGCCGGCAGCCGGGCAAGCCGCTGGCCAGGTTGTCGACCAGCCAGAAGCCGGCGTTGTGACGGGTTTGTTCGTATTCGGGGCCGGGGTTGCCGAGGCCGACGATCAGGCGTATTGACATGGGGAGCGGATCAAGAGAAAACGTGATTATCCGGTAAAACGGTCAAAAAAAACCCGCCGGGCGCGAGCTCGGCGGGTTTTTCGTTCGACGTCGTTTTTACGCGTCGTTTTTACGGCGTCACTGCAACGAAAGAATTATTTCTTTGGCTTGGCAGCCGGCTTGGCATCGGCAGCTTCAGCGTTGGCGGTGGCGTCAGCGGCAACGTGGCCGGCTGGCACGGCAGCGGTAGCGACGGTCTGGTTCGAACCGTGGGAGACGGCGGTAACGCCTTGCGGCATGACCAGGTCGGCGACGTGGACCGAGTGTCCGACATCGATGTTGGCCAGGTCGACGGTGATGAACTCGGGCAGGTCGGCTGGCAGGCAGCTGATCTCGATTTCGGCCATCACGTGCGAGATGATCGCAGCGTGCAGCTTGACTGCCGGCGAGACGTCGGCGTTGACGAAGTGCAGCGCCACTTTCTTGTGCATCTTGGCATTGGCGTCGACGCGCTGGAAGTCAGCGTGCAGGACCAGTTGCTTGTATGCGTGCATCTGGAAGTCGCGCAGCAGTACTTGCTGGCTGGCGCCGTCGATTTCCAGGTCGAGAATCGAACCGTGGAACGCTTCTTTTTTCAGCGCGTGCCACAGCGCGTTGCCATCCAGGGAGATCATGACGGGGGCTTCGGCGCCACCGTAGATGATGCCCGGAGTCTGGCCGGAAGTACGCAGGCGGCGGCTCGCTCCGGACCCCTGCAATGTGCGATTGAATGCGATAACTTTCATGTGTTGCTCCAAAAATTGCGTGGCTTGATTGCCCCGCGTTGTAAAAACCCCCGCGACCAGGGGTCTTTCGAATTCGGGCCCGCGCTGGCGCCCAACAGAAAATAAAACTGCAATTTTTAAAATACGGTTTAAAAGTTGCAGTCGCTAAATTTAGTCAATAAATTCAGTCGCCAGATTCAGTCAACAAGCCTACAACGGGCTTAGTCGATGAACAGCGATATCACCGAGTCGCCCTTGCTGATGCGCTTGAACGTCTCGGCCAGCAGCGGTGCGCACGTCAGTTGGCGGATCTTGCTGCAGGCAGCAGCAGCGGCCGACAGCGGAATCGTGTCCGTCACCACCAGTTCGTCGAGCGGCGAGGCGGCGATGCGGTCGATCGCCGGGCCCGACAGCACCGGGTGAGTGCAATAGGCAACCACCTTCTTGGCGCCGCGTTCCTTCAACACTTCGGCCGCCTTGGTCAGGGTACCGGCGGTGTCGACCATATCGTCCATGATGACGCAGTTGCGGCCTTCGACTTCACCGATGATGTTCATCACTTCCGACACGTTCGCCTTCGGGCGCCGCTTGTCGATGATGGCCAGGTCGCAGCCGAGGCGCTTGGCAAGCGCGCGCGCGCGCACCACGCCGCCGACATCGGGCGACACCACCAGCAAATCATCGTAGTTCTTCTTTTGCAGGTCGCTGAGCAAAATCGGCGAGGCGTAGATGTTGTCGACCGGAATATCGAAAAAGCCCTGGATCTGGTCGGCGTGCAAGTCCATGATCAGCACGCGCTCGACGCCGGCTTTCTCGAGCATGTTGGCAACCACCTTGGCCGAGATCGCCACACGCGCCGAACGCGGACGGCGGTCCTGGCGGGCGTAACCGAAGTACGGGATGGCGGCAGTGATGCGGCCGGCCGAGGCGCGCTTCAGGGCGTCGACCATCAGGATGATTTCCATCAGGTTGTCATTGGTCGGGGAGCAGGTCGACTGCAGCACGAACACGTCCTTGCCGCGGACGTTCTCGTTGATTTCGACCATCACTTCACCATCGGAAAACTTGGAGACGTTTGCCTTGCCAAGAGAAATGCCGAGGTTTTTTGCGACTCCTTCTGCCAACGCCTGATTGGCGTTGCCGGTAAAAACCATCAGGTTTTCGTAAGCCATGGGAGTCCCAAGAGAGTAGCGTTGATTATTACTTTGAAAGACGACAGCCAATCATGCCGGGCCGACGCTGTGCGAGGATGATCCGCGAGAGCGGATCGATCAATCCTGCCGTCTGGACGCACACTTCGCATCGACAGGCCAGCAAAACGAATGGCAGGGGAACAAGGATTCGAACCTTGGTATGCTGGAATCAAAATCCAGTGCCTTAACCAGCTTGGCGATTCCCCTACGCAACTGACTGCTTGTCGTATCGCTTGACGCATTGTAGCGTCAAACATTCCGCCAAGCCGAATTCTATTCTATAACTCCACCAACTTGCAACAGCGCGTGCATCGGATGACGCTGCAGCGATTGCGCTTTCCATGCGCGCCAGACCGGCGGCGCGCTGACCAGCACCGCTTCGGCCTCGCGCTCACTGGAAAATGCGCAAAATACGCACGCTCCGGAGCCGGTCATCCTGGCGTCGCCATAGCTGCTCAACCATTTAACCGCTTCGGCTACCGGCGGGAACAAGCGCGTCGCAACTGGCTGCAAATCGTTCTTGCCAAACCCCTTATGATCTTTATCAATCATCAGGTGCCTGGAAAAGTCCGCTATTCTGACGGGTTTTGTGTCCCGTGTCAAATACTCGGAGGAAAATATTGCTGCTGTCGCCACCGCGACCCCTGGCTCGATGACCAGGTACCAGCAGTCAGGCGTCGCCACCGCTTGCAGCTGCTCGCCCACGCCTTCGGCAAAGGCGTTCTCGCCGAAGATGAAGAACGGGATGTCAGCGCCCAGCGGCAGGCCCAGCGCCATCAGCTCGGCGCGGTCCAGGCCAGCCTGCCACAGGTGATTGACGGCGATCAGCGCGGTGGCGGCGTCCGACGAGCCGCCACCTAACCCGCCGCCCATCGGCAAGCGCTTGTCGATGGCAACGTCGACGCCCGGCGCCGCGCGGCCGTGGCGGCGCGCAAATGCAAGCGCCAACAGGCGCAGCGCGCGCACGATCAGATCACTCTCTTCGGGCACGCCGGGAACCATGGTGGTGCGCCGGACCAAGCCGTCGTCGCGCACATCGAAGTGCAGCGTGTCGCCATGGTCGACCAACTGAAACACGGTCTGCAGCGCATGGTAGCCGTCGGCGCGGCGGCCGTTGACGTGCAAAAACAGATTGAGCTTGGCCGGGGCCGGGCAATCGTGCAGCGAACCGGCAGACGACGATGGGCGCACCGTCAGCCCTGGGCGTCGATGACGATGCGGAGCGCCAGCTCGTCGGCGCTGGCGCTGGTGATCCGCTCGGCGTCGATGCGCCTGGGCAGCGGCCGCGCCGCCCGACCCTGATTTTGATCCTGACCTTGACCCTGACCCTGATCCTGATCCTGCCATGCCACGAAACGCAGTCGCCAGCCGTCGACGGTGAGCACGCTGTTGTTGGCCGGCGTGACGGCAAAGCGCTTGCCGTCGGCGCCGGTGGCGTAGCCCTGCAGCCAGTCGCGCAGGCCCGACACCGGCAGCGACCAGCCAAGCGACTCGGCGGTGAGCGTATCGATGTCTTTCGCCACGCGCGGCTGCTTGTCGGCCTGCACCAAAGTGGCCGACTGCGGCGTGATGCTGATGGTGGCGATGGTTGCCATCGGCGACGACAGGCTGACGTCGATCCGGCCCGGCGCTTGCGACCAGCTGAACTTGCCGGTGAGCGACTCCGGATGACCGTCCTTGCGGAAGCTGACGGACAGCCGGCCGGCAGCTTCGAAGCTGTCCCGGTACGCCCCGGCCTGCTGCTGCTGCGGCGGCGTTTTTACAGGCGCGCTGGCGCAGCCGGCCAGGAGTGTGGCACCCAGAACCAGCCACATGCTGGCGGCAAGGTGTTTTTTTGGTGGCATCGTGATTCCGTTACAGGCTCGCGTTCAGGCGCGCGAGCGTATTTTTGAGCGTGTCATTCTTCGGGTCCTTGGCGCGCGCTTCGCGCCACAGTTTCTGGGCGTCCGCTTTCTGGCCCTTCTGCCACAGCACTTCGCCCAGGTGGACCGCAATCTCGGGATCGCTGCGCAGCGTGTAGGCCTGGCGCAGTTGCGTTTCGGCCGCGTTCAGGTTGCCAAGCCGGAACTGCACCCACCCCATGCTGTCCATGATGAACGGGTCGCCCGGCGCCAGCTTCAGCGCCCTGTCGATCAGCGCCAGCGCTTCCTGCAGGCGCACGTTGCGTTCGGCCAGCGAATAACCGAGCGCGTTGTAGGCGTGGTGGTTGTCGGGCGCCTGCTCGATCACCGTGCGCAGCGACTTCTCCATGACGTCGAGGTGACCGGCTTTCTCGGCCAGCAAGGCGAAATCGTAGAGCAGGTCGGCGTTCTGCGGGAACTTTGCCACCGCCGCCTGCATCAGCGCATAGGCGTCAGCCAGGCGGGCGGCGTCGCGCAAGATCTGCGCTTCGGCCAGCAGCACCCGCGCCTGCTCGGCCGGCTGCGCCGCGGGCAGGCTGGCCAGCAGCGTGCGCGCGGCGTCGATGTCGCCGCCCTTGCCGAGCACATGCGCGCGTTTGAGCTGGGCGTTGAACCAGCCCGCACCCTCACCTTCGCCGCCGGCCCCTTGTTCGACCTTGTCGAGCCACTGCATCGCGCCTGGCAAGTCGCCGCGCTCCTCGGCCAGCTGGGCCAGGATCACGAACACTTTCGACGCATCGCGCTCTTGGTCGGGGTTGGCGGCCAGCACGTCGGTGAAGCGGACGAAATACTGCTCGGCGCCGGCCTGGTCGCCCAGCTGGAGCGACACGATGCCGAGCGCGTACAAGGTGCCCAGGTTATCCGGCTGGGCCTGCTGCAGCACCAGGAACTGCTGGCGCGCCAGTTGGTATTGCTTGCCGCTCACCAGCACGCGGGCATACGCGGCGCGCACGTCGCGCGCGTCGGGATTGCTGGCCAGGAAGGCCGACAGCACCGCGGCCGAGCCGGCCTCGTCGTCGGTGACCTGGGCCAGCGTCAGCGCGGCGATTTCGGCGTCGGGCTTGAGCGCGAGCGCCGTGCGCGCTTCCTTGAGCGCCACCGCGGCGGCGCCGCGCGCAAGCGCTGCCTGCGCCAGCACGATGTGCGCTTCCATGGTGTCGGCATAGGGCGCCATCAGCCGTTCCGTCATGGCGACGGCGCCAGCCTTGTCCTTGGCGCGCGCCAGCAATTGCTGCGCATGGAACATTGCCAGGCCGCGCTCGGCGGGGGCGACTGCCGCCAGGCGCGCGCGCAGGATCGGCTCGGCCTCGGCCAGGTTGTCGGACACGATCACGAAGCCGAGATAGTACTGCGACGCTTCTTCGGATTCAGGGGCCAGCTGGCGCCACAACCGGATCGCCGCCAGCGTCGGCTCGCTCTGCTGCGACGCCAGCGCCATTTCGGTAGCGCGCTGGGCCAGGCGCGGATCGCGCGTGCGCCGGGCCGCCGCCATCGTGGCCAGGTAGGCCGGCTGCCAGTTGCCGCTGCGAAATTCCATCTCGGCCTTCATCAGCTTGTACAACAGGTCACCGGTGAGCGCCACCGTCGGCAGGCGCACATCGACGGCGCGCGCCTCGGCCGCCGCGGCCGCTTCAACGATTGCGTCGGCCGGGGCCGGGCCGGGCGCCGCCGCTTGGGCAGCAACTTGCCGCGCCATGCACGCGAACAGCAAGCCTGCGAGGGTTACAATGGCGAAAGCGTTTTTCAAGGCAATTCCAAGATGACACGAGTGATCCCAGATTCTACGCCCAACCCCTGCTTTGCGTACGCGCCCGCCGCCGCCGCACCGATTGTATGGACCTGACATGCCGGAATTGCCAGAAGTCGAAGTCACGCGGCTCGGTCTCGCGCCCCATCTTGAAGGCCGGCACGTTGTCAGCGTGCTGCTGCGCCGCGACGGTTTGCGCTGGCCATTCCCCCCCGGCCTGGCGGCCACGCTGGCCGGCCAGCGCATCGGGCTGACCGGCCGGCGCGGCAAGTACCTGCTGATCCATTTCGCCCACGGCACCCTGATCATCCACCTCGGCATGTCGGGCCACCTGCGGCTGCTGCCGCTCGGTACCGAGCCGAAAAAACACGACCATGTCGACTTCGTGATCGAGGGTGGCGAGGCCGATCCTGGCCGCCAGGTGCTGCGCCTGCACGACCCGCGCCGCTTCGGCGCCGTGCTGTGGCATGCCAACGACGACGGCGAACTCGGCCAGCACGTGCTGCTGCGCGGCCTCGGCGTGGAACCTCTGGAAGCCGGGTTTTCCGGCGAACTGATGTTTCGCGCCAGCCGCGGGCGCCGCGCGCCGGTCAAGCAGTTCCTGCTGGCCGGCGATGTGGTGGTCGGAGTCGGCAATATCTACGCCTGCGAAAGCCTGTTTCGAGCCGGAATTAATCCCAAAACCAGCGCCGGCCGCATCGCGCGGGCGCGCTACGACACGCTGGCAACGGCGATTCGCGACATCCTCGCCGAAGCCATCGTTCAAGGCGGCAGCACGCTGCGCGATTTTTTGGCCGTGAACGGACAATCGGGCTATTTCCAGCAAACGTATTTCGTCTATGATCGTGAAGGAGTGCCGTGCCGCAACTGTGGCGCGCCGGTGCGCAGGATCGTGCAGGGGCAGCGCTCGACGTTTTATTGCGTGCATTGCCAAAAATAACATGCCAGCAACAGCACGCCCGCCACAACGCACGCGGACAGGTCCGCGGCGACATAACAAGGCAAGGTAAATGATGGTGCACGATTTCGAACAGTACGGCGCGTGGCGCCAGGGCGTGGTGGCCGCGCTCGAGCGCTACCAGGCGGGGGCCAGCGCGGCCGAACTGACCGACGCCGCCAGCGCGCAGCGCATCGCCCGCGCGCTGGCGCGCATCACCGACGACAAGCTGTCGGTTGCTTTCGTCGCCGAGTTCTCGCGCGGCAAATCCGAACTGATCAACGCCATCTTTTTTGCCGACTACGGCCAGCGCATCCTGCCGTCGGCGGCCGGGCGCACCACCATGTGCCCGACCGAACTGATGTACGACCCGGCGTACCCGCCCTGCCTGCGCCTGCTGCCGATCGAAACGCGGGCGACGAACCTGTCGACGTCCGACTACCGTGACACCACCGCCGCTGCCGCCTGGACCGTGCTGCCGCTGGCGCTGGACGCCGGCAGCAGCCTGCACGAGACGCTCAGGCAGGTCAGCCTGACCAGGCACGTCAGCGTCGCCGAAGCCCGGCGCTACGGCCTGTACGACGCGCTTGACCCGGACCTTGCCGCCACCGTGGACGCCGACGGCATGATCGAGATTTCGCTGTGGCGCCACGCGATCATCAATTTTCCCCATCCAATGCTCAAGCAAGGCCTGGTGATCCTCGACACGCCGGGCCTGAACGCCATCGGCACCGAACCCGAACTGACGCTGAACCTGATTCCGAACGCGCACGCGGTGCTGTTCATCCTGGCCGCCGAAACCGGGGTCACCAAAAGCGACATCGACGTCTGGCGCACCCATATCGGCGCCGGCGCCGGCGCCGGCCGCATTGTCGTGCTCAACAAGATCGACGCGATGTGGGACGAACTGAAGTCCGACGCCCAGAACGACGCCGAGATCGCGCGCCAGCAGGCCAGCGTCGCCCATTTGCTCAGCATCGAGCCGCGCCAGGTGTATCCGGTGTCGGCGCAGAAGGCGCTGGTGGCGAAGATCAACGGCGACATGGCGCTGCTTGAAAAAAGCCGCCTCGGCGCACTCGAAGCGGCGCTGTTCAACGAGCTCATTGCGGCCAGGCAGGACATCATCCGCCAGCAGCTGGCCGACGACATGGCGCAGCTGGTCGGCGCCCAGCAGGCGATGATTGGCGCGCGCATCCGCGACCTGGTCGAGCAGCTGCAGGAACTGACCAGCCTGCGCGGCAAGAACCAGGGCGTCATCGCGCACATGATGCGCCGCATCGACATCGAGAAAAAGGAATTCGATGCCAGCCTGGTCAAGCTTGCCGGCACCCGTTCGGTGTTCGCGCGCTTGTCGACGGAGCTCTTCACCACGCTCGGCATGGACACCGTGCAGCAGGAAATCGACGCCGTGCGCGTCGCCATGCAGGCGAGCCGCTTCGCCACCGGCATGCGCGCGCCGGTCAGGTTTTTTTTCGACCAGGCCAAGGTCAACCTGGACGAGTCGGCCCGCAAGACTGCCGAAATCGGCGTCATGATGGAGTCGATGTACCGCAAGTTCTCGGCCGAGCACGGGCTGGCGCTGGCGCTGCCGATGGCCTTCTCGCTCGACAGGTACCGGCGCGACATCGACGCCATCGAAGCGGTCTACGTAAAACAGTTCGGCACCGCCACCTTGCTCATGACCAGCCGCAGCGTGCTGATGGAACGCTTTTTTGATTCGATCGCCTCGCGCGTGCGGCGCACCTGGCGCGGCGCCAACACCGACGTCGAGGCGTGGCTGAAGGTGATCATGGCGCCGCTCGAAGCGCAGATCCGCCAGCACAAGCAACAGCTCAGGCACCGGCTGGCGTCGATCCAGCGCATCCACGACGCCACCGACGGCCTGGAACACAGCATCGCCGCGTTCGAGGCGTCCCGGCGCGACCTCGAGAGCGTCAAGGCCCGGTTGCAGCTGCTGGCCGGCGGCGTGACGCTGGCCATGATGACGGCGACATGATGACGGCAACATTGAAGGTGGCAACATGAAGGTTACAACATGAAGGTTACAACATGAGGCGGCTGACCGAATTCGACCAGCTGGCCGACCCGACGTTTTCCAGCACCGTCATTGCGTGGCAGAAGCAGCACGGCCGCCATGCGCTGCCGTGGCAAAACACCACCGACGCCTACCGCATCTGGCTGTCCGAAATCATGCTGCAGCAAACCCAGGTCGCCGCGGTGCTGGGGTATTACGCCCGCTTTGTCGAACGATTCCCGACCTTGCTGGCGCTGGCCGCAGCGCCGCAGAGCGACGTCATGGCGCTGTGGAGCGGGCTTGGCTACTATACCCGGGCGCGCAACCTGCACGCCTGCGCCAGGCGGGTGGTGGCCGAATACGGCGGCGTGTTCCCGAGCGACCCGACGCTGCTGGCCGGATTGCCGGGCATCGGCCGCTCGACCGCCGCCGCGATCTCGGCCTTTTCCAGCGGCACCCGCGCCGCCATCCTGGACGGCAACGTCAAGCGCGTGTTCGCGCGCGTGTTCGGCATCGACCAGTACCCCGGCATCAAGCTGGTGGAAGAGGCGCTGTGGCGGCGCGCCGAAGCGCTGCTGCCCGACAGCGGCATCGAGCGCTATACGCAGGGACTGATGGACCTGGGCGCGACCTTGTGCACGCGTTCGCGCCCTGATTGCGCGCGCTGCCCGCTGCGCGAGCGCTGCGTGGCGTTCGCCAGCGGGCGCACGGGCGAGCTGCCGGTGCGCAAACCCAAAAAGACCAAGCCGGAAAAGCGCGCGGCGATGCTGGTGATCGTCGATTGCGGCCAGGTGCTGCTCGAGCAGCGCGCCGGCAGCGGCATCTGGGGCGCCCTGCTGTCGTTGCCCGAAGTCGACGGCCACGTTGACATCGATGCGCCGGCGCCAAGCGCGCCGGACACGCTGGCCGCCGCCGGGCGTTTCGGCGTCGTCGAGGAAGTGCGCCTGCTGCTGCCGCTGGTGCACGTGTTCACCCACTACAAGCTGCATATCCACCCGCACCGCATCATCCTGGCGCAACGGGCGGCACTGGAACCCGGTCATGTGTGGTGGGATATGGCCGATATCGACAAGGCGCCGTTGCCGGCGCCGGTGAAAAAGCTGCTCGGTCAGCTCGCGCAGCCATCGCTGTTCGCTTGACCGCTCCTCCCAGACCGTCGTTCCCGCGAAGGCGGGAACCTCATTTTCGCTCCAACGCAATGGGACCCCCGCGTGCGCGAGGATGACGGTTTTACGGTCTGTGGCCGGTCGGCGTTATTACTACAACTCGTCGATCGAGAAAATGCGCCGGTGCTCGCGGATCGCGTAGCGGTCGGTCATGCCGGCGATGTAGTCGGCGATCTTGCGGGCCTGCCTGGCAACGTCGTCGCCGCCGACCTGGTAGTCCGGCGGCAGCAGCACCGGGTGCTGCATGAAGGCGGCAAACAGGTCGTTCACGATGCGGCTGGCCTTGACGCGCATCCGGTTGACCTTGTAGTGGCGGTACAGGTTGGCGTGCAGAAAACGCTTGAGGGCGGTGGTGTCAGCGCGCATGGCGTCGGAAAAACGGATCAGCGGCGCACATGCGCGCACGTCGTCGATGCTGCGCGGCGCCGCGGCGGCGATCAGCGCCTTGGACGTTGCGACGACGTCGGCCGTCATCACGGTGATCATGCGGCGCGACGTTTCGTACAGCGCGCGCCGGCCCGGCAGGCCGGGATACTCGGCTTCGACGGCGTGGCGGTGGCGCGCGAACAAATCGACTTCTTCCATTTGCGCCATCGTGATCAGCCCGGAACGCAGGCCGTCGTCGATGTCGTGGTTGTTGTAGGCGATTTCGTCGGCCAGATTGGTCAGCTGCGCTTCCAGGCTCGGCTCGGTGTGCTCGAGGAAGCGGCGGCCGACTTCGCCAAGCTGGCGCGCGTTCGCCTGCGAGCAATGCTTGAGGATGCCTTCGCGCGTTTCGAACATCAGATTGAGGCCGTCGAAGGCGCCGTAGTGCTCTTCGAGCGAATCGACCACGCGCAGGCTTTGCAGGTTGTGCTCGAAGCCGCCGTAATCGGCCATGCATGCGTTGAGCACGTCCTGGCCGACATGGCCGAACGGGGTGTGGCCGACGTCGTGCGCCAGCGCGATCGCTTCGACCAGGTCTTCGTTCAACTGCAGGCTGCGCGCCAGGGTGCGGCCGATCTGCGCCACTTCGATCGAGTGCGTCAGCCGGGTGCGAAACAAATCGCCTTCGTGGTTGAGAAAAACCTGGGTCTTGTATTCGAGGCGGCGAAAAGCGGTCGAATGGATGATGCGGTCGCGGTCGCGCTGGAACTGGCTGCGCGCGCCGGCCGGCGCTTCGGCGAACTGGCGCCCGCGCCCGCGCGCCGAGTGGGCGGCGTATTGGGCAAGGCGGTCGTCGAAATCCATTTCAGGCGCTGCAGGCGGCCAGCGTTTCGAGCAGCAGCGCGCGCGGCGCGCCGCCGATGCTCGGGCTGCCGAGGGGTTTGAGCAGGATGAACTTGATCGTCCCGCCTTCGTTTTTCTTGTCCACTTCCATCAGCTCGATCCAACGCTCCAAGCTGAACTTGGGCGCCACCGTCGGCAAGCCGGCCGCTGTGACCAGGTCGCGCATGCGCGCCACCGTCGCTGCATCGACCAGCCCCATGCGGTGCGACAGGTCGGCCGCCATCACCATGCCGCAGCCGACCGCTTCGCCGTGCAGCCAGGCGCCGTAGCCAAGACCGTTTTCGATGGCATGACCAAAAGTGTGGCCGAAATTGAGGATGGCGCGCAGGCCGCCTTCGCGCTCGTCCTGACGCACCACCTCGGCCTTGATTTCGCACGAGCGCGCGATCGCATGCGCCAGGCAAGCCTGATCGCGCGCCATCAGCTTGCCGATGTTGCGCTCGACCCACTCGAACAAGGCAAGGTCGATGATGGCGCCGTGCTTGATCACTTCGGCCAGGCCGGCCGACAGTTCGCGCGCCGGCAGCGTCGCCAGCGTCGAGATATCGGCCAGCACTGCGCGCGGCTGGTAGAAAGCGCCGATCATGTTCTTGCCGAGCGGATGGTTGATGCCGGTCTTGCCGCCGACGGAAGAATCGACCTGCGCCAGCAGCGTCGTCGGCAGCTGCACGAACGGCACGCCGCGCATGTAGCTGGCGGCGGCATAACCGGTAAGGTCGCCGATCACGCCGCCCCCTAACGCCACCAGCGTCGTCTTGCGGTCGCACTTGTTGGCCAACAGCGCGTCGAAGATCTGCATCAGCGAAGCGTGGTTCTTGTACTGTTCGCCATCGGGGAGGATGATCTCGATCACCTCGAGTCCGGCCGCGCGCAGCGGCGCGGCGACCGCGTCGAGGTACAAGGGCGCGACGGTGGTGTTGGTGACAATGGCGACCTGACGGCTGTTGACGTGGCGCGCCAGCAGCGCCGGGTCGGCCAGCAGGTTGGCACCGATCGCGATCGGATAGCTGCGCTCGCCCAGGTCGACGTTGAGGGTAAAGGTGGACGCCGGGGTGGACGCCGGAGTGGACAAATCGTTCATCGATGGGTCGGACGCCGGAATGTGCGCGAGGCGGGAAGCGTCGAGCAGGTCCAGCTGGTCCAGAATGGTCTGAATCATCGATTGTACGTTAGGACGACCGGTGTCGATGACGAACCTGGCGATTTCGCGGTACAAAGGCTCGCGCTGGGCCATCAATTCTTCGAGGCGGCGGCGCGGATCGGCCGTTTGCAGCAGCGGCCGGTTCTTGTCATTCGCCACGCGCAGCATGATGCTGTGGACGTTGGCGCGCAGGTAGATCACGGTGCCGCGCGCGGCAAGCATGGCCCGCGTGCGCGCGTCGAGGACGGCGCCGCCGCCAGTGGCCAGCACCACGCCGTCTTCGGCGCACAGGTCGCGGAGCACCTCCGCTTCACGGCGCCGGAAGCTGTCCTCGCCTTCGATTTCGAAGATCCACGGGATCGAGGCGCCGCTGCGGGCCTCGATCTCGTGGTCCGAGTCGATGAAGCGTTTGCCCAGTTTGCGGGCGAGGATGCGGCCGATGGTGGTCTTGCCAGCACCCATCAGTCCGACGAGATAAATATTGTTGCTTGCTTGATCGGCCACTATGTTCGCAGTTTCTCGGTCCCGCTCACGGGCAACTGAATGTCACCTTGAACGGGTAGGTTGTCGTTACCAGCTTCGGCGTGGTGATGTTCACATTAAAATTGCTCACTTCGGGTCCCGCGCACGGCTTCGGCTGGGTGCTGCCAACCGTAATTGTATGATAAGAACCCCGATTGCCGCTAATGGCATTGCCAGTCGGGTCGTCGCCACTGGCCGAGTACGGGAAAATGTTCTGCACTTCAGCAGGGGCAACCCCGAGCGCACTGCCATTGCGGATATTGGCGATGGCGATTCTGGTACCGGCTGGCATCGGATTCTGGTTGATGTCGCTGATCAAAAGGTTGAACACCTTGGCGTCGATCGAGGCCGCGGTGCCGAGGTCGGCAACGGCGCCGGTCAGCGGCGTGACGCCGTTCAGGACCACATTGCTGGCCGCGCTGCAGCTGAAGAACACCGCGATCTTCTTGAATACGGTGCTGGTGGCGTCGGTGGAACTGGCGCAGATCGTCGCCACGCCGGCGCGCGTGCTGTCGTTCATGCCGGCGCCGCCGGCGCCGTAGTTGTTGCACACGGTAGCGGGCGTGTTGGCGGCGTGGATGCGCGGATCCTGGGTGCGCAAGTCGACCGAGCAGCCGCCATTGAAGGTATTGCAGCCGCCCTTGCTGGCCGAACCGACGGCGCCCAGGTTGGACTGGAACACCACCGGCGCGCCGTCCGGCACCGGATTGCCAAACTGGTCGGCAAGCAGCACATTGACGGCGCCGGCCGGCGTGGCGGTGCCGCTGTCATGGCTCCAGCCTTCGATGTTGGTCGTGGTGACGCCGAGGGAAAACGCCCGCCGCACCGGCAAGCCGGTGGTCACGACGATCGCATCGGACAAGGTCGAGATCCCGCCGGCAAGCGAGGCCTGGACGCGGAAAGCGGTCGCGCTGTTGCCGGAATTGACGGTGGTAATGACTTCGCCGTTCTGGTCGGTGATGTCGGAGACCTTGTTGATCGCCGCATCCGTCGATGCGGGTATCTTGCTGAACGAGACGGTCTGGCCGGACAGCGGGTTGTTGAGAATGTCGAAGACCTTGAACTTGAGGGTGGCAATCTCGGTACGCCCGACGCCGCCCTGGCCCTGGATGACGATCGACTTGTCGGCCGGCGCGGCAAACGAGAACTGCACCGAGGCCGGCGCCGGTGGTGGTGCCGGGCGAGCCGCCGCCACCGCCGCAGGCGGCCAGCGCCGCCGTGATCAGGCCGACGGCCGGGTAGCGGGCTAGCGTGGCCACAGTGGCCCGCGGATGAGGTAGGTTCGGGCGCATGGCGATTGCAGTATTTTTTGCAAGGAATTAATGGCTCGGGACGCTGTCGGCGACGATCTTCGGCGTCAAAAACACCAGCAGTTCGGTCTTCGACGTCTCGCGTCCGGTGGTCTTGAACAGGTAGCCGACGACCGGCAAATCGCCCAGCAGCGGCACCTTGGTGTCGTTGTTGCGCTCTTGCTGCTGGTAGATTCCGCCCAGCACCACGGTGCCGCCGTTCTCGACCCGCACCTTGGTCTTGACGTGCTGGTTGTTGATGGCGAAACCGGCCGGCGTGATGTCGCCCTTCGAATCCTTGTTCACTTCCACTTCCAGCACGACGTTGCCGTCGGGGGTGATCTGCGGCGTCACTTCCATGCGCAGGTTGGCTTTCTTGAACGTGATCGAGGTGGCGCCGCTGCTGGTGGCGACCTGGTACGGCAGCTCGATGCCCTGCTCGATGACGGCGGCCATCTTGTCTTCGGTCAGAATGCGCGGGCTGGAGATGATCTTGCCCTTGCCGTCCGCTTCGAGAGCCGACAGTTCCAGGTTCAGAAAGCGGTTTGCCGCGGCCGAGAACAGGCTGAAAGCGAGCGTGGCCGGCGGGATGGTGC
>Ga0326734_1000222_pt1 | contig 16839 bp, 10 predicted proteins | sample 15_GP2_1315_FD_207944 | JGI IMG/M metagenome (GOLD analysis project Ga0326734, IMG submission 207944) | Glacier ice microbial communities from Ngari, Tibet, China - 15_GP2_131.5 | ecosystem: Environmental > Aquatic > Freshwater > Ice > Glacier | place: China: Ngari, Tibet | collected 2018-07-18 | reverse complement strand
TGCGCGTCGACATTGGCCGGCACCGCCGCCAGCACCATCCGCAGCGATTCCTTCAGCAGCGACCAGGTCGACAGCACGATCAGCGCCACGATCACCAGGCTGACCGCCGGGTCGATCCAGGCCCAGCCGGTATACATGATGGCTGCGCCCGACACCACCACGCCGAGCGAGATGACGGCGTCGGCCGCCATGTGCTGATAGGCCGCGCGCACGTTGATGTCATCCTTGCTGCGGGCCATGAACAGCCAGGCCGACACGCCGTTGACCGCCACCCCGACCAGCGCCACCATCGACACCGTCCAGCCAGCCACCGGGCTCGGGTTGCTGAAACGGTGCACCGCTTCCCAGCCGATCGCCCCGCACGCCATCATCAACAACAGCGCGTTGAACAGCGCCGCCAGGATCGACGAGCTGCGCAAGCCGTACGTGAAGCGCCGGTTCGGCGCGCTTTTCGCCAGCACCGCCGCGCCCCATGCCAGCGCCAGGCCGAGCACGTCGGACAGGTTGTGGCCGGCGTCCGCCATCAGCGCGGTCGAGTTGGCAACAAAACCGTAGCCGAATTCGATCGCCACGAAGACGGTGTTGAGGCCGATCGCCAGCGCGAACGCGCGCTGGTTGCCATTCAAATCGACCGGATGGTGGTGATGGCCATGGCCGCCGTGGCCATGATCATGGGCGTGGTCATGCTGGTGTTTTGGCTTCGGCTTTGGCGCGTGCGCATGGCCGTGCGCGCGCGATTCATCATGATGGTCGTGCTCGTGCTCGTGCTCGTGGTGCTGGTTCATTCGGTCTTCCGTGTCTGGGTCATGGGTGTTGCATGTCGGTCTGGATGGCAGTGCGCAGCGGCGCCGGCCGCTGTCGCAACGGTTGGCGCGCCAGGGACACTCAAGGGCGCTACAAGGGCAATAAAAGGCACGACGAGCGCCCAGGCAAGCTTATGCGATCCAGCGCAGCAGGCCGGCAAGCGCATGGATCGTGGCTTGCTGGCGCACCGCGGCGCGGTCGCCGCCGAACACCCGCCGCTCGGTCTGGGTCGCGCCGGCGCGGCTCCAAGCGAAGCAGACGGTGCCCACCGGCTTGCCCGGCACCGCGCCGCCCGGCCCGGCGATGCCGGTCGTCGACAGCGCGACGTCGGCCGCGCTGTTGGCCAGCGCGCCTTGCGCCATCGCCGCCGCCACTTCCTCGCTGACGGCGCCAAACTGCGCAATCAGCGCCGCCGGCACCGCCAGCATGGCCGACTTCGACGCGTTCGAGTAGGTTACGAAACCGCTGTCGAACCAGCCGCTCGAGCCTTCGACGCCGGTGATTGCCTGCGCCACGCCGCCGCCGGTGCACGATTCGGCGGTGCACAGCAGCAGTTTCCTGGCGTGCAGCGCCTGGCCGACGCGGGCGGCAAGGTCGACAACGTTGTCGACAATGGTGTTGCCAACGATGTTGCCAGCATCGTCGCCAATGTCGCCGGTATTGTTATCAATACTGTCATTCGTCACATGATGCCCCTGTCAACCGACCGCTCCCGTCAACCGATGCCCTCGACTTTACCATGCGCGCCGGTTTGTCACGCCGTGGCGAAATGGTCGAAGCCGGGCGCCGACAGCGCCAGCGGCCGGCCGGCGCAATCGACGAAGCGCAACCCGGGCGCGGATTCGATGACGCCGACGCGGGTAACCAGGGTGGCGCAGCCGGCCGCCGCCTGCACAATCGCCGCGCGATGGCGCGGCGCGGCGGTAAAGCACAATTCGTAGTCGTCGCCGCCGGCGGCGGTAAACTGGCGCCGCAGCGAACGGCTCTGCGTGGCCAGCGCGGGGCCGGCCGGCAGCGCGTCGGCGTCGAGCCTGGCGCCGACGTTCGACGCCGCCAGGATGTGCGCGATGTCGCCTGCCAGGCCATCCGAAATGTCGATGGCGGCGTGCGCCAGACCAGCGCCGGCCAGTGCGCGGCCAAGCGCCAAGCGCGGCGTTGGCTGGTGCATGCGCGGCGCGGCCAGCGCCAGCGTGGCCTGGTCGAGCGCGAGTTCGTCTTGCAGGGCGGCCAGCGCCAGCCTGGCGTCGCCCAGCGTGCCCGAGACCCAGACGTCGTCGCCGGGCAGCGCGCAATCGCGCCGCAGCGCCTGGCCGGGCGCCAGTTCGCCGAAGATGGTGATGCAGATGGCGAGCGGGCCGCGCGTCGTGTCGCCGCCGATCAGTTCGCAGTCGAAGGCGTCGGCCAAATCGAACAGGCCGCGTGAAAACCCCGCCAGCCAGGCGCGATCGGCCGTCGGCAGCGCCAGCGCCAAAGTAAAGGCGAGCGGCGTCGCGCCCATCGCCGCCAGGTCCGACAGATTCACCGCCAGGCTCTTGTGGCCCAGCATGCGCGCATCGGCGCCGGCAAAAAAATGGCGGCCCTCGACCAGCATGTCGGACGAAATCGCCATCTGCATGCCGGGCGCAGGCGTCAGCAGCGCGCAGTCGTCGCCGATGCCGAGGGTGGCGCGCGGAGGGCGCGCGCGCGGACGGACAAAATAGTGCTTGATGAGGTCGAATTCTGAGAGCATGTGCAATTTTACATGCCTATGCAAGCTTGATCCCGGCGCCGTTTTATTATGTTTATAATGTCAACAATACGGATAGGGGTTGGCTTCGTAAAAATACGTAGCTAATTGAAAGAATCAGTCTGATAAAATCCGAGTCCCGAGACAAGTAAAACAGGAAGGCTGCACAGCATGGATTCATCATTTGACAAAAAAGAAGAACTGCGTCAACAACTTCGCGTTGCAGCGCTTGAATACCATCAGATTCCCCGCCCCGGCAAAATCAGCATCGCACCCACCAAGCAGTTGCTGAACCAGCGCGACCTGGCCCTGGCGTACACGCCGGGGGTGGCCGCTCCTTGCGAAGAAATCGTCGCCGACCCGGCCAATTCCTATAAATACACTGCGCGCGGCAACCTGGTTGCCGTGATCACCAACGGCACCGCCGTTCTGGGCCTGGGCAACATCGGCCCGCTGGCGGCCAAGCCGGTGATGGAAGGCAAGGGCGTGCTGTTCAAGAAGTTCGCCGGCATCGACGTCTTCGACATCGAAATCAACGAGTCCGATCCGGACAAGCTGGTCGACATCATCGCTTCCCTGGAACCGACGTTCGGCGGCATCAACCTCGAGGACATCAAGGCGCCGGAATGCTTCTACATCGAACGCCAGCTGCGCGCGCGCATGAAGATCCCGGTCTTTCACGACGACCAGCACGGCACCGCGATCATCGTCGGCGCCGCCATCCTGAACGGCGTCAAAGTGTGCGGCAAGGACCTGAAACACTGCAAGATGGTGGTGTCGGGCGCCGGCGCGGCCGCGCTGGCCTGCCTCGAGCTGCTCGTCGACCTTGGTTTTCCGATCGAGAACATCACCGTCACCGACCTGGCCGGCGTGGTCTACAAGGGCCGCGTCGAACTGATGGACGAGGACAAGGCGCGCTATGCCCAGGATACGCCGCACCGCACCTTGGCCGACGTCATTCCCGGCGCCGACATTTTCCTCGGCCTGTCGGCCGGCGGCGTGCTGAAACCGGCGATGGTGGCGACCATGGCCGCGCGGCCGCTGATCCTGGCGCTGGCCAATCCGACGCCGGAAATCCTGCCGGAAGAAGTGCGGCTGGTGCGCGACGACGCCATCATGGCGACCGGCCGTTCGGACTATCCGAACCAAGTCAACAACGTGCTGTGCTTCCCGTACATTTTCCGCGGCGCCCTCGATTGCGGCGCCACCACCATCACGCGCGAGATGGAAATTGCGGTGGTGCATGCGATCGCCGACCTCGCGCACGCCGAGCAGTCCGACATCGTCGCCACCACCTACGGCATCAAGAACCTGTCGTTCGGCCCGGAATACCTGATCCCGATGCCGTTCGACCCGCGCCTGTTGACGCACATCGCGCCGGCCGTGGCGCGCGCGGCCGCAATTTCCGGCGTGGCGACGCGACCGATCGCCGACCTGCATGCCTACGCCCAGAGCCTGCAGCAGTTCGTCTACCGCAGCGGCACGTTCATGAAGCCGCTGTTCCAGGTAGCCAAGAGCGCGCCGCCTGCGATGAAGCGCATCGTCTACGCCGAGGGCGAAGAAGAGCGCGTGCTGCGCGCGGTGCAGGTCGTCATCGACGAGAACCTGGCGCGCCCGATCCTGGTCGGCCGCCCGGCGGTGCTTGAGAAGCGCATCGAAAAATTCGGTTTGCGCCTCAAAATCGGCGAGCACTTCGACGTCATCAACCCGGACTTCGACGCGCGCTACCGCGATTACTGGCAGACGTATCTCGAGATGAGCGACCGCAAGGGCGTCACGCAAGACTGGGCGAAGCTGGAAATGCGCCGCCGCCACAGCCTGATCGGCGCGATGATGATCCACAAGGGCGATGCCGACGGCATGATCTGCGGCACCTTCGGCACCACCTGGCTGCACCTGCACTACATTGATCAGGTGCTGGGCAAGCGCGCCGGCGCCAACGTCTATGCGGCCATGAACATCCTGATTCTGCCGGATCGCCAGCTGGCGATGGTCGACACCCACGTCAACGAGAACCCGAGCGCCGAACAGCTCGCCGAAATCACCATCATGGCGGCCGAGGAAATGACCCGTTTCGGTATCCTGCCGCGCGCGGCGCTGTTGTCGCATTCGAATTTCGGCTCGGCCAACACGGAATCGGCCAGGAAGATGCGCGCCGCGCTGGCGCTGATCCAGCAGAACGCGCCCCACCTCGAGGTCGACGGCGAAATGCATGGCGACGCCGCACTCGACTCGAAGCTGCGCGCCCAGACCATGCCGAACTCGACGCTCAAGGGTGACGCCAACCTGCTGGTGATGCCCGACATCGATTCGGCCAACATCGCCTACAACCTGCTGAAAACGGCCGCCGGCAGCGGCGTCGCCATCGGCCCGATCCTGCTCGGCTGCGCCAAGCCGGTGCACATCCTGACGCCATCGGCCACCGTGCGCCGCATCGTCAACATGACCGCGCTGTGCGTGGTCGACGCTGTCTCCCAGCGTTAATTTCCCACTCCGGCCGAACAGTAAAATTTGGTCGGAGTTTCCCTTATATTTACGTAACATTTTCGCAACATTCGGTAAGCGCGCGCCGTGCAATGCGGTTTTGGCGCAATAATAATCTTTGTTTCATGTAGTTGATATTGCAAGTGTTTTTTTTGGGCAATATTTTTGATGAGGGCTCTGTTATAATGCTGCTTGTCAGAAAAAAAACTCATTTCGACAATTCGCCAATCTTGATCACACCATGCACATGCAAACAAGAAAAAAAGCCTTGATCACCGGCATTACCGGCCAGGACGGCGCCTATCTCGCACAGTTGTTGTTGGATAAAGGCTATGCGGTCACCGGTACCTACCGCCGTTCGAGTTCGGTCAATTTCTGGCGCATTCAAGAGCTGGAAATTGACGCACATCCGAATTTGACGCTGGTCGAATACGACCTGACGGACCTGTCGTCGGCAATCCGGCTGATCGAGGCCAGCGATCCCGACGAGGTCTACAACCTGGCCGCCCAGAGTTTTGTCGGCGTCTCGTTCGAGCAGCCGATCGCGACCGGCACCATCACCGGCCTAGGCGCGGTCAACCTGCTCGAATCGATCCGCGTCGTCAAGCCGTCGGCGCGGTTTTACCAGGCATCGACGTCCGAAATGTTCGGCAAGGTGCAAGCCATTCCGCAGGTCGAGGAAACGCCGTTCTATCCGCGCAGCCCGTACGGCGCGGCCAAGTTGTATGCACACTGGATGACGCTCAACTACCGCGAGTCGTACGGCATTTTCGGCGCCAGCGGCATTCTGTTCAACCACGAATCGCCGCTGCGCGGACGCGAATTCGTCACCCGCAAGATCACCGACTCGGTGGCCAAGATCGTGCTCGGCAAACTCGACGTGCTCGAACTGGGCAACCTCGACGCCAAGCGCGACTGGGGTTACGCCAAAGAATACGTCGACGGCATGTGGCGCATGCTGCAGGTCGACGTACCCGATACGTTCGTGCTCGCCACCAACCGCACCGAAAGCGTGCGCGACTTCGTCACGATGGCGTTCAAGGGCGCCGGCGTCGGCATCGAATGGAGCGGGACAGGCGAAAGCGAAACCGGCCACTGCAGCCGCAGCGGCACGCTGCTGGTACGGGTGAGCGCGAAATTCTATCGTCCGGCCGAAGTCGAACTGCTGATTGGCGACGCTTCCAAGGCCAGGCGCGTGCTGGGCTGGTCGCCCGACACCACGCTCGAGCAACTGTGCGCGATGATGGTCGAGGCCGACATGCGCCGCAACAAAATCGGCGTGTCGTTCTGACATGAGCGCCTCCGGCACCGTTTCCGGTGCGGCGCCCGTCGGGCATGGCGAAGGCCGGGCCGAAGGTCAGGGCAGGCGTGCCCTCATCACCGTGCTACCGGGCGCTGCGTGCGGGCCGGACATGTTCAAGGTCGACCTGTGCGAGCGCACCGCGGTTGCCGCCGTTATCGAGCAGGTGCGGCCCGATGTCGTTGTCCACCTGGCCGGTATCGCCTTCGTCGCCCACGCCGACGCCGCGCCGAAGTACCGCGTCAACGTCGCCGGCACCCGCAACCTGCTCGAAGCGACGCCGTTGGCCGACACGCTGCGCTGGATGTGCGCGGCGTGAGTCGGCTGCGCGTCGGCCTCGGCACCAACATGATCGAGCCTGGCCTCAACGGCGGGCGGCGCGACGGCATCGGCGTCTACACCGACGCCATGCTGCGCTATCTGCCCGGCGCCGGCTGCGACGTCACCGCCTATGCGTGGCCGCGCCTGCGCGGCGGCGCGCCGGGCGACATCAGTGTCGGCCAGTCGATGCCGCAGTCGTTCGAAGCGGCCTCGCTGCGCGACCTGCTGACGCCGCGCGCCCATCGCGCGCACATGCCGGCCGATATTTACCATGCGACCGACTACCGCATCGTGCGGATGGATTGCCCGCAGGTGGCGACCTTGCACGATGCGCTGCCGATCAGCCATCCCGAATGGTGCCGGCCGGGTTTGCGCGGCGTCAAGAACTGGCTGCAGCGCAAGGCCGCCCACAAGGCCGACCACGTGATCGCGATGTCGCATTTCGCGATCGACGAACTGGTGTCTTGCTTCGGCATTGATCCGAACCGCATCAGCGTGGTGCCGAACGGCGTCGACGACGCCTGGCTGCAGGAGCCCGACCCTTTCGCCGTGGCGGCGACCCTGCGCGCCAATCGCTTGCGTGCCGGCTACTTCCTGTTCGTCGGCACGCTGCAGCCGCGCAAGAACGTCGAGCGCTTGCTGGCCGCTTACCTGCAGCTGCCAGCGGCGGTGCGGGCCGAACGCCAGCTGGTGATCGTCGGCGCTGCCGGCTGGTGCTGCGACGAACTGCTGCGCCGGCTGGCCGCGGCCGTTGAAAACGGCGCGCAGGTGGTGTGGCTCGGCACGCTCACCGACAGCGCCGCGCTGCGCCATGTCTACGCCGGCGCCGGCGTGTTCGTGTTTGCGTCCCTGTACGAGGGCTTCGGCATCCCGGTGGCGGAGGCGTTCGCCGCCGGCGTGCCGGTGGTGGCGTCGAATACCAGCTCGCTGCCGGAAGTTACGCAAGGCGCTGCGCTCGAGGTCGATCCGCTTGACGTCGGCGCAATTGGCGCGGCCATGCTCGCCTTGGTGCGCGACGACGCCCTGCGCGTGCGCTGCATCGCCGCCGGCCGCCTGCGCGCCGGCGAATTGACCTGGCGCGAATCGGCACGCCGCACCGCCGCCGTGTACCATACGTTGTTATCCAGTTAATCCCGGCTGCCTGCCGCCCGAACCGACCTTATGCGCGTCCTCCACTTCTACAAAGACTATTTTCCGGAATCGATCGGCGGCGTTGAACAGGTCATTCGCCAGATGTGCGTTGGCACCGGCCGGTTGGGGGTTACCAACGAAGTGCTGACCTTAACGCGCGGCAAAGACCTGGGCCCGATCGACTTCGAGGGCCACACCGTGCACCGCGTGCCGCTCGACATCAACGTCGCCTCGAACGGCATTTCGTTCGCCGCCTTCGGTCAATTGAAGCGCCGCGCCGCCGCCTGCGACGTGGTGCACTATCATTTCCCGTGGCCGTTCATGGACCTGGCCCATTTCGTCGCCGGCATCGACAAGCCGACCCTGGTGACGTACCACTCCGACATCGTGCGCCAGAAACTGCTGTTGCGGCTGTACAAGCCGCTCAAGCACAGGTTTTTGCAAAGCGTCGACGCCATCGTCGCCACTTCGCCCAATTACCTGGCCTCGTCGGCGGTGCTGGACCGCTACCGCGCCAAAACGCGCACCATCACGTATGGCCTCGACAAGAGCATCTACCCGCTGCCGGAACCGGCGCGGCTCGACAAGTGGCGCGCTTGCGCCGGCGAAAAATTCTTCCTGTTCGTCGGCGTGCTGCGCTATTACAAGGGCTTGCATATCCTGCTCGACGCCGTCGCCGGCAACCGTTACCCGGTCGTCATCGTCGGCGCCGGGCCGATCGAGCACGAACTCAAGGCGCACGCCACCCGGCTTGGCCTCTCCAACGTGATGTTCGTCGGCGCGCTGGACGACGCCGACAAGGTCGCCCTGCTGACCTTGTGCTACGCGGTGGCGTTTCCATCGCACCTGCGCTCGGAAGCGTTCGGCATTTCGCTGCTGGAAGGCGCGATGTACGGTAAACCAATGATTTCGAGCGAAATCGGCACCGGCACGTCGTACATCAACGTCGACCAGGAAACCGGGCTGGTGGTGCCGCCGAGCAACCCGCAAGCGTTCGCCGACGCCATGCGTACGCTGTGGGACGACCCTGCGCTGGCGCGGGCGATGGGCGCGCAGGCCGAATTGCGTTACCAGCACCTGTTTACTGCTGAAACGATGGCCTCCCGCTACAACGCGCTGTACCACGAACTGGTGGCGCGCCACGCCCTCGTCCGCACCGAGGGCGCCCCTGCCGTCTGAGCGCACGCCGGTCAGCACCGGCCAAGCCAAACCGCGCCCGGCAAAAAAAAGACATGTACCCTTGAAATTCAAGAGGATATGTCGGTTCGTGTTGGTTTGCGAAAATGTAAGCTGGTGCAGAGCCGGAATCGAACCGGCACGCCGCGAAGCGGCAGATTTTGAGTCTGCTGTGTCTACCAGTTCCACCATCCGGGCAGCACGACAGCATTACATACGCAAGAGCAGCATTATCGCCGGCGCGCGCATCTTCGTCGACACGCTTGAGGTCTTGCAAAATCGGGCGACCTGATCAAGCCGATGGCGCGCGACGTATTCGCCCCAGGCAACATTGCCGGCACGCCCGGGGCGCTGTGCCGCGGCCAGGCCGAAGGCCGGCGCGGCGACCATCGATGCACGGTGTTCAAATCGGTCGGCACCGTGCTGGAAGGCCTGGCGGCGGCGATGCTGGTGATGGGCGGCGTTGCCGCGTCAGCCGGTTTGCTTCATTGAGCGTCAAGGCCGTGCTGCTGCGTCGCCGCCCGCCTCGCGGGCAAATTGCAGCCACCGTCAGGCGGCAACTCCAATTTTGCGCCGGCTGATTGCGATGCCGGCAATGCCAAGACCGAGCAGAGCCAGCGAGGCCGGTTCAGGAACGCTGGAGGTGGTCGCTACGTTGGTGAAAACAAAGCCTTCATCCTGGTAATTGAAGTCTCCGCCATTGGGCAAGTCCTCGAACCCGACGAAAATACCTGCAGGAATGATCGTATCGCCGGTGTAGGCGGACGAATAGATGTGGTTGATCCCGTCAGAATTCATGCTCTGCTGGGAATACCATGGATCGATGTCTCCTGGCGACAGGTTGATCAATTTGAACACCAGCGTGTCCCCTGCATTGACGTTGCCGAAATCAAGGGAATCGCCGTATGCCGAGGTGTGATTATTCAGACCAAATATTCCAGTAGCGCCGCCGTTGACGAGCATCGTGATCTTGCTGGTATATCCTGCGGTCGAGCCCGCGAAGTAGGCAGTCAGGCTACTGGCCGACGCTGCCTTAAAGGTATAAGTTATCGCATTCTGCGTGCCCGGCGTTGAATATTGTATCGGAGCGGCCTGGACGTTGGCAGCAAGCGCGATGCTGGCAACAGCGAATAACGTCGTCAGAATATTTTTCATGATTTCTCGATTTAATTGATGAAACTATTGCAAAGCAATATTTATGCCATCGTTGAGAATTTTAATTGAATCAACAAGTTGCCTCCGAGCTTGTCGTGAAAATCATATTTACTGTAAAGTTTTTCGACATGTCGCGTTCTCCAGCAAGTAAAGTAGAAGCTTGTTCGGATTGTCTGAGGCAACAAAAAACCCGCTCTGCCAAGGCGGCATGCGGGTTGTGATGTGGTTTTGCGTGTGTAAGCTGGTGCCAGAGCCGGAATCGCTAAACCCCTTGGAACCCGCATGGTTGCTCGATCCGTAGTTTTTTTCCTCTGACAATGCCCCTAAAAATGCCCCTAAATAATTTCTACTTCAGGACAGCTCTTCTGTACATCGCACCCCACTGGTATCAGAACTCCGCTGTGTTGCTGCGCCGCAAAGAATCAGTGGGTTAGTCGAACTGTTCTAATAATTTAAAATTTCTTTCGTGAATAAATTGTATTTATGTAACGCATCGGCGATGATATCTCCGCCAACCTAGGAGATGACAGAACATGACGCTGACCGAAGATCAGAAGCGCAACTACAGCGTAGCAGAAATCGCAGTTCTTACGGGTGTAATAAATTATTGCGACCGTATGATTTACGAGGACAAGACTTTTGATGCGCGCAACGGTCTCGCTGACAGTCGAGGCTATTTTAGTCACCCGCAGGCGCCACTCTATAGGCTGCTGCGAAGAAGCGCCTACGCGAAAACAGTGGTCATCGAGACTGAGCTCCAAGGTATACAGGAGTTTCGCTTGAGTCCAACGGAAGCGGTTTATCCAAACGTTGAATCTGGCTATTGCACACCGCACTCTGCGGTTGGGCGTCTGATCACGTTTGCTCCCCCAGGGTATGAGGGACAGAGCAAACTTTGGGGTGATTACAGGGTTGTCGAGGTTCGGTCTTTTGATCGCTACGCTGGGCCCGCGTTTGAACCGAACGTACGAAATTTTTCGCGCATGGATGTAATCGGTGAGAGGGGCGGCGGCGCAGTCGCAGATGTCGCCGGCTACCGAGCAAGACGACAGGATCCGAAGTCGAAAAATGGAATTTCAGATTTCGAACCGGAACTAATCTCGCAGGAAAAAATAAGCGACGGGGCGCCATCGGAAGACGCGCCAGCCGTAGTTCCAACGCTAGAAGTGCAAATTGCAGAATTCAATGTCGTCGACGACGCAGAGGACCCCGATGCAGAATTGGACATCGATCACGACGATGATTGGGGGCCGGAAGACGCGCCAGTGAAGGTTGAGGAATATTACGGCCTGAACGAGCGATTCTTCACTCACCAAACGGCCGAGCAGAATCAAATCATTGCCCGATCTCCCGTAGGCGCTATGTTCGTTGAGGGTATTGCAGGGTCAGGTAAAACTTCGGCGGCGCTCGGCAGGACAAAAATGCTAACCACATTTAATCCCGAAAGCGTAATTGACGAACAGATTTTTCGAGACGTTGTAGGGCAAGACCAAGACTATTGGTCGGGGCAATTTGCTGGGCAGTTTTCGCAAGAAGGTAGTGTCGGATTTGTGCGCACAGGCGAACTTATTCAATATCTGCAGGAGACTTGCCGGCGTATCGATCTACCGAACCTTCCGGTTCAAGAATACAAGGAGCTTCAAACTAGGCTGCGGGATCAGCGTCGCATAACAAGCAGTAACGTCCCGGGTCGACGATGGGCTGGATTAGCGCATGCACGAGATGCACATGAAGCCACCACAATGGCTTGGTTGCACGAAATCGATCAACTCATGGCGGCAAGAATTGCTGCGTCCCTAATCGGTTCACTTCCGAGCGCCAAGGACTTGGCAGAACGATTTCAAGAAAATGTGCGCGACAAAGTTGTTCGCGTCGCCAAAGTGGCGATTGAGCAACTAACAAATGATTTGAAATCGGTGGCGGAGGAACTCAACCGAACGCCCCGACAGGGTGCGTTTGCTTTGGACCGATTGGCCGCAAGAATCCTACAAAAATTGGACGAGGTGCGCAAACGTGTCTTGGGATCCAAAGTGATTTGGACGCGCGTCAACGGAGTCATCCTGTTTGCAAATGATGAAAATGCGCTCGCACGAAAGCTCGTTGAATTCCAAGCGAAGCTGTATTTGCGCTCAGGCAGAAGATTGGTTTTTTTGGCAGATAACAGACCGACCGACTCAACTTTACAGTTGCTAGATATTAACGGTAACTCCGTAATTTGGTCCGACGATACTCGACAGTTAATGGTTGAAGGAAAAGTGATCGTTCGGGAGCTCTCAGGGGACAATGTGCTTGCAGTTCCTTCAGATATAAATCACTTGTTCCTACGACTCTTGCCGGAAGCTACGGATCGTATTTATGAGAAGGAAAATGGAGAACTTCGACGGCTACCTAGGGAGCAAGGTTGGGGGCGCGTAAAGCTAGCGGTACTTCCCGCTGATCACGATGAAGATCCGAGCGAGGAAGATCCTGAAGGTGAAACTTCCATGCCAGGACAAGCACGCCGGCGGACTCCCGATGCCGAGTTTGCGCGAATCGTTCGACGCCGCCTGCTCCAACCGCTGACAAACCTCGCCGATCTTTATCTCGCCACATTGGAAAATGTTCCTTCAAAATCTTCCAGCTTGGCGCTCGCTGTTACGCTTCGTGCGCAGCTCGGCGAATTTAAGTTGGCCGATGACGACATCGACTTGCTTCTGTGTTTAAGTCATTTAGCTGGTCGTGGTCTTAAGCAAGGGGGGCCTAGTCAACTGCGGGAACTCGACTCTTACCAGTCGGTATTTGTGGACGAGGTCCAAGATTTCACGGAGCAGCAGGTTTTTCTGATGGTTGAACAGGCAAACCCGAAATATCAGGCCGTTACCGTTGTCGGAGACATCGCGCAAAAGCTTCACCACGGCAGTTCCATTGATCTGCCTGCCTGCTTTCCCGGGCGCTCGGTTCCACATATTCGGTTGACAGAAAATATGCGTCAGGCAAACATGCCAGGGTTAGCATTATTCAGTGCGGTTTTCCGGTCCGAACTCCAAAATGACAATATTCCTACGGCCAATTTAGTGGAGCAGGCACAAGCGCACGGAGGCTCCCTTGTACGTCCAAGTTTCCTGCTTTGCGAGTCCGAGGCGGCGATGGACAGGCTCATCATTGAAACGCTCTTGAGTGTCACTCGAACTCAGACTGTCGCAGTCCTTTTTCCAAACGCAGAGTCGGCGGCCAAAGTCTATGCGAGACTAGAACAGCGCTTGCGCGAGGAACTGATTGAAACGGAGCTATCTGCAAGTGTTAACCTTGCACGTCGCCATATCCGACACTTCTCAGCTGTGGCTAATGCGAAAGGCTTGGAGTTCGATGTGGTTCTATTGGTTGGGGTCGATGGCTACGATTTGGATAGCACATCCCAAATAAACCGGCTTTATGTCGGTATCACTCGCGCTCGGCAAAGTTTGGTTCTACTTTCCGGAACCGCCATTCTCTCACCAAAATTGAAGCAGGTGCGCGCGGTCTATGATCAGCTGACTTGTCGTTAATAGTGCTGACGAGCCGCGCCGCTTGGCGCCACCCGGCACCACCATCGACGGCGCCGCGACTTGCGTAGTGGCATCATATTAAGTTATAAAAAGGCAACACGACATCGTGTTGCTGCCACTGAAATCAGACCCGCCATGCCCGACGATATCGATTCTTCCTTCGCTGTACAGGCTGCCGAATATGCGCGCCTGGCCGTGAGCTTGGACCCACGTTTGAACCAACTGGACGACCCGCGCGAACGCGTCTTTGCCGACGCCTTCCTGGACACGGCCGCCGAACTTGTGCGCAACCTGCCGCCGCTGACGCAGTTGTCCGCCGCGAGCGGGCGCGACACCAGCGGCAACAACAGCCCCAGTTTTACCGACTGCCTGCTTGAGGTCATGCAAAACGCCGACGACACCGGCGCCGGCGAGATCCGCTTTCTGCTGCGCGACGGGGAAACCGGCAGGCGCCAACTGTGCATCGTGCATAACGGGCGAGCGGTGACGATGCAGTCGGTGCTGCCGATGATCTGGCCCGGCTACTCGACCAAGCGGGCCGACCCCGGTGCGCGCGGGCGTCTTGGCGTGGGCTTAAAGGCGCTTGCGCGCATTGCCAGCGCGGTGCATGTGCACGGCGCTCCGTACCATTTCAATGCCGACGCCGAGGCATTTGCGCGGGTTGCCCCGGAGCCGGCCATTGACAATTGGTACGACCCCGCTGTCGACACGCTGCTCGTGCTGCACCTTTCCGAAGAAGTCGACGAATCCGCACTCGTAGCCTGGCTCAAGGACTGGCGCGCCGACCGGCTCCTGTTTCTGTCCAACCTGCTCCGCCTGCGCTGGAGCGATGCCGCAGACGGCGGCAGCCATGTCTTGGCGCGCTCGGCGTGGCAGACATGCACGTTTGCCGGAGCCCCTGCCGGCTGGCTGGTCGAAGAGGCCGCCGCGCACACCGATGACGGCGCGGCCTTTATGCTGTGGCGCACCAGCGTGCCAGCGCCAAGCCACGTGGCGCCGGGCATGAAAGCGGTAGGCAGCACCATCGACATCACGCTGGCGCTGCAGACATCCCCTGCTTGCGGCGCGGTGCAAGACAGGCCTGGCGCGACGGTGTCAATTGGCTTTCGCACTGCCATTGAGTCGAGCGTGCCGTTTTCCATCGATGCGCCGTTCGACCCGGTCAGCGCGCGCACCGGCATTTTGGATAATCGCTGGAACCGCTGGATGATCGAGACGATCGGCATGGTTGGCGCCGTGCTGGTGCGCGGCTTGCTCGACACCCGACCCGAATGGGCTTGGCCGCTCATTGCGCTGCCGGAGGAATGCGTGCGGGCACACGGCCATGACTGGGTCGAACAGGCGTTCGGTGCCGCCTTGGAGACCATGCGGGAAGCCGCCGTCGCGGCACGCGTGCGGCTGCCGGCTGGGGCTTTGATCAGACTCGGCGCGGCAAAGGACACCACCGTTAGCTGGCATGACCTGTGTTATGAGGCGATAGAATGGGAGGATCTGCTGAGCCAGGCTGACCTGACGCTGCTGTACCCGGAATTCGTGCCGCTAGGTGCGGCGCTGCGTGGACCATCGGCGCGCTGGCGCACTGTCGTCGAATCGCTCGAGCTGGGTCTGCAGGTCGACGCCGCCGACATGCGGCACGGATTTGCCCAACGGCTGTTCGACGGCAAGCCCAGTCGCTGGTGGGTGAGCGCCGGCAGTACGCTCGTGGCGGCATCTGCCGGCAACGTCATCGGACCCGACCCGCTCTTGGAACTGCCATTTCTGCTGACCGACGCCGCGACCCCGACCGCTGCGGTAGCCCGCGGCGAGACCGCTTGCCCGCTGCTGCTGCAGGCGTCCACGTCCGGCTTTGCCAAGCGCTGGCAGCTGTTTACCCGGCTGCACGCTGATTACAGTACCGAGTCGGGGCAGCCGCTGCGCCAATGGCTGCTGCACGCGGCCGCCTTTGCCGAGTCGATTGATGTGGCCGCCGAACTGCGGGCGTTTGCCGAGCGCTATCGTGACACGCCGGCCGAGCTCGACGACGCAGAACTGCGCCAGCTGCGCGATCTGTTCGATACATTACGCACCGACGTGGCCGAGCCGCTGGGCCCAAAGGTCGGCCAGGCCGTGGCCGTGGAGTGTGTGCACTATGCCTCCGGCAAGACGGTGCGCTGCCGGCGTGCCGCGGCGCAAGTGTACTTGGGGCGCACTTTAAACCCGGAAGGCTTCTGGCCAGTGGCCGCGGGCAAGCTTGCCGAGATTTACTGGATTGCCCCACGCTACGACGACGCGCTGAAGATCACCGCCCGCCTGGTACGCTCGGCCGGCGACACGCGCGTGCAGCGCGGTGCGCGCCGGTTCCTGCAGCTGTTGGGCGCAGCCGTGGCGCCGCGCCCGGTCAACATCGGTGTCGTCTTGTCCGGCAACACCAGCATGGAGCGCCGGCGCGAACTGGACCGCTGTGGGGCAAACTTGGTGGAGAACGACATCGACTGCCCGGATCTGCTGGCGGCGGCGCGCGCCATTGCCAACCTACCGAGAAAAGACTTGCGCGAGGCGCGCGAGCGCAGTGTGGCCCTGCTCAATTGCCTGCGCCAGCATTGGGACGGCGTGTTTGCCGACGCTATTGAAGTCATGTGCTACTTCAACCGGGCCGGCAAGAACCACCCGCGGCAGAACGTCACGGCGGCTTGGGTGCTCGCGTTGCGCGAGGTTGCCTGGATTGTCACCCAGGGCGGTGCGCGTGTCGTGCCGGGCGGCGCACCGATCAAGAGCGACGCCACGGTTGGCCTGTTCGATGCCGGCGACTTCATCGCCGGCATCGGCCCCGGCGACGTCGGGACGAACGTGGCGCAGTGCTTGAAGGTGGTGCTGTCGGTGCAGACCAGCGACCTAGTGCGGCGCTTGGAGCGCCTGCGCGAGGAAGGTGGGGCGTCGGGCAGTGCGATTTTGGAGATCTACCGGCAGATAGCCCAGCAATGTCCCGGTGCGCGGTCGGCCAGCTCGAGGACGTCGGCGCTGCAAGAGCGGGTCGGCGACATGACGGTGGGCACGCTGCGCCAAGCCTTCGTCCGTGTGCCGGGCTTGATCTTTAATGGCGCCTGGCACACCACGAACCAGGTGCACAGCGGCCCCAACATCTTTCGCGACTCCGCGCGCTTCGTGCCGCCGGCGGCCGGCGCCGACGCGCTTTGGCGAACACTGGGCATCAGCGCGCCCACGCTTGACCAGTGCGCCGA
>Ga0326734_1000221_pt1 | contig 16873 bp, 14 predicted proteins | sample 15_GP2_1315_FD_207944 | JGI IMG/M metagenome (GOLD analysis project Ga0326734, IMG submission 207944) | Glacier ice microbial communities from Ngari, Tibet, China - 15_GP2_131.5 | ecosystem: Environmental > Aquatic > Freshwater > Ice > Glacier | place: China: Ngari, Tibet | collected 2018-07-18 | reverse complement strand
AAAGCATTCCAATCCAGCAAGGGCCGCGGGACTGGCTTTGCCAGGCCGCAGGCGCAGCGGCCCCCTCGGGGGGCAGCGCAGTACGCGAAGCGACAAGCGTGGGGGCAAGGTTCACCCTTTTTTGAACTCGAGTGAAGCAGAGTTCATGCAGTAGCGCAGTCCGGTCGGCGCCGGGCCATCGGGAAATACATGGCCCAGGTGCGCACCGCAGTTGGCGCACACCGTTTCAGTGCGTGCCATGCCCATGGAACGGTCCACATGCTCTTCAATGGCCCCCGGCTTGATTTCCTGGGAAAAACTCGGCCAGCCGCAGCCGGCATCAAATTTCATCGACGAATCAAACAGCTCGGCATCACAGCAGATGCAGCGGTAGGTGCCGGCGGCATAGTTGTCTTCATGCTTGCCAGTGAAAGGCCGCTCGGTGGCCGCATGCCGGGTGACGTTGAAAGCCACTGATTCAGCGCCTTTTTCAGCCAGCAGGGCTTTCCATTCGGCATCGGTTTTCTGGATTTTCACACTCATGGTTTTGGGTCCTGTAGGTAACAATAAAAAAACAAATGTTCACGAACTGCAGCTGATGGCGATGGAGGCGGCCCAGTCGGGTGGAAAGTCCGCCAGGGTGTCATGCCCGGGGTGCTCCTCAAATGGGGACTGCAGGACTTTGAGCAAGGTATCGACCTTTGAAAAGTCTTTTAGTTTCGCCGCCTGGATGGCTTCTTCGCCCAGGTGGTTGCGCAGCACGTACTTGGGGTTGTTTTTAAGCATTAAATGGGCTCTTTGCGCAACATCTGTGTGCATGATTCGCTCTGAATACTGTAGCGCCCAGGCATTGAAGGACTCCAGGTCGAAAAACAGGTCACGCACGGGTTCGTGGCCGCTTTGCGCGGTAAAACCGCACAGCCGGCGCCAGAAGACCGTATAGTCCACCTTGTTGGCGGCCAGCAGCCGGAACGTATGTTCAATCAATTCCGTGTCGCCTTCCAGCGCATCAACCAACCCCAGCTTGGCTCGCATCCGGGCCTGGAGTGCTTCGGGGAAAACAGTCTTGTACGATTCCAGGGCGGTCAGCGCGTGTTCCTGGTCGTCAATCAGCGGCAGCAAAGCCTGGCCCAGGCAAAACAGGTTCCAGTACGCCATGTTGGGCTGCCTGTTGTAGGCGTAGCGGCCCTGCTCATCCGAATGGTTGCAGACATGTCCGGGGTCGAACGCATCCAGGAACTGAAACGGGCCGTAGTCGATCGTCAGCCCCAGGATGCTCATATTGTCGGTGTTCATCACCCCGTGGCAAAAGCCGACAGCCTGCCAGGCGGCCATCATGTGCGCGGTGCGTTCGCTCACCGTCTGGAGCAGTGCCGCGTAAGGATGCTCCGCCTGCCGGCAATCGGGGTAAAACCGATCGATGACGTAGTCAGCCAGAGCTTTTAGCGGGGCAGGCTGGTTGCGGTGGCTGAAATGCTCGAAATGGCCGAAGCGAATAAAACTCGGTGCGGTTCGGGTAACGACGGCAGCGGTTTCAATTTCTTCGCGCCTTACCGGTGCGTCGGAGCCGGTTACGCACAGGGCGCGGGTGGTGGGAATGCCCAGCCCGTGCATGGCTTCAGAGCACAAAAATTCACGGATTGAACTGCGGAGCACCGCCCGGCCATCTCCCATGCGGGAATAGGGCGTTGGGCCCGCACCCTTGAGCTGGATTTCCTGGCACCCGTTGCGCGTTGCAATTTCGCCCAGAAGAATCGCCCGGCCATCGCCCAGTTGCCCGGCCCAGACGCCAAACTGATGGCCGCTGTAAACGCTGGCGAGCGGGTTGGTGCCTGGCAGAGGCTGGTTGCCGGTGAGGGCAGCCAGCATGTCAGCTGACTCCAGCCAGTGGTCTTCCAGCCCCAGTTCGCGGGCCAGCGCATGGTTGCGTCCCACCCAGTAAGGCGAGGGCAGGGGACGGGGTTCGAGCGGGGTGTGGAAATCAGGGCCCAATGCGGCAAAGGTATTCACCCACTGCTGGCCAGGCGCTGCAGGCGGGGGGCAGGTGGTTGAGGATGGGGTGTCGAAGGCAGTGGTCATGACTTTATTGTGCTATGCAGCCAGCAGCCCTGTGCAGCAAGGGGTAAGTGTTGTGTATTGCGTTGCACGGTGTCGCCAATGCGGCGTGGCTACGGAGTTTCCCGAGTCAGGCCTGGCATGTCGGCCTGTACCATGCACCTCGGTCAATACGACTTTCATGGCAGGCCCGGGTCGGGCAAAAAAGGACGCAGACGATGTTAGGTTTAATGCAGAACCAGCCGATGCTGATTTCATCGCTGATCGAGTTTGCCGCACGCCACCATGGCGACGCAGAAATTGTTTCGCGGCGGGTAGAAGGCGACATCCACCGCTACACCTACCGGGAAGCTGCCCAGCGCTCGCGCCAGGTGGCCCATGCGCTGGATGCTTCGAGCCTTGGCTTTGGCGACCGCGTGGCCACGCTGGCCTGGAACGGCTACCGGCATTTCGAACTGTACTACGGCGTCAGCGGTTCGGGCCGGGTGCTGCACACCATCAACCCGCGCCTGCATCCGGAACAGATTGCCTGGATCGCCAACCACGCGCAGGACCAGGTGCTGTGCTTTGACTTGAGCTTTCTGCCGCTGGTGCAGGCCGTGCACGCCAAATGCACCAGTATCCGGCACTACATTGCATTGTGCGACGCCGACAAGCTGCCTGCCGATTCAGGCATTCCCAACCTGCAGAGCTACGAAAGCTGGATAGGCGGGCAGTCAAGTCAGTACGACTGGCCTGAGTTCGATGAAAACACGGCATCCAGCATGTGCTACACCAGCGGCACTACCGGCAATCCCAAGGCGGCGCTGTACAGCCATCGTTCCAGCACCTTGCACGCCTATGCAGCGGCCTTACCTGACGTGATGAGCATTTCGGCGCGCGATGCCATCTTGCCCGTGGTGCCGATGTTTCATGTCAATGCCTGGGGCATTCCTTACTCGGCGGCGCTCACGGGCGCCAAGCTGGTGTTTCCAGGTCCGGCGATGGACGGTAAGTCAATTTATGAGCTGATCGAGGCCGAGAAAGTCACTTACGCCGCTGGCGTGCCGACGGTGTGGCAGATGATGCTCACCCACATGAAGCCAAGCGGCCTGCGGTTTTCAACGCTGCGCCGCACCGTGATTGGCGGCTCGGCGTGCCCGCCCGCCATGATCCAAGCGTTTAACGACGACTATGGCGTAGAAGTGCTGCACGCCTGGGGCATGACCGAAATGAGCCCGCTGGGCACGCTGTGCACCCTGAAAAACAAGCATGACAGCCTGCCCGACGACGAGAAAATGAAGATTCGCCTCAAGCAGGGGCGGGTGATTTACGGCGTTGACATGAAGATTGTCGATGGCAACGGCGAAGAATTGCCATGGGATGGCAAAACCTATGGCGACCTGCTGGTCAAGGGTCCGTGGATCATCCGCGAATACTTCCAGGGCGAAAGCGACCCGCTGGTGAAGGGCTGGTTTCCCACCGGCGACGTGGCCACCATCGACGCCGACGGGTACATGCAGATCACCGACCGCAGCAAGGACGTCATCAAGTCGGGCGGTGAATGGATCAGCTCGATCGACATTGAAAACATTGCCGTTGCCCACCCTGCCGTGCTGATGGCCGCCTGCATTGGCGTCGCGCATCCGAAGTGGGACGAGCGGCCCATCATTGCAGTGGTGAAAAAGCCGGGCACGGACGTCAGCCGCGAAGAACTGCTCACGTTTTATGAAGGCAAGACCGCCAAATGGCAGATTCCCGACGACGTGGTGTTTGTCGATGCGATCCCGCTGGGCGCGACCGGCAAGATGCTCAAGACACGCCTGCGCGAGTTGCTCAAGGATTACCAGCTGCCTGGCTGAGCTTTAGACGCTGGCGGAGTCACCGAGGTGATAGCTGCACGCCCTTCCTAAGGGCATTCCCTGAGCGGCACCTTGGACAAAACTTGTACGCTTGCAAAATCAATAAACGAAGGAGACATACAGTGAATTTTGCTATCAAGTCCGTAGCGGTATGTGCAATGCTTGCAAGCGCCTCGATTGCTTTCGCCCAAAAAGGCGAGACGGTCAAGATCGCCATGATCGAAGGCCTGTCGGGGCCCTTCGGCAACGTGGGCCAGAACCAGTTGAAAAGCTGGCAATTTGTCACCGAGCGGCTCAACGGCGCCAAGAATGTGGCGGGCGTCAAATTCGAAATGGTCGGCATCGACAGCAAAAGCTCTCCCCAAGAAGCCTTGAACGCCCTGAAGTCGGCCATCGACCAGGGCATTCGCTTTGTAGTGCAGGGCAATGGATCGGCCGTGGCGCTGGCGCTGTCCGATGCAGTTGCCAAGCACAACGAACGCAATCCTGGCAAGGAAGTTATTTACCTGAACTATGCGGCTGTCGATCCGGCGCTGACCAACGAAAAATGCTCGTTTGCGCATTTCCGCCTGGACGCCGACACCTCCATGAAGATGCAGGCGCTGACCTCCTTCATGAAAGACCAGCCCAAGGTCAAGAAGGTGTATTTGCTCAACCAGAACTACTCGCACGGCCAGCAGGTGGCCAAGTATTTCAAGGAAGGCCTGACCCGCACCCGGCCCGATGCGCAGATCGTGGGCGAAGACCTTCATCCCTTCGGGCAGGTCAAGGACTTTGCCCCCTACATTGCCAAAATCAAGGCGTCAGGCGCTGACACGCTGGTCACTGGCAACTGGGGCCAGGACATGACCCTGCTGGTCAAGGCGATCACCGAAGCGGGCTTGAAAATTCCGATCTATGCCTACTATGCAGGTGTGAGCGGCACCCCGACGGCGCTGGCCGCAGCAGGTGACATCGAGGTCTACCAGATCAGCTACAGCCACTCTAACTACACCGGCGAACTGGGCGCCATCACGAAAGAGTTCAAGCAGAAATTCAACGACGATTTCTACACTTTTTCCATCTACAACGGCGTCATCATGCTGTCCGAAGCCATTAGCAAAGCCAAGTCTACCGACTCGATGAAAGTCGCTGCTGCCCTGGAAGGGTTGTCGTTCAAGGGATTCAACGGCGACTCGCAAATGCGCAAGTCCGACCACCAGCTGCAGCAGGGTCTGTTCATTGCGAAATGGCAAAAAGTCGATGCCAAGAACAACTACAGCGTCGAGAACACGGGCTACACCTTCGCGCCTGTCAAGTACATCGATGCCTATATTGCCAGCACGCCGACCAGCTGCGACATGAAACGCCCGTCCTAGGCACTCCTGGGAATTTCACGGGTTTTCCGTTCCGCGCCGGGTGGCAATGCTCACCTGGCGCTCTTTTTTGATCCTGACCAAGCCATGTGTTTCCACTCGGCTGCTGATTGACGGACATTCATGGAATTTTTTACCATTTCCCTGCTGAACGGGCTGAGCTACGGCCTGCTGCTGTTTATGCTTAGTTCAGGGCTGACCCTGATCTTCAGCATGATGGGCGTGCTGAATTTTGCGCATGCCTCGTTTTACATGCTGGGTGCCTACTTTGCCTACAGCGTGACCAGCTTGGTGGGTTTTTGGCCCGCGCTCATCATTGCGCCCTTGCTGGTCGGTGTCATCGGTGCCGCGTTTGAACGATTCTGTTTGCGCCGGGTGCACAAGTTTGGCCATGTGCCCGAGTTGCTCATCACCTTCGGGCTCAGCTACATCCTGGTGGAACTGGTGCAACTGGTGTGGGGACGCATTGCGGTGGACTACCGCGTGCCTGAAGCGCTCAAAGGCCCCCTGTTCACCCTGTACGGAACGCAGTTTCCGATGTACCGCGGTTTCATGATGGCCGTCGCCCTGTTCATGCTGGTGGCAGTCTGGCTTTTGTTGAAGAAAACCCGCATCGGCCTGGTGATCCAGGCGGCCTTGAGCCATCCCGAGACAGTGGAGGCGCTGGGCCACAACGTGCCGCGCATCTTCATGCTGGTGTTTGGCGGCGGTGCCGCGCTGGCAGGGCTGGCCGGTGTGATTGGCGGCAATGCCTTCGTGACGGAGCCCGGCATGGCCGCAGCCGTGGGTTCGATCATTTTTGTCGTGGTCGTGGTGGGCGGCATGGGGTCGCTGGCCGGGGCTTTTCTGGCGTCGGTGCTGATCGGCGTGCTGCAGACTTTTGCGGTGGCGGTGGACAGCTCGCTCATGAGTGCGGTCGCCATGCTGGGGGTGGCCGTCACGCCTGAAACCTTTGGCTATGCGGTGCTCAAGCTCAAGATCAGCCAGATCGCGCCCATCCTGCCCTACCTTTTCCTGGTGCTGATGTTGATTTTCCGGCCTAAGGGTCTTTTGGGTACCCGAGAAGGCTGAGCGTCATGATTACTACATTGCATCGTCAACCTAAACCGGTGGGCCACGGACGCTTCTGGGTCTGGAGTCTTTTTGCCGCTCTGCTGGCCGTGGTGCCGCTGGTCTTCACCAGCAGCCTGAGCCATACCATCTTGTCGCAGATGGGCATCGCCATCATCGTCTGCCTGAGCTACAACATGCTGCTGGGGCAGGGCGGAATGCTGAGCTTCGGGCATGCCGTCTATTCCGGGCTGGGCGCTTTTATCGCCATTCACGTGCTGAACGCCGTGACCGAGGGCAAATTTCCGCTGCCGGTCAGCCTGATTCCTCTGGCGGGCGGCCTGGCCGGGCTGGTCACGGCACTGTTGCTTGGCTGGGTGACCACCAAGAAGTCGGCCACCACCTTTGCCATGATCACGCTGGGCGTTGGCGAACTGGTCTGGGCCATGTCGCTGATGTTTCCCGAGTTCTTCGGCGGCGAAGGCGGTATTTCGGGCAACCGCGTGACCGGACCGAAGCCGCTTGGCATCACGTTTGGGCCGCAGATTCAGCTGTATTACCTGATTGCGGTGTACACCTTTGTCTGCACCGGGTTGATGTTCGCTTTCACCCGAACGCCGCTGGGCCGCATGCTCAACGCGGTTCGGGACAACCCCGAACGGGTCGAATTTGTGGGTTACGACACCCAGAAAGTGCGTTACCTGTCATTTGTGATCGCGGCTTTTTTTGCCGGCATCTCGGGTGGGCTGGCGGCGTTGAATTTTGAAATTGTCACCTCGGAAGTAGTCAGCGGCTACCGCTCCGGCGCCTACCTGCTGTTCACGTTTTTAGGCGGGGCCACCTTCTTTTTTGGTCCGATCATTGGCGCAGTGCTCATGATTCTGGCCTTCGTGCTGCTCAGCGAGTTCACCAAAGCCTGGCTGCTGTATTTGGGCTTGTTATTTTTGTTCATGGTCATGTTCGCACCGGGCGGTTTCGCCAGCCTGATCATGATGAATGTCCGCGTGGCTGCTTTTGGCAAGCTCAAGCCACTGCTGGGCCACTATGCGGCGCTGCTGGTCACCGGCCTGCTTGCTTTTGCGGGCGTTGCCGCCATGATTGAAATGCTTTACCACCTTCAGCTTGATGCGGCCCTGGGCTCGCAGCTTCGATTCATGGGCATGCAGTTGAATGCGGCAGCGCCAGCTACCTGGATCGCTGCCGTTGCAGTCACGCTGGCGGGGCTTATGGTTTTTGAGCTGGCACGTCGCCGTTTCTCGGTGAAATGGGGCGACACGCAAGAGTCGATAGAAAAAGAAATCAAGCGGCGGGAGGCCCTGTGAGTGCATTGAAATCCCAGACAGATCAGCAGCTCGCACTTGAACTGAAAGACCTGCGCAAGAGTTTTGGCAAAACCGAAATCATCCGCGGCATCAGCCTTGCGGTCGAGCCCGGCCAGCGCATTGCCATCATTGGCCCGAACGGCGCGGGAAAATCCACGCTTTTCAACCTGATCAGCGGGCGGTTTGCGCCAACGAGCGGGCAGGTCCTTCTTGATGGCCACGCCATTCAAGGGAAAAAACCCTATGAAATCAACCGGATGGGGTTGTCGCGCAGCTTTCAGATCACCAATATCTTTCCCAAGCTCAGCGTGTTTGAAAACCTGCGCTGCGGCGTGCTGTGGAGCCTGGGCTACAAATACACCTTCCTGAAATTCCTTGCCAACCTGGACGACGCCAATGCGCGGGCCGAAGAACTCATGGCCATGATCAAGCTCGATAAAAAGCATGACGTGCTCGCCATCAATCTGACCTACGCCGAACAGCGCGCGCTGGAAATCGGCATCACCATTGCCGGCGGTGCGCGTGTCATCTTGCTCGACGAGCCAACGGCCGGCATGAGCCGGTCTGAAACCAGCCGCTTCATCAGCCTGATAAAGGAGGTCACCGTGGGCAAGACGCTGCTAACAGTGGAGCATGACATGGGCGTGGTGTTTGGCCTGGCAGACAAAATTGCCGTCGTCGTGTATGGGGAAGTGATTGCCTTCGACGTACCTGAAGCGGTAAGGGCCGACCAGCGGGTTCAGGAGGCTTACCTCGGTTCGTCGGTGGCAGACGCGCAAGGACAGGGACACTGAACATGCTCAAACTAAGCAACCTCAATGCCTTTTATGGCAAGAGCCACGTCCTGCACGGAGTTTCGTTCAACGTGCAGCCCGGCGAAATTGTTGCCCTGCTGGGCCGCAATGGCTCGGGCCGCTCGACCACGGCCAAGGCCATCATGGGCTTGGTCGATTGCCAGGGCTCCATCCTCTGGAAAAAATCGGAAATTGTGGGCAAAAAGGCTTACCAGATTGCCCACCTTGGCCTGGGTTATGTGCCTGAGAATCGCGACATTTTCCCCAAACTGACCGTCCACCAGAACCTGATGCTGGGCCAGAAAGGCTCGGGAAAAGGCTCGCGATGGTCTTTTGACGATATGTACGCGCTTTTCCCCCGGCTGCGCGAACGCCAGCACACTGAGGCGGGCGTGCTGTCGGGTGGCGAGCAGCAGATGCTCACGCTGTGCCGTACGCTGATGGGCGACCCTGACCTGATCATCATCGACGAGCCCACTGAAGGCTTGGCGCCCAAAATTGTCGAACTTGTCGGTCAGTATCTTCAAACGCTCAAGACCAAGGGCATCTCGGTACTTTTGATTGAGCAGAAGCTGACGATTGCCATGGCGATTTCCGACCGGGCGCTGGTGATGGGGCATGGCAGCATCGTGTTCGACGGCACGCCTGACAGCCTGCGGGCCGATGCCGATACTCGCAAAGAATGGCTTGAAGTATGAGTCACGGTTTTAGCCATGTCACCGCTGGGACAGACTTGCCCCAAAACAATGGTAAACCCGGCGTTCCGAGCCTTTGCGCCGACCTGAACCCTTTTTACAATAACAAAAGAACGGTCGTACTATTTTACAGGCCATGGCCAGGTGCTTGTTCTCGCGCTGACCACAGCCCGATGCTTTACCACTGACATTTCAATCAAGGAAAGATAGAACCAATGACAACCCTCTACGAAATTCATGGCTCGGTGGCATTGATCACCCTGAGCAATCCGCCTGTCAATGGCCTGGGTCATGCGACCCGCCTGAGCCTCACCGACCACCTGGCGCAAGCCAATGCCGACGAGGCCGTCAAGTCCATCGTTATCACAGGCGCTGGCAAGGCCTTTTCGGGCGGCGCGGACATCAAGGAATTTGGTTCTCCGAAAGCCATGCAGGAGCCCAATCTGCACAGCGTCATCCAGATGGTCGAAACGTCGTCCAAGCCGGTGGTGGCTGCAATTCATTCGGTGTGCATGGGTGGGGGTCTGGAACTCGCGCTCGGTTGCCATTACCGCATTGCTGCGCCTGGCTGCAGCGTGGCGCTGCCCGAAGTCAAGCTCGGCCTGCTGCCGGGCGCGGGCGGCACGCAACGCCTGCCGCGCGCGCTGGGCGTGGAGCCGGCACTGAACATGATCGTCAGCGGCGAACCGGTCAAGAGCGAACTCCTGGCACAAATTCCCGGCCAAAAGCTGTTCGACAAGATGGCTTCCTCGGCAGAAACACTGGCCGACGAGGCGTTTGCCTTTGCCCAATCGATTGCCGATACCCGCCCCTTGCCGCTGGTGCGCGATCTTCCTTGCAAGCACCGCAACGGTGACGCGTATTTCCAGTTTGCCCGCAACATGGTCAAGGGCATGTCGAAAAACTTCCCGGCGCCGCTCAAGTGCGTGGATGCCGTCGAAGCCGCGACCCAGCAGAAGTTTGAGGATGGCCTGCGGATGGAGCGCGAGCTTTTCATCAACCTGATGTGGACGCCTGAAAGCCGGGCGCTGCGCCACATTTTCATAGCGGACCGTGCCGCATCGAAAATACCGGATGTGCCCGCCGATACGCCGCAGCGTGCTATCAATTCCATCGCGGTGATTGGCGCAGGCACGATGGGTGGCGGCATCGCCATGAATTTTCTGAACGCCGGTATCCCGGTCAAGATGCTGGAAATGAAGGTTGAAGCGCTGGACCGCGGCCTGGCCACAATTCGCAAGAACTATGAGTCCCAAGTCAAAAAAGGCAAGCTCAAGCAAGACAAGTACGAGCAGCGCATGGGCCTGCTGAGCACTACGCTCAGCTACGACGACCTGAAGGACGCTGACATGGTGATCGAAGCCGTGTTTGAAGAAATGGGCGTGAAAGAAAAGGTTTTCAAGGAACTAGACCGCGTGATGAAGCCCGGCGCGATCCTGGCGTCCAACACATCCACACTGGATGTGGACCAGATCGCCGAGTTCACCAGCCGCCCGCAGGACGTCGTGGGCCTGCATTTCTTCAGCCCGGCCAACATCATGAAGCTGCTCGAAGTGGTGCGTGGTGAGAAAACCGCCAAGGACGTCATGGCCACGGTCATGGCAGTGGCCAAGAAAATTCGCAAGACGGCCGTGGTTTCCGGCGTGTGCGACGGCTTCATCGGCAACCGCATGATCGAGCAATATGGTCGACAAGGCGGATTTTTGCTGGATGAAGGCTGCACCCCGGCGCAGGTGGACAAGGCGATTGAAAAATTCGGTTTTGCCATGGGACCATTTCGCATGGGCGATCTGGCGGGCAACGACATCGGCTGGGCGATCCGCAAGCGCCGTTACCAGGAAAAGCCCAGCATGAAGTACAGCAAGACCGCCGATCTGCTGTGCGAAAAGGGCCGCTTTGGCCAAAAGACCGGAGCTGGCTGGTACGACTACGTGGCTGGCAAGCGCGACGCCATTCCCAATCAGGAAGTCGTTCAAATGGTTGAGGCGCACCGCGAGTCGCTGGGCATCACGCCGCGCAAGATTTCGGACGAGGAAATCGTCCAGCGCCTGGTGTATTCGCTGGTGAACGAAGCCGCGCATATTTTGGAAGAGGGCATTGCGTCCAAAGCCAGCGACATTGACATGGTGTACCTGATGGGCTACGGTTTCCCGATTTACCGGGGTGGCCCCATGTTGTACGCCGACCAGGTTGGCCTTTTCAACGTGGTGCAGGCCATGAACCGCTTTGCCAAAAATCCGCTCGACGACGCCAATTTCTGGAAACCTGCGCCGCTATTGGCGCGGTTGGCTGCCGAAGGCAAGACCTTCAACTGACCAGCGCCCATCCAGTCACGCCCCTAATTCGGAGATTTTTCATGACCTCAGCCTTAATCGTTTCCACCGCCCGCACCCCTCTGGCCAAGAGCTGGAAGGGCGCGTTCAACATGACGCATGGCGCCACCCTGGGCGGCCACGCCGTGCAGCACGCCATTTCCCGAGCCGGCATCGAGGCCGCCGAAGTTGATGACGTCGTCATGGGCTGCGCCACCCCCGAAGGCGCGACCGGCGCCAACATCGCGCGGCAGGTTGCCTTGCGCGCCGGCTGCCCCATCACTGTTTCGGGCATGACCGTCAACCGCTTTTGCTCGTCCGGCCTACAGGCGATTGCCATGGCGTCGCAGCGCGTGATCGCCGGCGAAGCCGATATTTATGTCGCCGGCGGCGTGGAAAGCATTTCCTGCGTCCAGCAGGAGATGAACACCCACATGCTGCGCGAAGACTGGCTCGCCAAGAACAAGCCCGAGATTTACTGGAACATGCTGCAAACCGCCGAGCAGGTTGCCAAGCGCTACGGAATCAGCCGCGAACGCATGGATGAATACGGCGCGGGCAGCCAGCAAAAAGCCACGGCCGCGCTGGCCGCCGGCTTGTACGAAGCCGAGATCGCACCCATCACCGTGACCGCCGGCATTGCCGATCCGGTGATGGGCCTGATGACCCGGCAGGTCACCGTCAGCAACGACGAAGGCATCCGCGCGGGCACGACGCAACAAGGTATCAGCGGCTTGCGCTCGGCCCTGCCCGGCGGCTTGATTTCCGCCGGCAATGCCAGCCAGTTTTCTGACGGCGGCGGCGCCGTGGTGGTGATGGATGAAAAAGTTGCCGAGCGCAAAGGCATCAAGCCACTGGGCCGCTTCCTGGGTTTTGCGGTGGCAGGCTGCGAGCCTGATGAAATGGGCATCGGTCCGGTGTTTGCCATTCCCAAGGTGCTGGCCAAGCTGGGCTTGAGCGTCGGCGACATCGACCTGTGGGAACTGAACGAAGCGTTTGCGGTGCAGGTGCTGTACTGCGCCGACAAGCTGGGCATTCCGATGGACCGGCTCAATGTCAATGGCGGCGCGATTGCAGTAGGCCATCCCTATGGCGTCACTGGCCAGCGCCTGACGGGCCACGCGCTGATCGAGGGCAAGCGGCGCGGCGCCAAGCGGGTTTGCGTGACCATGTGCATCGGCGGCGGCATGGGCGCTGCGGGCGTGTTTGAAGTGCTGTAAGGCCGGGCACGTTCAAGCATTTCATACACGGCCGGCACAGGCAAACCTCTTGCATGCGCCGGCCCGCCTTATAGTTGTTCTGAAGGTTCGCCATGCGTTTGCGCTCCACCCTTGATTTTTTGCTTTACCAGTGGCTTGATGCTGAATCCTTGAGTCAGCGCGTGCGCTTTGCCGACCACAGTCGCGAGACCTTTGACGCCGTGTTTGACACCTGCGAACGCATCGCGCGCGAGAAATACGCGCCCTTCAACCGCACGGTGGACACGCAGGAACCGCATTTCGACGGCGAAAAAGTCATCCTTCCGCAAGCCACGCACGATGCCCAGAAAGCGTATGCAGCATCCGGCATGCTCAGCGCCGCACAGGACTATGACATGGGCGGCATGCAGCTTCCCTATACCGTTGAAGCCGCCGCCAACGCGTTTTTTGCAATGGCCTCGGTCAGCATCGGCTCAGGTCTGCTGACCACAGGCAATGCCAACTTGCTGATGGTGCATGGCACGCCCATGCAAAAGAGCGCGTTTGCCATGAATGAATTTTCAGGCCGGTTTTCCGGCACCATGTGCCTGTCGGAGCCGCAGGCAGGCTCGTCCCTCAGCGACATCACAACCCGGGCATTGCCCGATGGCGCTGATTTTGACGCCGACCCGCTAGGCCCGCGCTACCGGCTCAAGGGCAACAAAATGTGGATTTCCGCCGGAGAGCATGAGCTGACCGACAACATCATTCACCTGGTGCTGGCCAAGATTCCAGGCCCTGATGGCAACCTGATTCCCGGAACCAAAGGCATTTCGCTGTTTATCGTGCCCAAGAAATTGGTCGACACTGCTGGCGAGTTGACCGGCGTGCGCAACGACGTGGCGCTGGCCGGGCTTAACCACAAGCTGGGCTGGCGCGGCACGACCAACACGCTGCTCAATTTCGGCGAAGGCAAGTACCTGGTGGAGGGGAAAGCCGGCGCTGTCGGCTACCTGGTCGGCCAGCCGCATGAAGGCTTGCGCTGCATGTTCCACATGATGAACGAGGCGCGCATTGCCATTGGCATGGCGGCCACCATGCTGGGCATGGCCGGTTACCATGCCTCGCTCGATTATGCAAAAAACCGCCCGCAGGGCAGGCCCGTTACCGGGGCCGGCAAGGATGCAGCCGCCCCGCAAAGCCGGATCATCGAGCATGCCGACGTCAAGCGCATGCTGCTGGCGCAAAAGGCGTACTGCGAAGGTGCGCTGGCGCTGGAGCTGTACTGCGCCCGGCTGGTCGATGAGCAGCACACTGGCACGCCAGCGGCTGCCGACGAGGCGCGGTTGCTGCTTGAAGTGCTGACGCCGATGGCGAAGAGCTGGCCCAGCGAGTTTTGCCTGGAAGCCAATTCGCTGGCCATTCAGGTACTGGGCGGCTATGGCTACACGCGCGATTTCCCCGTGGAGCAGTACTGGCGCGACAACCGCCTGAACATGATCCACGAGGGCACCCACGGCATTCAGGCGATGGACCTGCTGGGCCGCAAGGTTCGGATGGAAGGCGGCCGCGGCTTGCAGTTACTGGAAAACCGGATCAATGCCACCGTTGCCCGGGCAGGCGCTGTTCCCGAACTGGCTTTGCATGGCCGTGCACTGGCCGATGCTTTGGCGCAGGTGAGCGACGCCACCCGGGCAGCCTGGTCCACTGGCCAGCCTGGCGAGGCACTGGCCAATGCCGTGCCTTACATGCAGGCGTTCGGCCATACCGTGCTGGCCTGGATCTGGCTCGATGTGGCACTGGCCGCGTCTGCACCTGGCGCTACACAATCCATAGCTGAAAATGCAGGTGTGATGGGCGCAATGCGTTACTTTTACCATTATGAACTGCCAAAGACAGCTGCCTGGCTTCAAGTCGTGTCCAGTCGGGATCGCACTTGCGCCGACTTCCCTGAAGACGCTTTCTGATGAGTTATTTCAAGCGATCGCCTGACGCCAGGCCGAACAAGTCGTTGGCCCGACTGGGCGCACTGACCTGGGTGTTGATCTATGGCGGCCTGCTGGCACTGGTCTGGGGTGTCTGGGTGCGGCCGGCAGACAACGACATCGGCTGGCTGCTGATGGCCGGTGGCGCACTGGCTGCTGTTGCTGGCTTTGTTTTGATCTACACACGCTCAAGAATCAAAAACGATTCTTGATTTCACTTTCAAATCAATCTGATATGTTGTTGCTTTACCTGGGCTGTCATAGCACTGTCTGCGGTTTCACGCCTCATCTCGAATTGATCTGGAAATGAACTGAAACCTTCCCATTAACGAAACTCAACAAACCTCAAGGAGATTTTTTATGACCCGCACTGTCCAGCAACTTTTTGACCTCAAGGGAAAAACCGCATTGCTCACCGGCGGCTCGCGCGGCCTGGGCCTGCAACTGGCGCAGGCGCTGGGCGAGGCTGGCGCCAGGGTCATGCTGAGTTCGCGCAAGGCTGAAGACCTTGTCGAGTCTGCTGCCGTGCTCAAGGCCGCCGGGATTGACGTTGACTGGATTGCCGCCGACTGCTCGAAAGAAGCCGACATCCGCGCTCTGGCCGACGAGACCCTCAAGCGCTTCGGCCACGTCGATATTTTGGTCAACAATGCCGGTGCTGCCTGGGGCGCGCCGGCCGAAGACCACCCGGTCGAGGCCTGGGACAAGGTGATGAACCTCAATGTCCGGGGCTACTTCATCTTGTCCCAGCACATCGCCAAGCACAGCATGATCCCGCGCCAGTCGGGCCGCATCATCAATGTCGCCTCAATTGCCGGGTTGGGCGGCAACCCGCGCGGCATGACGACCATTGCCTACAACACGTCCAAAGGCGCGGTGGTCAATTTCACCCGTGCGTTGGCGTGTGAGTGGGGCGTGAACCACATCACCGTCAACGCCATCTGCCCAGGCTTTTTCCCAAGCCGCATGACGGTGGGCACGCTCAAGGCCCTGGGTGAAGAAAAACTCGCCGCCCATGCGCCGCTGGGCCGTCTGGGCGACAACGAGGACCTCAAGGGCCTGTGCGTGTTGTACGCATCCGATGCGGGCAAGCACATCACAGGCCAGTATCTAGCAGTCGATGGCGGCACGTCTGTAATCACCGGGGGCTGAATGGCCCCACGCTGGTCGCTCCGCGTACTGCGCTGCCCCCAAGGAGGCCGTTGCGCCTGCTGCCTGGCAAAGCCGTGGCATGACCCCCACGCTTCCTGCTTCGCGTGGTTCGCTGCCTCCCGAAGGGGTTGCTGCGCCTGCAGTCCGGCAAAGCCGTTCCGCAGCCCTGGCTTGCATAAAATGACTGCGCTATCTTGTTGCGGCCATGCTTTTCGCGTCGCATGACATTTCTTATTGAATCGGTAAATCATGAGCTTCGGCGCTGACATTCCTTTTGTCCACCACCTCGGCTTCACGCTGGATCTGTTTGAAAACGGCGAGTCGGCGCTGGGCTACACGCCGCGCCCTGAACATCTGAATTCGTTTGCCGTCACCCATGGCGGCGCCTGCATGACGCTGCTGGACGTGGCCATGGCAATCGCTGCGCGCAGTGTGCAAAAAGACATGGGCGTGGTCACCATCGAGATGAAGACCAGCTTCATGCGGCCCGCCCCGGGAAACGGCAGCTTGCTCACGGCCAAAGGCCGCCTGATACACCGCACGACGACGCTGGCCTTTACCGAGGCGACTCTTTACGATGCCCAGGGCAGGGCGTGCAGCCATGCCACAGGCACTTTTAAATACGTCAGGCAGCGGGCGGGAGAAGCGGGGAATGCAAACAGTTTCCCCCTGAGTCCAATTTCAACCGACTGATGTTCGGGTTTTAGGCGAAACCATGCTTTTGCGCAGAAAGCACTTGCTTTTTCAGCTACATAGTTAATAGCAAACTAATTCATTATCCAAGGAAGTTTTCATGCCTACCAATCAACAAATCCTGCTCGACAACCGTCCTGCTGGCGAAGCCGCCGTCAGCAATTTCAAGCAGGTCAGCAATGAAACGCCTGCCTTGCAAGACGGGCAGGTGCTGGTGCGTCACCACTTCCTCAGCCTGGACCCGTACATGCGCGGCCGCATGAACGACTCCAAGAGCTACGCCGCACCGCAGCTGCTGGGCGAGGTGATGGGCGCCGGCACTGTTGGCGAAGTGGTCGAAAGCCGCTCGCCCCAGTTCAAGTCTGGCGACCTGGTGGTTGGCATGGGCGGCTGGCAGCTTTACAGCGTGGTGAATGCCGGTGAACCCGGCGCGCTGCGCAAGGTGGACACCGCGCACGTGCC
>Ga0326734_1000220_pt1 | contig 16908 bp, 23 predicted proteins | sample 15_GP2_1315_FD_207944 | JGI IMG/M metagenome (GOLD analysis project Ga0326734, IMG submission 207944) | Glacier ice microbial communities from Ngari, Tibet, China - 15_GP2_131.5 | ecosystem: Environmental > Aquatic > Freshwater > Ice > Glacier | place: China: Ngari, Tibet | collected 2018-07-18 | reverse complement strand
TATATTTATTTAGTTAATTGTTCTATGACAGATTTTAAAATATTGTGTCTTACTAATAGACAAGGAGAGTCAGTCCATATTTCTCTAGAATCTCCCATTTTAGGTAATCCTAAAAAATCAACTAAAGTAAATCCATTTTCCTTAGGATTCATTAATTTAATAAGTTCACTTTCAAAGGTTGAACCACTTACAACTTTATAAACAATTGTTTTTAATGTTCTATGCATTAAGCTATTTCCTATATCTAATCTAGCTTTTATATATTTACAGAAAGGGCCAACTTCATTATCAAAATCTAATTGTTGTAATACAATTTCAATATCCTTTAATTTTAATTTAACATCAGCATAATTAGTAGAATATAATAATTCAATGTTAGGTATGTCTAACGTTTTTGTTAACCATATTAAAATTGAAGATACCAGAGAAGGTCTTAAGTCGTATTTCCCAAAAGAACTAAATAAATCATTATCCGGACAAATGCCAAATATTGATTTTTTATGTGGGAAGACCCTATAAGAAGATCCATATAACCATGTTTCAGATTCACTATTAATCATAATTAAAGATTGATCTCTTGATGGATATTCTTTCCATAGAGGATCTTCACTCATAATCATATTAACAACATTTACTGTATTAGAACTTACTCTTTTTTCTTCTCCTTTAGGATCTATTAAGATCAGTTTTTCTTCAGATTCTCTACCTCTCCAAAGTTCAACTCCATTGAGTATTTCATCTATATTACAATTAGTTTTAATCCAGTTCACTGCTCTATCTGCATCTAAAATTTCTTTTCGTGATTCTGATACTGACATAGAAGGTTCCCCAGAATTTGCAGATCCCTGACTATTTCCAGCTTCAATAGCAAATACATCAACAGGACTTATCCAATTATTTGGTTTAGTTGTACCACCTTTTGATAAGGCCTCTATTTTTTTTTTAAATTCTTCTCTTGTTAAAATATTCATTATTATCTAATTTTATCAACATGAAATACTCCTGGGCTATTTGTAGTTGGTACACTCAAACAAACAATATCAAAACATGCGTCATGAGAAACTGTTGCATCAAAATTCCAAGTTCTCATATATTCTTCAGATAATTGTGTAACAAGATTATTCCATGGAATAGATTGAGTATTTGTAACACCTTTTGAATCAGTATATAAATATAGAGTAGATCCGTTCATATCTAAATCAAATTGAAAAGTTAATCTTACAGTTTGGCCTACAATCCAAGGAGTTTCTGAATCATCTAATCTAATAATTCTATCTGATACCTCTAATGATGGTATCAAAGATCTAATAATAATTAAATTATTGCCTCTTTTAATTTTATAATTTAATAAACCAGAAGTTGGCCACTGTTGAATAGAATCAGATACAACATATCCATTAGCACTAGATGATATAGTTAATTGATTATCATTTGATTTATCAAATGATATACCAAATCCATTTTTAAGTTGATTTAAATCTAATACATATTTTATAGGAGTTTGGTTTAATAAAAATTTATCAATATCTAATCTTAAATTAGAAATCATATTAACTATATCTTTACTATTTAAAAATGTAGCTTGATTAGCCTGTAGAGCTTTATTTATATCATTAACTTGAACTTGTAATTTATTTACATCTGTACCGGTTAATATCAAATTTTCTAAATCAATAACTTTATTATTAAGTTGTTGAAATACATTAAGTTGGTGTTCTAATAAATCACTAGCTTGAGTTAACTTAGACAAAGATTCAATGAAAGCTCCCATTGAAAATGTAGAATATTCATTGAATGTAACTTCAGTTTGAGCTTGATCTAACGAACCAGATATTTTTAAGTTTACTCTAAATCCATAACCTGTACCACCAGTTTTACTTACTGCATTAGGTTTAATTTTAACTAATCTTTGTAATTCTGATGCACCACCAGAAATTAATTGTACAGGATTTACAAACAGTACTCCATATAAATTTGTAGTAGATTCTAATGTAACTGGATCGTAAATATCATAATACAATAACACTGCATTAAATTTATAATCACCTGATTTTTCACTATTATTATAATCAGCTAAAGATTTTAAAGCCGGATTAGTTTCAAAATCTTTATATGAAAGAGTATCAAAATCAATAGTAATACCATCTAATCTTGAACGCAAATATGAAATTGTTTTGTTTGGTGATGCTGTATGTTTTATAATTTGTTCAATTGTACTGTTGTTAAATGATGCTTCAGTACAATAACTGTTATCTTCTCCATACGTATATATTTGACCTGGAGTACCATTTATTGTAGTTGGTATTGCACTACCATCATCATCAAAATATGCTGTTAAACTTAATCCAGATGGATGTATATCACTAGGACCTCTCCCAACTATATATTCTGTTTGTAATGGATTTGCAGGTCTATTTTGTAAAGATAATCCAGAAGAATAATTTACGTCATCTATAGTTTTAAATAATACTGTAGGAGTATTACCTGATTCAGTAGGAACAAGTATAAATATTTCTTCATATGTATTAATAACAGATTTAACAGAATTTTTCATATCTATCTTACCTATATACTTAACTACTTTAGAATATTTTTGGGTATTTGAATATAAATCATCATTAATTTCAACAAATCTTGAATTAACTGTATTAGAAGATTTTTCGGTTGAATTAGCATCTCTAAAACGAACAGCCCCTAATTCTTTTAGCCATTTAAAAAATACCCTTTCAGCCACAGTTTTATCTATAGAAGTATCATATGTTGGATTGTTATTCAGCATAGTCTCAAAATTTAAAAAATAATTCTGAAATGATTGTACTAAATTTAATTCAGCATTAGAAGTTTGATCAGTCCATGCACCATCTATAGTATCAAATTGGAATGAATTTTCTCCATTCGAAGGGGTATCAATATTAGGTAAATCTAATAGAGCATAGTGGGAAAATCTGAATTTTTTAGTATCATTTTGTAACGTAAAAGTTAAATCATTAGATGCTGAAGATGTAGCAAAGAGTGTCCCTCCGGCTACTTGTAAACTTTTGATTAACGGGGTTGAACTCATTAAGTATTTTTTAATATTTATCTTTAAACAAAGAAGAGCATTGGAGTAGCGAATTCCAATGCTCTAACTGCCGAAACAGTAACGGTCCTAATCCGTATATTTTAAATGTTAAATTAAACCCCTATAGTATTAAATGCAGCAACGATAACCCATGTAGCCGAAAGACCAGTATTTACTCTTCTGATTTTAACATAACCAGTAGGAAGAACTTTAATAGTTTTAGCAGATCCATCATTATATGTAACATTTCCTAAGACAATTGGATTTGCACCATTATTAAAAATAGATGTTTCTAAACCATCTGCTTGATTCTCAGTTAAAGAACCTAATGATACAGTAACATTAGTACCAGAACCTGTAGCATATAAAGAATTAAAAATAATCAAATTCTTATAACTTGTACTTAAATCTAATGTATAGGTAGCAGTTACGTTAGAAATTGCTATTGGAGTATTAACACCATCACTATATCTAACTCCATTAAATAATTGGGCTGATTTAACCGGATCAGTTGCAGCAGATCCACCAGAAATAAGAGTTTCTGCTATATTACAATTTCTTAAATTTGCAGCAGATCCAGGAAAAGTCATTGAAATGTTTCCAATATTTGCTGTACTAAAATTTAAATTAGATAGCGTAATTGTACCATTATTAGTTTTATCTAAAATGATTTTTGGAGAAACTCCATCATTATCAAATACTGTTAATTTACCAGTATTTGAATCTAATTTGAATCTAAGGACAGGACTTACTGTACTTACTGCAGTATATAATTGCATTAAATCTGCATCTGTTCCTGTATTAGTATTTAATTTAGTTAATAAACTATTTACTGCATCTCTTAATGTAAAAAAGTTTGAGTTAATTACAGATCTTGATGCAGATATTTTATTTGTACCTATTATTTCGGTTATTGAAATCATTTATAGTAAATATGTTTTTATATTTATTCAAAAAACATATTTACTATAAATTTTTTTTATTATTTTGATAAATTTGTTTGTCTCCATTTTTTATAGAGTCCAGGATTCCACGAAACTCCATGATTAATTAATTCATCTTCTCTTAATAACCAGATTTTCTTAGTCCCTCTTAAAACTTTATAGTTAGATAATTTAATATGGCCCTGTGAGAAATTTTGCAGTGCCTCTATTTGAATCAAATGTAATTCTTTACTTAAACAATTAGTTTTAAAATCTTCTCTTTCAACATATCTACCGTAATATCTGTACACATTATTGCTTTTTTTAATTTTAACTTCTATACAAATTGGATCTCCTTCGTTTAATTCCACACTTTTACTAATCTGTTCTACTCTATTAAATTTTTTTAAAAACTTAGGCAATAATGTTGATTCCATACTTTTATTTTTTGGTTTAGTTAAATTCAATTAGATATTTTATTGTACATTGAGCAGGATCATATGCCATAAATTCATCATTTATGAGATCTGCTCCACCTTTTGCCCAAACTGAATCATATCCTTTAGCATTCATTTTTTGTTTATCATAAGAATAACATTCTGAACTATGTTTTTTAACTTCAAGTGTTCTGGATAATTCTATTTCATAAACTGAAAGAAACGCTGTATTTGCAGATCCTTTAACCCAATAACTACCTTTAATCGAAGTATATCCAATAGATTTTTGAGCTTTAGATGCAAAATAGTTAGCGTTCCCATACATACTTCCTGTATGGAATGCTCCTGCAGGCTTAATTAAGAGTCCTGATTGGACTATATTAAACCAATTTTCATTTCTTGATCCATGGAATAGTTCTTGTGTATTAGATGTTATTATAGTAGATCTAAAAGAATCTAATTTTTTCTTAGTTTTATTATTTGTAACTTCAAATATTCTAACAATTCTTTTAGAGTTATCTGCCATCATCAATTTTATTTTATCAATGACAGTTTGATCTGTAACTATAGAAATACTAACATCTAATATATCACAAAGGCTCCTATCAATTGATTCACTTTCTTTTAAAAGAACTTGTCCAGCCATCTGATCAAGAAGATTTTGTTCAGTTCCTATTTTTGATTTTGTCCAATCAACATTTTGAGAATCTAAAAAATCCTTTTTATTTATTAAATGAGATCTAACATTATCCATTTTACGTGGAATTGTTTTATAAATTTCTAATAAAATCTTATCAACATCTTCTCCTTTAATGGAAGAATCTTTTAATGTTAAAGCCAAAGAATCTAATAAACTTTGAGTGTTGTCAACTTGTTTCTGAGTAATTTTATCTGAGCTCTGTAAATATTCTTTGGAAATTGATGATTTAGCAAATCCTTGTAATAAATTTAGAATATCATCTCCAGGAGAATTAACTTTTTTACCAATATTTACTGAAACTACTTCAGAAAGATCTGTCACATCATTGTAACCATGTTTTACTTTTTCGTTGAATTTAGAGTTCCACTTTGACATTGGATAGGTTTGAGTAGCTTTAGTTAATCCAACTCTACCATATTCGACCGTAAAAGTTTGACCATCACTATTTTCGGCCATGTTATAAAACTTATTACTTTGTCCGGTTTCCCTAATATCTACTCCAACACATATAAGTTTTGCTACTTTCATAATAAATGTACCTCTCCAATTACTGCTATAACATAAACTCTTGTTATGGTATGAAATCCATGTTCTCCATATGGAATATAATCACCTAATAATTTTATTTGTTTATTCGATAATTCTATTTTTGAATATGTATTTCTAGGAGAACCCATTTCGCCAGTTCTATACACACCATCTTTAGATTTAATGATTTCTAAAATAGGTTTTAATAATTCTATATCTTCATCAGTAATTTCATTTTTTGATGTAATATAATCGCCGTCATTAGTATCAACCTCAATTATAATATATTTTATCATAATTTATGAAACTATTTAACTTTAACTCTTTTACATCTTACATTGTTGTAATGAACTCCAAATTCCTTTGCAAATTTAGTACGAGCTTGACTACGTGTAAGGGTTTTATGTATATGTACAGATGAAATATTATCTTTATCAGTAACTAACCAACATCCATCATATTTTTTTGTTGGATCAGCGATGATAGATGTACTCTTGTAAGTTGGTAAAATTGTTTGATGTGTACCTGTACCATTACGTCTAGAATTAATTACTGAAAAAGTATTTGATGCTGGTATAGATGTAGGTTGGCCATATGGTGGTGCAGTACCTGTATTTTTACTTAAAAATAATTCATTCATTCTATCATAAGGAATAACATATATTCTGTGATTTGTTTTTACTGAAGATGTAAAAAACCCTTGAGATTCTAATGATGTCATTCCAAGAGAAATCTCTTGTTGAGTTGCATTAAATCCACTGGCTCTAAACATCTCTTTGATATCAAGATTTGTAGTTGATCCATTTTTTAGAATCAATAACATGGCAATTAATTCTATTTGAGATTCTGTTATAGAATAACCATCCATTACATTATTTAGTTTCATATATTTTTAATTTTTTAGATGATCAAAAATAATCATTTTCTTTTAATTAAAGAAACTAAATTACATATATTTTTATAAAATTATCAATGATCACTTACATGAAAAGACATATTTGCTATATATTATCAAATCCTGATATAACTTTAAAAGAAGAATCAGTAGGGACTCATATTTATATTAAACAACTTTTATTAGAAGGATCTATTAATATAGAAACAGACATAATAGTTACTATGAGAGGGCGAGAGTTTCTATACAATAATATTTTTCATAATGTAATTAGTTGGACACAATTTCAAAATAAAAAATATATTAATTACGATATAGTTGATTTAACTACAAATTACACTAAATGGAGATCCGAAAAGTTTTTATGGGGAGATATTAATTTTGAATTATTAGAATTAATTAAAAATATTAAGGTTGTAGATACTACCAAATTACATAATGGTCAAGATTATATTTGTATAGGGTTTAGGACAAGTACAAAAAAACCTTTATTAAATAGTAATGCTGAATGGACAAGAAAGTTTATTCATAGTATTAGAAATTATTATGATAAGATTTTTATAACAGGCTTAGGATCTCAGCAATTTATTGAAGATGGTGTAACTACCGTTAATTTACAGGAATGGACATCGTTAATCAATAATGATAAGTGTCAAGCTGTAGTTACTTCAATGTCAGGTCTAAGTCAACTTGTAAGATTGTATTCAAATACAAAAAAAGTAATTGAAATAGATTATCAAAATATTGATATTTCAAATAATAGACATAATGTTTTTTTAATGGGATTAAAAACATACCCATCTAAATCAGAATTTGTAACATTAGCTTCTCATGCTGCATATGAACATGTTAAAAAAATTATTTCTCCAGGTGGAATAGTAAAAACATCAAAGGTTAAATATTTAAATATTGGGATAGTTAATTCTGCTGCCCGAACAGGATTAGGAGATAATTTAGTTTATTCAATTATTCCAAGATTAGCAAAAGAACAAGGATACGAAAAAGTTTTTATTTCTGAATTAAATAAACCTAGACATGAATCTATTAATGATTTAGTTTGGAAATCTAATTCATATGTTGATAATTGGATTAATCAAAAAGCTGATCTTAAAAATTCATTGGAGCATATATTAAATGATGAAGATTATAGTAAAAATCATTCCAAGAATTTAATTAATATGATAGCAGATTCATATGATTTGAAGTATGATGGATTATTATCTCCAGAAATTTATTATCAGCCAAAAAATTTAAGTGAATTTAAAAATGCTCTTATTTGGGATCCAAATTTCGTTACATCATCTCATAATATTACAACTCAAAAAGTAATTGATTGGGTAGAATCAAATAATATATCTTTCGATTATCAAATAAGTTCATTAAATGAAAGCGCATTGGTTTTGCCTGATAGATTCTTTAAAAAAGGGACAATAAAAACAATAGATATATTTAATTATGTTGATATTTTACACTCTGCTAAAATGACTTTTATGTTATTATCAGGTGGAACAATTTTAAGTGCTGCTATTAATAAAAAGTCAACATGTTTATTTTCTAATTCAAGAGATATTGGTTTTTCTAAATGGATGTTTAAACCTAATGAATATATATATTTACCATGATACAAATTCAAGATAAAATATTTTTATCATTAAGCCCTATGATTATATTTCATTATACAGAATATGTAAATTTAAATCGCAATTTATCAGAACTACAAATAATAAATATCCAAAATTTTAAAAATTATTACGAATAACGATGTTAGACAATTATGAAATACGAGCAGATGGTGTGGTAAAACAATCATCATTATTTAATGAAATTAAGACATATGACAAGGTATATGTTGATGAGAGATATAATTCATATGGTGAATTAGGAATGCGGATGGCTTTTCTTAGATCAGGTTTAACTATATCAGCATATCAATCAATATTTAATTCTGATCCTTCTTCTATAATGGATGTAGGATATGGTAACGGAGATTACCTAAGAGCTTGTAGTTCTTATATTAAAAATTGTTATGGTTCTGATATTTCAGGTTATCCTGTACCTGAAGGTTGTACTTCTGTAGATGATTTTACTAAAGGTGCATATGATATTATTACATTTTTTGATGTACTTGAACATTTTGAAGAAATTGATTTTGTTAAAGATTTGAACTGCAAAATGATTATAATGTCAGTTCCTGAATGTCATATGTTTAATGATGAATGGTTTAGTAATTGGAAACATAGAAGACCTGATGAACATCTATATCATTTTAATAAGGTCTCTATGAGAGAGTTCTTTAAAACTATGGGGTATAAATGTCTTTATATCTCGAACATCGAAGACAGTATTAGAAAACCCTCAGATGAGCATACTAATATTATAACCGGGGTATTTTATAAATAATGTCTGATATTCAAGATAGGAGCTACGATCTAAGGAGTAGAGGCGGTTTAATTTTCAGAGAAGAAGATCATTCATATCATAATGCTGCAGGTGAGAAGTATTTTTCAACAACAGGTTTATTAGGAGATTTTAAGAATAAGTTTGATGCTGATGGCATGAGTAAATACAAAGCCATAAAAGATGTATTAACTACAGAACAACTTAAACAACTAAAAACAAAAGCGGGCCATTGGCAGAAAGTAGCAGGTCAATTTTGGCCTGCTCTAATGCAAAGAGAAGAATTTAAAGATCCATTATTAGAAGTTCAACAAAAATATTTAGACTCTTGGGCTAAATCTGGGGAAGTTGCATCCTGTGCAGGTTCGCTCGAACATGGTAAAAGAGAAAGTCATCTAGATGATACCGGATTTTATGAGTGGAATGGTATAAAATATGAACAGTCAGATAAATGCATCTTAGATATAGATGACTTTGACCAATGTATTATTTCTGAAATACTACTATGGAATCATGAAATTAAATTAGGTGGCTTGGCAGATTTAATGATATTCGATTATGGTAAAATACATGTTTTAGATTATAAAACAAATAAAGCAATTGTCAAAATAGGCTTTATGAATAAAAAAATGAAAAGATTTTTAGATCATATTCCTGATGCAAGTTTTTATCATTATGCATTACAACTTAAGATCTATCAAAAAATGGCATGTGATTTGACAGGACTAGAACCAGGTGAGTGTTGGTTAATATCAACCAAAAATGACAATTATGGTAGAAAAGAAGATGTTTTTATTCAGTGTGATGATTTAATAGTTGAAGTAAATCTGTTATTTAATAACTGTTTAAAATAAATGTTTATATTTGTATATGACAGTAATGTGTAACTATGAATTACAGAACAAATTATCTAATATGATGTCAGAAATCAAATACAGGGTAATTTGGTTAAATGAAAAGGATGTATCTCTAATGTATAAAATATCAAATTCATTTACTAATGAAGTAGGAAGAAACTTAGAATTCGATTTAATACTTAATTTTAGTAACAGTCTGTACAACTACGATGGAACTAATTAGTGTACAAAATAAGATTAAATCAGGTATTCGCAAAGAGGCCTGGCCAAATGTCATAGCATATAGTAATACCAATGCCAGGGTTCAAATTGATATCGAAAATATTATATATGGACTGGATCTAAGAGAACATCCACTTGATGTATTTACCGTAATAGAAAGACCATTAATAGAAGAAGGTTATCTTAGATTTTAAAAATTAAAATTTTTAATTTATATTTACATTATGAAATTAACAGCACAAGATTTAGAAAGAGCTATTATATTTGCAACAGAAAAACACTCTGGTCAAGTTAGAAAAAGTGATGGTAGACCTTATATTTTACATCCTTTAGCTGTCATGCAAACTATGTATGAAATAAAAAAGAGTAAAAATATGAATTTACTTGCTATAGTTTGTGTCTTACATGATACTGTTGAAGATTGTAATGTAACTTTGTCAGAAATTGCAGAAAATTTTGGATATAGTGTAGCTTCTATTATTGAAGAATTAACTTCATGTAAAGAATCTATTAAAGAATTAGGAAAAGCTAAATATCTTGCAGGTAAAATGTCAAGCATGTCTTCTTATGCCTTAGTTATTAAACTAATAGATAGATTAAATAATGTAAGTGATCTTAATTCAATGCCACAGGAATTTAAAAATAAGTATGTAGCAGAAACTTTTTATATCATTAAAGAGATTAATACAAATAGGAAATTATCAGACACACATTTAAAGTTAATGGACTTAATTGTTGGCAAAATAGAAACAAGTAATATATGAGTAATTGGAAAGTATCAAAAGAAAAAATTGAGTTATTTACTCACACAAATGCCGACACTTTACAAATTGGTAAAGTTGGCTCATATCAAGTAGTTGTACAAAAAGGTATGTATAATGATGGTGACTTTGTTGTATTTGCTCCTGAAAAATCAATTTTATCAGGAAAATTAAAACAAGAATATCATACATATTTAGCAGGTGTTGCTCAAAATAGAGTAAAAGAAGTCCGATTGAGAGGTGAAGTATCTGCAGGTATTATTATACCACAAGAACTTTTAGATTTTGATTTATCTTCTGTTGAAGAAGGAGAAGATATTTCATTAAGATTAGGTATTACTAAATATGAACCACCTATTCCATCTGAACTGGAAGGTAAAGTTATTTCATTTGAAATGCCTAGCATTGGGCATCATGACTGTGAACAATATGCAGTTTATGTTAAACAACTAGTAGAAGGTGAAAGGATAGTAGTTTCAGAAAAACTACACGGTAGCATGTTTACCTTAGCATATAATTTTGAACAAGATAAAATCTTAATTAGTTCTAAAAATTTACTAAAACAAGGACTAATGTTTGAAGGTTATGAAAATAATTCTTATACAAGAGCTGCCGAAAATGATAAGATAATTGAAAAAATTAAAGCTAATTATTCTTCTGGAACAGTTCAAATATTTGGAGAAGTTCTTCCTGTACAAGGTGGATACGGTTACGGTTTTGAAAAACCGGGAATTAAAGTATTTGATATTAGAGTTGATGGTCAAATTATTCCATATGACATGGTACCAGAAGATTTTAAATCTCTATGGGTTCCTATTTTATTTGATGGATCTTTAAATATGATTCATAATGAAGTTCTTTTACACGAAGATCCTGAAACTGGAGAAAAAATAACTAGAAAAGAACAATTTTTACCTGAAAGTATTATCAAATTATGTGAAGGTATGGAAACCGTTTCTGGAAGATCTATTCACATTAGAGAAGGTGTCGTATTAAGACCATATATTGATAGATATGCACCAGATGGTACAAAACTTAGATTAAAAATAATTAATCCTAAGTATGCTAAAAAATCTACAGGAGAAGAAATTAATTAATGAAACCTTTGCCACTAAATTCCGATTACATCTTGTTAACTTTCATGAAAATGGAAGTTAACAAGATGATTGGTTTAAATTTTGATAGTGTAAGAAGACTAGATCTTAAGTTAAATGATGTTGAAGAAACTTATATAAGTGTACAATCTATTTTAGAAAACAAAGAAATAAGATTTAATAGATTTTTAGTTCGTTAAATTTAAATTTTTACAAATTCATTTGCTGCAATTGCCTTCCTAATATATCTCATCATTATGATAGCTTTATCTTCTTTTAATAATGTAGCATCTCCTATATCATCTAACGGTACAGGAAATTGGTAAGTATCGACATCTACTTTGATATTATAATAAACATATCCTTTTCTTAAGTGTGAGAATAATACTGTATTATTCTTTACGATTGTAGTTAATTCCATAATTTTATTTTTTATTTGAAGAGGAGAACTACGTACTCGAAACGTAATCAAATTAATGATCAACCTGCTTAGCAGGCAGTTAATGAGACCTCTCATTTTAATTCTCCTTAAAGTTAATGAGTCAGCTATCAGATTTGAACTGATGTATCCGGTTTTGCAGACCGTTGCCTATCCTCTCGGCCAAGCTGACATAAAGAAGACTTTAAAGTCTTCCTTGTTTGATTATTTCTTCAATATAGCCTATTGGACTTACTCCACCAGCTAATGTTTGAATATTTTTAAATCCATTTTCTTCTGTAATAATAGATTCTTTTTCAGTTACAGATCCTTTGTTTTTTTCACCATAATTTCCAGTTAATTTCTTTGATGCTGGATCTACATCACCCCATATTTGAGGCTTACCTGGATTGTTGTCAATTGGTTCTATACAAAATGTTCTACCTTGAACTGACACATAAAAACGACCTGAATCTGACATAACTAATTATTATTTAGAGGAAGACGGGAGACTCGAACTCCCAACGGTTTTCAGTCCGCGCTTATTTTCAAGATAAGTTCCTCATCCAGCCGGATGCCTTCCATTATAAACAAAGAAAAACGGTTTGGACCATTTAAGATCCAAACCGTTTCTGATATTTTAACAAATCATTTAGTCTAGATCTTCCTTACAGAAGAACTTGAGCAACTAGATGATATTGTGAATAATTTTTTCATTTTAATATTTATCTTTTAAGATGTACAAATATAACACTTTTTATATAAAATAAAAAATATTTTTAAATTTATTCTTTATCTTCAATTTCTAAAGGATCACTTTCTAATCCATCTTTACCTTCTTCAGGTTTATCGCCAGCAACGATTTCTAATTCAGTAATCTCTACATCAATAGAATCTATTTTATCGTCTCCATCGCCATCCCAGCCAAAATCTTTTTTGTATTCAGCATCATCAGGATCACATGAAATAGTAAAGCTATGACCTGTATTACCAACTTCTTTAATATGTTCTATTAATTTACTGAGGTTTTCAATTCCAGATTTACTACCAGTAATTTTTAAAGTATGTGTTTCAACTTTATTTTCTTCTGATTCATTTACACTATCTGTAAATAATATAAAATGTTCTAACCAATCACCTTCTCCTAATTCAAGAGGCCAATTAGTAGGATCTTCTTGATTATTTTTAGTCCAATATTGTCCAAATTTAATTAAATCTAATTGTGTAATTTTAACAAATTCAGATAATTTTATTGTATTTGAGATACTTTCATTTATTGATTTTTTAAAATCATTTCTATTTAATAATTCCATTACGCAACTAATTTTTGTAAATCTTCAACAGCTTCAGTTTGACCAGAAACAGCTGATTTAATTTTATTATAAATACTATTAACAAGTTCTTTGAATTTAACCCAAGTGTCTGCAAGTATACCTTCGGTTATTTTAATATTTAACTGATCTGATTCAGATTTTCCAGGTGTTGTAGTAGTATTTGCTTCTAAAACTGCTTCTAAAACTTTTTTAGTTGCATCATTTACTTTACCTAATGCAGCAGTAAAAGCTTCTTTATATTTAGGATTTTTTTTACCACTAGTACCCTTAACTATTTTAATTTCTGCTACTATTTTATCAACAATCAAAATATTTTTCTGAGATTTTTTCATTTCTTCATAGATATTACCAAACAATTTAGTTTGTTCATCTGATAATGATTTAACTTTATCTTCAATAGATTTTTGTAAATCTTCTAATTCTTTTGTAACTTTCGAATATTCTCTTAATGATTTTTCGAGTGCTTCGTTAACTTTAGGATCTTCTGTAGCTGATACATCTTTTTTAGATGCATCAGCCTCGTTTAACCTAGAAAATTCGTTTCTATTATATAATTTCATATTATTTATTAGTTGCACTTATTTTTTTCTTTAGATGCTGAACTTCAAGAGTTTTAGCCTCTTTGTCAAGAGTTTTATTCATGATAGTTTTTTCTAAATTTGTTTTATTTTCTTCTGAATCTTCAGTTTTTAATTCAGTATTTAGTGTAGCAATATCTTTAATTAATTCTTGTACAGATTTAGTTGTTTCAGCAATTTTTTGATTCATTGCGGTAATTTCATCTCTTGAATATAATTGCATGTTTTGTTTATTATTTTAATTACATTCTTGATTTAGAATTAATAGACAATTTAAGATCTTCTGTATAAGCTTGTAAAGATTCTAAGTCATCAAATGTCATTGATAATCGATTTTTTATATCCAAATCTGCTCTATTAAGATCTAAATACCAAATATCATCATCTGAATGTAAATATGCTACAATACAAGTATCTAAATTTAATGTAATCCACATATAGGCTTCTTCAGTATCTAATGATTCAAACTGATATTTTATTGCTAATGGAGTTAATATTTCTCTAACAGGTTTAAAATCTTCTTCTTTTATAAGAGATTCAAAACTAACCGATTCATTTAAAACAAAATCTTTTGGAGATTTTAATTGCATAATAATTCTATATTTTAATATTTATCTTAAACTAATTTTTTTAGTTTATTAATATAATGATAACAAATATCTTCCATAAGTGAATCATCATTAAATCCTGAAAAATTAAGGAGATCTTTAATATGATATAATTGACCTAATCTGATTGCACTATCTAAAAATCTTGTTAAATTAAACTCCCAAACTTTAATAGAAAATTCTATAGGATTAATAATTGATCCTCTTTGATAAGGACATACGAAAGGGTAAATATATGGAGATCTTGTAATTTTACCATTAGGTAATTTAATGACTAGTCCCCCATCTACATTATCCAATAAAAAATCTCTAATGTCTAAAATTTCAGTATTTTTGGATTTTGAATTATTTAAAGAAATTCTACCTAATATTTCTATATCAGCTTTAATTAATTCATTTTCAGCATATTGCATAGTTCGTCCTGTTGCAATATCGTCATCTAATAAATAATATTTTCCAGCAGGAATTTTATGAATTTGTTTTGCTAACAAGTTACTACCAGGTCTATTCCCATGTGAAATAAATTTAATACCAGAAAAATCATAATGTCTTGAAATTTCTAATTTAAAATCATATTCTAATATAGAATCTAAACTAATAATATTACCTGTTATGGTTTTAAGATCTTCTTTTTGTTCTTTGATATCATTAAAGATAATATCTTTAAAAGGTAAAATTGATATAATATTTTCTACAAGTAGATCTGTATTATCCGAATCTATTCTCAGAGCAAGAGAACTAATTTCAGTTACCTTTGGTATAATAGAATTTCTGATTTGGGTACTCGAATTAGAATTATTTCCAGCTGCCCAAATAATATTAGGTAAGTCTTTTAAAGAATTTTTGTAGTAATTATAAGAGGCTTCGTAACTAGGCCTATTTACAACGACACAATGGCCTCTGTGCTTAAATGTTAGTGCAAATCTGGCGTTATCTCCACCACATACGAAAAATACAGGAACATTTCTTTCTAAATATTTTTCTAAATACAATTCTAAGTGATATATAATATCTGTAAAAATAATTGATTGGTTATTAAAAATACCTGCCCAAGGATCAACCGCTAACCAATCAATATTTTTTATTTGATCATTTATAAATTTGATTCTATGATGAATATTAATTGCCTGATGTTTTGTTTTTTCATTAATATATTCATCATGATCTGGGGCTATATAACCGCCTATTACATCATATCCATTTTTTTCTAATGCCTCTCTAGCAACTGACATCATAGATAAATGTCCATCATGAATAGGACACATACTACCAGTCAATACTAAAACAGCAGGATTTTTGGATGTTGCTAATTTATCGGCTAAGAAAGTTATAGGAGTACATAAGAGATCTATTGAATCTTTTATATTATTATCATATGGTACTTTAGTTTCGAAGTACCCTGCCTCATCTAATGCATCCAGAGCAACACTCTCTATATCTTCAAGATTATCTAAATAAACTTGCTTATAAAAAGGATCTTTAAAAATCTTCTTATACATAATTATCTCTTAAAGATGATGTCACCTCTTATAATAATACGATTATTATCTCCTATGTATTTTTGTACATTATGGGGGATTGAATGATCAAATAAAAGAATTCTTCCCTGTACAGGTTTAACCGAATATAAGACTTCCGATTCTTCAGTAGGTCTTGTCCAATCATCATGATTTCTATCCCAAATTGGAACTTTACTTTGTCCATCATCAATAAATTGAGTTTCTCCACCTGCATCATTTGTAGTTAAATAGATGACAAATGACATAAGTGTTCGGTGAATACCATCAGGATATAGATATCCCTGGTCATAATGTGTAAAATGTGTTGAATTTTTCTCATACTTCATAAATCTCAATAGAGGAGAAACTCCACAAGGAGACCAAAATTGATGTTTACCATCAGGCCACCAATCAGTTGCAGTTTTTTCATTAAATACTCTATTATAGGTAAAAATCTGTAATTTATCCCATATTTCTTTTGAAATATCTTCGGACCAACATGTTGCGCGTTTACTACCTATACCATAAGAGCCATCATCTTCAGTTTTACCTTGTACTGAAACCTTGGCCTCTTGTCCACTAGATTCCATTAACTC
>Ga0326734_1000219_pt1 | contig 16917 bp, 13 predicted proteins | sample 15_GP2_1315_FD_207944 | JGI IMG/M metagenome (GOLD analysis project Ga0326734, IMG submission 207944) | Glacier ice microbial communities from Ngari, Tibet, China - 15_GP2_131.5 | ecosystem: Environmental > Aquatic > Freshwater > Ice > Glacier | place: China: Ngari, Tibet | collected 2018-07-18 | reverse complement strand
CCCCCCCGGGGGGGCTGCTGCGCCTGTGGCCCGGCAAAGCCGGCTCCACGGCCCTGGCTGGTGGGGAGGGGAAGCTCCCGCGCTCCCTGCTGCGCGTGGTCCGTTGCCCCCCGGGGGGGCCGCTAAGCTTGTGGCCCGGCAAAGCCGGTTCCACGGCCCTGGCTGGTTTTTGGAGAGCCGAGCGCTTGCAAACTGCAGTGCCGGATACGCAATAGGTGCTTGGTGGAGCGGTCTTTTCAAGTCGGGGCCGCAGGACTGGCTTTGCCAGACTGCAGGCGCAGCGGCCCCCTCGGGGGGCAGGAAGCTACGCGCAGCGAGCGACCGTGGGGGCCCACACCTTGCTTGACCGGATCAAGGCCTCTTTGCCATCCTTGGCCCCGGCGGAGCAACGCGTGGCGCGCCTGGTGCTGGCCGATCCGCGCGCTTTTGCCAGCTTGCCGATTACCGAGTTGGCTAGCCGCTCGCATGTCAGCAAGCCCACGGTGGTGCGTTTTTGCCGCAGCGTGGGCTATGACGGGCTGCTCGACTTCAAGCTCAAGCTGGCGGGCAGCGTCAGCGAAGGCGTGCCTTTTATCCACCGCAGCGTCGATGTGGACGACAAAACCGGCGACGTGATGGTCAAGGTGATCGACAACACGGTGGCCGCCTTCCTGAAATACCGCAACGACGCCAGCCCGGTGGCGATTGAAAAGGCTGTGCTGGCGTTGCTGGACGCGTACCACACTGGCAAGCGCATCGAGTTTTTCGGTGTTGGCAATTCCGGCATCGTGGCGCAGGATGCCCAGCACAAGTTCTTCAGGCTGGGCATCAACAGCATTGCCTACAGCGACGGCCACATGCAGGTCATGAGCGCCTCCCTGCTGGGGCCGGGCGACTGCGTGGTGGTCATTTCCAATTCGGGCCGCACCCGCGACCTGATGGATGCCTGCGACATCGCCCGCAAAAACGGCGCCACCACCATCGTCATCACCGCCACGGCGTCACCCTTGGCCGCCGCCGGCCACATCCACCTGGCCGCCGACCACCCGGAAGGCTACGACCGGTACAGCCCGATGGTTTCGCGCCTGCTGCACCTGATGATGATCGACATCCTGGCCACCTGCGTGGCGCTGCGCATTGGCCCCAAACTGCAGCCGCTGCTCAAGGAAATGAAGAACAATCTGCGCAACAAGCGCTATGCGTGAAAATTTTGAATAAAAACGCTCATTGCGCAATAGCGACATGCCTAGCCAGCTATATTTTCAATAGCAAACTCAGGGTGTTTCCAGGGGCAGCGAGTGCTCCACAATCCCGGCAAACAATGCCGCGCCCAGCGGCAGCACGCTGTCGTTGAAGTCGTAGCAGCTGTGGTGCAAAAAGCGGCTGCCTGCACCGCCGGTAAAACCGCCCTGCCCATCAGCCAGTTGCTCGCCCTGGCCCAGACGCAGGTAGGCGCCCGGCTTCTCCTGGAGCATGAAAGAAAAATCTTCCGAACCCATGCTGGGCTCCAGATTGCACACCACGTTCTGAGCGCCCACCAGTTGCTCAGCCACCCGGGTCGCCAGTTGGTATTCGGCCGGCGAATTGACCGTGGCCGGATAAATGCGCTCATAGTTCACGCTGGCCGTGGCGCCAAAACCGTCGGCCACGGCGGCGCAAAGCTGTATCAAGCGCCGCTCGACAAAATCCTGCATATCGGGCTTGAAGGTGCGCACCGTGCCCACCAGCGTGGCGCTTCCAGGCACCACGCTCATTGCGCCCATGTCGCCTGCACGCATGGCGCACAGGCTGATCACCACGTTGTCCATGGCCTTGACATTGCGCGACACAATGCTTTGCACGGCGGTGATGATGTGCGCCGCCACCAAAATCGGGTCCACTGTCAGGTAGGCATGCGCGCCATGCCCGCCCTTGCCGGTAATCTCAATCGTGATGCGGTCGGCCGCCGCCATCATCGGGCCGGCATTGATGCCGATGGTGCCGGGCTGCATGGCGGGCCAGTTGTGCATGGCATAAATTGCCTGGACCGGAAAACGCGCGAACAAACCCTCGCGGATCATGGCCTGCGCCCCGCCCCGCCCTTCTTCTGCCGGCTGGAACACCAGCACGGCATCGCCGGCAAAATTTCGCGTTTCGGCCAGGTAACGCGCCGCGCCCACCAGCATGGTGGTGTGGCCATCATGCCCGCAGCCATGCATCAGGCCGGGCTTGGCCGATTTCCAGTCAAATTCGTTGTGTTCGGTCATCGGCAGCGCATCCATGTCGGCGCGCAGGCCGACCATGGGCCTTGAAGGGTGGGCACTGACAGGGCGTTTCCCCTTGATCACCGCCACGACACCGGTTTTTCCAATGCCGGTATGCACTTCGTCCACCCCGCATAATTTAAGCGCCTGGACGACCCGGCTGGCGGTGTACACCTCTTCGAATCCCAGTTCCGGATGCGCGTGCAGGTCGCGGCGAAAAGCGGTTAGCTCGGGGTGGAAGCGGGCGATCTGGGCAAAGGCGCGGCCATTTACGTGCAACGGGCGTGGCCGGACCAGGGGTACCGAACCGGGTATTTCCGCCGGCAGCGGCGACAGGGGGTTTTGTAAAACAACCGGATTGCGCATGTCTGTGTGGTCCTGATTTCAGCAAGTGGTAAAGACCAGGGCGAAACTTGGGTGTCGTGCACCTCAGGGCGCCAAAGTCGGCCGTTTGTGGGGACAAACCACAGCACAGGTGCAGTTGCAGGCGATTGATTAACTGCACCCACCTAGCAGGCAGCACCACGACCTCCTTGGAAACACCTTTCGCCTACAGGCAAGCCATAAAAAAACCCCACTGTGTCGCCACGGTGGGGTTTTGTTTTCTGTATTAACCACTAGCTTGCGCTAGCTGAAAATTAGAACGAGTGGCGAACACCCAGACCGTAGGTCGTGGTTTCGGTTTGAGCAACAGTGTTGAGCGCTGCAGCGGCTGTAGGGATAAAAGCCTTTGTGTTCTGAGCGCCAGCGTACAAGCGGGTGCGCTTGGACAAATCGTAAGTACCCAGGATGGAGTAACCCTTGCCAGTGCGCTCAATGCCCAGGCCTTCGCTCTTGGAACGGGCGTAGCCGGCGGAAATGGCAGCAGCACCGAATGGAACCGACACGCCAATCTGGCCTTCCTTGTCTTTCAGCACGTTGTTCTTGACCGTGTTGTAGCTGGCAGTCAGTTTAGCCACGCCAAGGTCGTAAGAACCGGCAACCAAGTTGTACTTGTTCTTGTCCTGGGCACCAGCGACAGCAGCCAATTTTTCCTGCTGGTAGGCGTAACCAACCAGGATAGGGCCATTAGCGTACTTGATGTGAACACTGGCGTTGTCAGTTGCGTCGCCATTCACGTTGCCAGCTACATTTTTGTTTTCGCCGAAACCGTAAACCACTGCACCGCTGAAGCCGCCGAAGCTTGGCGAGGTGTAGGCAATCGAATTGTTGGCACGGCTGGTGTAGTCTTGAATGCCGTTGGCAGCAACACCACCATTGGCGGCACCAGAGCCATTGCGTGCGTTGAAGGTGAACGCATCGTAGTTCTGGTTGGTTGCGCCTTGCAGGTTGTCATACGCAGTGTACTGACGACCCAGGGACACGGTACCGAAATTGCTTTGCAGGCCAACGAAGGCTTGACGACCAAACAACTGGCCCTGTTGGGCAGAAACGCCGGTGTCAAGGCTGAAACCGCTTTCCAGTTGGAAAATGGCCTTCATGCCGCCGCCGAGGTCTTCAGCGCCTTTCAGGCCCCAACGCGAACCGTTGACACCTGAAGTGTTCACAGCAGTTTGACGCTGGCCAACGCCACCAACTTCAGTCTTGTTGCTGCCAACATAAGCGTCAGCGATGCCGTACAGGGTCACAGACGATTGGGCCATTGCGGCGCCAGAAGCAGCCAATACAGCCAGGGCGATGAGTGATTTTTTCATTGAGAATTTCTCCAAGGTTAAACATAGGGCTCCGGCAAGAGGACTGCCCAATGCTTTCGCATTTGCAACTCCACAGAGACCCGGGCCAACCCCCTTTCGGGAAGTTGTTTCTATTGCACCAGAATGAACCCTGATTCGCAAAGAAATGCGTCATAAAAGCGCTTTTATGTTGCACTGAAACGACAAACAAGGTACTCCATGAAGTAAAAACAACGATATCGGCATTGCTCTATTTTTTCTACAAATTTCAGAATTTAAAAAAGGAGCGGCAAAAGAAAAAGCCGCTCCTGGTTTCCCTTGGTGCGGCTTGTCAAGAATTTACACTTCTGGCCCTAGGCCAGATTTGGCTTAGAACGTGTGGCGAACGCCAACGGCATAAATGCGAATCTTGTTCTCTGCTGTCAGTGCGTAAGCATTCTGCTTGGAATCTTGCGCACCGACATACAAGTTGGTGCGCTTGGACAGGGCATACAGACCCGCCACGCCAAAGCCCTTGCGGGTAATTTCAGGACCGCCAGCCAGTTGGGTGTCTTTCGAATGCGCATAGCCACCCGAAAGCGTCACGGCGGTGCTGACAGGCACGTCAAGACCAATTTGATATTCGGTCGATTTGGCGACTGCCAGACCGTAAGGATTTGCACCATCCTTGACACGACCCAACGCACCGAGCAGCTTGACGACGCCAAGGTCATACGAACCATTCACTTGGGTGTACTTGGTAGCCACGGTAGAGCCGTTGGCCTTTTCGGTTTGATACGACACGGCTGCAGCAACTGGGCCAGCAGCATAGGCAACGTTCACACCGGCAATCTTGCCTGCAGAATTTTCCAGGGTCTTGTTTTCACCGAAGCTGTACACGCCTGCAGCAGAGAAACCACCAAAGCTTGGGGTTGCGTAATAAATCGAATTGCCCGGACGGTCGTTGTAGTTGTTGCTGGCCCAAACGTTGGCTGCAGGCGCAAAAATGTTGGCATCAAACGCAGCAGCGCCGGAGCCTTTGACCATGTCAAATGGCGTCCACATTTTGCCCAGTTTGACCTCGCCAAAGCCGCCCGACAGGCCAACCCATGACTGACGACCGAAAATCGCGGTTGAATTTGCACCGGTATAAGGGTTGGTGTAGCTGTTGGCCACACCTGTGCTTGGGTCAAAGCCGGCTTCCAGCACAAAGTTGGCTTTCAAGCCACCGCCAAGGTCTTCGGATCCCTTCAGACCAAAACGGCTGGTGTTCAACGCGCCGCCTGAGCCGCCTGCAGGGCTGGCCAAGTTGATACCGGTCTGGCTCAGACCGTTAATTTTTTGATTACCGACATAAGCATCGACCAAACCATACAGAGTCACATTGGACTGCGCTGATGCAACGCCGGAAGCGGCAAGAACAGCCAAAACGATCAAATTCTTTTTCATTAAAAACCCCAAAAAGTGAAAACAAAAACTGGTTCCCCAACACCGCTTAGGAGCCTTGTGGTTAACCCTTGGGTCTATTTAAACAAACCGTCACATTTATGGCAAAGCTTTTGAAGCAAAAACCACTTACGTGTTTTGTCTGTTGGGTACAGGCAACAGTTCCCATAAACCGGACAACGCTATTTTTAGATTTCATTCTTTAGCAAAAGCCATGCCAACGCTTTCCTTCATTTATAGAGTTTTCGTTCCCTGTGACTGCAGGAGAGAAAAAGTAGCACGTGAGTTTTCCATCGTTGTGAAGTCGCGTTTTTACAACGATCATTCAAAGTAATTGCTTTAGAACCTACTTTTTAAAGGCCTTGAGCAATTACAAAACCTCTGCCTTGCAATTGGGTTGTTTATTACTGATCACGACGGAGGGCAACCATAAAAGTGGCTTGCGCGCGGCAAGTCCCAACGGTTTAAGCATTTAAAACCCAGGGTTTCCACCTGTCCCAAAAGTGATACCTCCTCGTGAAAACGCTCTTTACGAGTTTTTTTTCCGCCCTTAATCTTTGGCATGCCTAGACCGCTGGCACAGTGGCAGCGCATTAGAAAACTTCTCTTTACTCAACTAAAAATTCTGGAGACTTGATGAAAAAACTTACTTTCGTTGCTGCTGCTGTATTGGGGCTTTTGTCTGCTTCTGCCGTTATGGCACAAAGCTCGGTCACGCTCTACGGCATCGTTGATGCTGCAGTGACCCACACAACAAAACAGGTCGGCGGCTCGCGGACCGGCGTTGATGCGGGCCAACTGGCTACGTCGCGCTGGGGCATGCGTGGCACCGAAGACTTGGGCGGCGGACTAAAAGCCAATTTCGCGCTGGAAAGCACGTTGATCAACGATACGGGCGCAGGTGGTTTGGGCTTTGGTGGCAACACCACCGTGGCCGGCAATACAGTGGGCAATGCGGCCGGCAGCACAACGTCTCTTTTTGACCGTCAAGCCATAATTGGTCTTTCGGGTGGGTTTGGCGCTATTACCTTGGGCCGTCAAAACATCCTGGGCGTGGACTCTATCGGCCTGGCAGACCCCCTCAGCTTGGCGCAGCCCGCCATCAACCCGAACGTCGCATTCAGCGCATTGAACTCAGGCGCTTTTTACAGCTCCTTTGGCACCAATGACGGCGGTGCTGCACTCCGTCAAAACAACTCGATCAGGTATGCGACGCCCGTCATGTCCGGTTTTGGCGGCGCCCTGATGCACGGCTTCGGCGAGCAGCCAGGCAACGCATCGGCCAACACCTACTCGGGTGTTTCCGGCTTCTTTTCTGATGGCAAGTCAGGCGTTGCACTGGCTTACGCCAAATTAAAAAATCGCACCGATAACTCCACGCTAACGCTGTGGGGCGGTGGCGCGAAATACGCGGTGACCCCGGCGCTCACACTGCGTGCGACCTATGCACAAAACGAAGTGGACACCACCAATCGTAAAATCGCAGTGATTGGTGCGGGCGTGGATTTCCTGGTGATGCCAGCGTTGACGCTGACCGGCGCTGTCTACAACACGAAGAATTCGGGCAACGTTGACGGCAAAGCCAACCAGTATGTCGGGCTAGCCAAGTACGCGCTGAGCAAGCGCACCAACCTGTACACGATTTTCACCCATGCCAAAGCAGGTTCGGCTGCCGCAAAGGATACCGCCCTCGGCCTAATCACGACAGTTGGTAACGACAGTGCGAACCGCCTGTCCGTGGGCGTGTTGCACGTGTTCTAAGTTGCACGGCTGAAATTAGCCTGCCGGGCCAACCCGGACACGGCGAAAAAGCCCCCAGACGTTTTGGCGTCTGGGGGCTTTTTTATGCGTTGTTGCCTTTGCAACCGTTGACGATACGATAAGAAGTAAACGTAGCCGCCTGAGAATTCGTCCGAATAAAGTTTCGAGCTCTTTCGCTTCAAGCGCTACTGCTTTACCGACTTTTCAGGAATCCGTTATGACCACTGCCGTTGACACCGTTATCAATGCTGCCGACAGCGCACTGCGCACGCTATTCGCCAAACCCCACGCCAGCCGCGTGTGCCCCACCGTCAGCAACCAAATGACCGAGCTGAGCGGGTCTGACAAAGCTCTCTCAGGCGCACTGATGCGGGTCAACCACGTCGGTGAGGTGTGCGCACAGGCCCTGTATGCGGCGCAGGCGCTGGGCACGCGCGACCCGGTGCTGCGCAAGCATTTCCTGGATGCCAGCCGGGAAGAAGGCGACCACCTGGCCTGGACCAGGAGCCGGCTGGACGAACTGGGCGCGCGCCCTTCCCTGCTCAACCCCCTGTGGTACGCCGGCGCTTTTGGACTGGGCCTGTTGGCCAGCCGCTTGGGAGACCGGTTAAGCCTGGGTTTTGTCGTGGAGACCGAGCGTCAGGTCGAAGCCCACCTGGCCAGCCACCTGGCGCATTTGCCAGAGGGCGACCATGCATCGCGTGCCATCGTGGCGCAGATGAAGGACGATGAAGCGCAACATGCCAAGGCGGCTGAAAATGCGGGGGCTTTGCAGTTGCCTGCGCCGGTGAGGTTGATGATGCGGTCTGCTGCCAAGGTCATGACGACCATTGCGCACCGGATTTAACGCCCGACCCGTTCAAGCGTCTTGAAGCTCAAAACTGGTGGTGATGTCTGCCGTTTTGCCCAGCATGATGGTGGCGGAGCAGTATTTTTCGTGGCTCATGGCAATGGCCCGCTCCACTGCACTGGCCGTTAGATGGCGGCCGGTCACGACAAAATGCATGTGGATTTTGGTGAATATCTTGGGGTCGACGGGTGCCCGTTCAGAGGTGAGCTTCACCGTGCAGCCCTGCACATCATGTCGGCCGCGCTTGAGGATCAGCACGACGTCGTAAGCCGTGCATCCGCCGGCGCCGGCCAGCACGGTTTCCATGGGGCGGGGCGCGAGGTTGGCACCGCCGTTTTCAGGCTTGGCGGCGTCGGGCGCACCATCCATCAGCAGCGTATGGCCGCTGCCGGTTTCAGCCAGAAAAGTCATGGCAGACTTTGACCCATTGAGGTTGTTGTTGCCGGTCCAGCTCACTGTGCATTCCATAACTGCCATTTCCTTGTGCAAGATGATTGATGGTGCCGAGCGTACCCGTATTCACCGCACGGCCGGACAAACGGCCGCTTTGTAGGTAAAAACCCCTAAACCACGTAATTGTTCCGGTTTTCCCATGATTGATGGTGCAGTGCAGCATACCCTCCGCTATACTGAAATCATCGCATCAGTAAATGCCGTTGCCACCAACCCGCTTTACTTTTGCACTGGTTGTCTCCTCCACCTCCTCAAAGGGTGGATTTACAGGCCCAGACCGCAAGGTCTGGGCCTTTTTTTCTTGCGCCTATGATCCTCAGGCTCAGCTGCGAGAAAAAGAACATGCCCTCTGCCAAAAAATCACTCTCCGGGGCTGCGTCCAGCACGGTCGCTCCGCGCCCTCTCCAGAAGCCGGTCAAAGTCACTAGCACCTCCCCGGTACCCGCCCTGACCCCTGCGGACTACCTGAAGAAAATCCTGACGGCACGGGTTTACGACGTGGCGGTGGAGTCCGCGCTGGAGCCGGCCAAAAACCTGAGCCAGCGCTTGAACAACACGGTGCTGCTCAAGCGCGAGGACCAGCAGCCGGTGTTCAGCTTCAAGCTGCGCGGCGCCTACAACAAGATGGCCCACCTGAGCGCGGCCCAGCTCAAGAAGGGCGTGATCTGCGCCTCGGCGGGCAACCATGCCCAGGGCGTGGCCATGAGCGCGCAAAAGCTTGGCAGCCGCGCGGTCATCGTCATGCCGACCACCACGCCGCAGCTCAAGATCGACGCGGTCAAGGGCTGGGGCGGCGAGGTGGTGCTGCATGGCGACAGCTATTCGGACGCCTATGCGCATTCGGTGGCGTTGCAACAGCAGCATGGCCTGACGTTCGTGCATCCGTTTGACGACCCCGACGTGATTGCCGGCCAGGGCACGATTGCCATGGAAATCTTGCGCCAGCTGCAAACCCTGGGTTCGCGCCGGCTCGATGCGGTGTTTGTCGCCATCGGCGGCGGCGGGCTGATTTCAGGCGTGGCCAACTACATCAAGGCCGTGCGGCCCGAGATCAAGGTCATCGGCGTGCAGATGAACGACTCCGACGCCATGATCCGGTCGGTGCAGGCCCAGGCACGCGTCACGCTGTCCGACGTGGGGCTTTTTTCTGACGGCACGGCGGTCAAGCTCGTGGGCGAGGAAACCTTTCGCATCAGCCGCGAACTGGTGGACGAGTTCATGACGGTCGATACCGACGCGGTGTGCGCCGCCATCAAGGATGTGTTTGTCGATACCCGCAGCATCGTCGAGCCGGCCGGCGCGCTGGCCGTGGCCGCCATCAAGCAGTACGTCGCCACGAACAAGACCCAGGGCGAAACCTACGCCGCCATCTTGTGCGGCGCCAACATGAACTTTGACCGCCTGCGCTTTGTCGCCGAGCGCGCCGAGGTCGGCGAGGAGCGCGAGGCGCTGTTCGCGGTGTCGATTCCCGAGGAACGCGGCAGCTTTCGCCGGTTTTGCGAGCTGATTGCCGCCTTGCCCGGCGGGCCGCGCAGCGTGACCGAGTTCAACTACCGCATCAACGACCAGGCGATGGCCCATGTTTTTGTGGGCCTGACGACTTCGGTCCACGGCGAAAGCAGCCAGATTGCCGAAGAGTTCAACCGCCATGGCTTCAAGGCGCTAGACCTCACGCACGACGAGCTGGCCAAGGAACACATTCGCCACATGGTGGGCGGGCACAGCGCGCAATCGAAAGACGAACGCCTGCTGCGGTTTATTTTTCCCGAGCGGCCCGGCGCGCTGATGAAGTTCCTGAGCCTGATGCGGCCGGGCTGGAATATCTCGCTGTTCCATTACCGCAACCAGGGCGCCGACTACGGCCGCATCCTGGTCGGCCTGCAGGTGCCCCAAGCCGACCACGATGCTTTTCAGGAATTCCTGGACACCCTGGGCTACCCGCACGTGGAAGAAACCGGCAATCCGGTGTACCGGCTGTTTTTGCAGAGCTGAGCCGCATGCAGCCCTCCAACCCGAAACCCGACACGTCGCAGTGCCCGCGCTGCGGTGCCGGCCTGCGCTGCGGCAGGGTGGCGGGCGATGCCGGATGCTGGTGCCAGCAGCTGCCGCACGTGATGCCCGTTCCTTCTTCGCCGCTGCAAGGCAGCACAGAAACCTGCTTTTGCCCTGCCTGCCTGAGAAAAATAACCGATGAACGACAAGACCCGTTTCCACCTGCCCGCCATTGACGCGACCGCCGACGCGTCGCTGCAAGCCAGGCTGCAGCGCAAGATCGACCACAAGACCAAGCCGCTGGGCGCGCTGGGCCGGCTGGAAGGGCTGGCGCTGCAACTGGGCCTGATCCAGCGCAGCGAATCGCCTTCGCTGCGGCAGCCGCAAATCGTGGTGTTCGCAGCCGACCACGGCATTGCGGCCGAAGGCGTGTCGGCCTACCCGCAGGCGGTGACGGTGCAGATGGTCGGCAACATGCTGGCCGGTGGCGCGGCCATCAATGTTTTTGCCCGCCAGCACGGATTTGCGCTGCAGGTGGTCGATGCCGGCGTAGCCGCCGAGTTGCCCGCCCACCCCCAACTGCAACTGCGAAAAATGGCGCACGGAACCCAAAACAGCAGCCGGGAAGCTGCCATGTCCCGCACCGATGCACAGGCGGCGCTGGCGGCGGGCATGCAGGTGGCGGCGGCGCTGCCGGGCAACGTGCTGGCCTTGGGCGAGATGGGCATTGCCAACACCTCTGCGGCGGCGCTGCTGCTGGCCCGGCTGGCAGGCGTCGGCATTCAGGACGCCACCGGGCGAGGCACCGGGCTGGACAACGCGCAGTGGCTGCACAAGCAGTCGGTGCTGGCGTGCGCCTTGCTGCGGCACCCAGCAACCATACCCTTGGATGCCGTCGGCGAACTGGCGGCGCTGGGCGGTTTTGAAATCGCCATGATGGCCGGCGCCATGCTGCAGGCGGCCAGCGAGCGCCGGGTGGTGCTGGTCGATGGCTTCATTGCCGGCGCAGCCGCCCTGGTGGCGCAGGCACTGGCGCCGAATGTGCGCGACTACCTGGTGTTTTGCCACCTATCGGCTGAACACGGCCACCGCCTGCTGCTGTCGCACCTGCAAGCCCGGCCTTTGCTGGAACTCGATCTGCGGCTGGGTGAAGGCACCGGCGCGCTGCTGGCCTGGCCCCTGGTGCAATCGGCAGCGAATTTTCTGAGCGAGATGGCCAGTTTCGAGTCGGCCGGCGTGAGCGACAAATAGCGCGTTCAAGCAAACTTCCAATGCTCCGGTTCATTCGCCACTACCTGCTCGCCGTCCAGTTCTTCACCCGCATCCCGATCACCGGGCGCCTGGCCGAATGGGTGGGCTACAGCCCCGGCATGCTGCGTGCCAGCGCTGCGCACCTGCCGGGCGTCGGCGTGGTGGTGGGCGGCGCGGCAGCGGGCCTGTTTGCGCTGCTGCTGTGGCTGCTGCCGGACACCCCGTTCGCGCCGCTGGTGGCTGCGGCTTTTTCGACGGTGGCCACGGTCTGGCTCACGGGCGGCTTTCACGAAGATGGCCTGGCCGACGTGGCCGACGGCCTGGGCGGCAGTTACGACCGCGACCGGGCGCTGGAGATCATGAAGGATTCGCGCGTCGGGGCCTTTGGTGCCATGGCGCTGGTGCTGGCGCTGCTGTGCAAGGTGGCGCTGCTGGCGCTGCTCGGGTCCGTCGAAGTGCTTGCCGAGGCCGGGGAAACGCCGGCCTTTGGCGGGGGGTATGCCTGCGCGGCGCTGTGGCTGGGCCACATCGTTTCGCGCACCTTGCCGCTGGTGATGATCCGGCTGCTCCCGCATGTGGGCAACACCGCGACTTCCAAGTCCAAACCGCTGGCCGACCAGATATCGGCCTCTGCGGTGGCGGTGGGGTTTTTATGGTGTTTCGGCGCGCTTGCGCTTGCCAGCTATGCACTTGATGCTATCAATTTAATGTTCGCTTGCGGCTTGTCGCTGCTGGCGCTGCTGGGGCTGCTGCGCTTTTTCAGGCGCCGCCTGCAGGGTTTCACCGGCGACTGCCTGGGCTGCACGCAGCAGGTGTGCGAAATCGCCTTTTACCTGGGGCTGGCGCTGAGCCTCTGAACGCCATGAAGCTCTGGCTGGTCCGGCATGCGCAGCCCCTGGTGGAGCCCGGCATTTGCTATGGCCGGATGGATGTCCGGGCCGATGCATTGGCCACGGCAGAATGCGCCGGGCAACTCGCGGCGCTGCTGCCCACGGGGTTGCGCGTTGTCACCTCGCCGCTACAAAGATGTGAGCAGCTGGCACAGGCTCTGTATGCGCAAAGACCAGATATGGCTTATAAAACCGACACCCGGCTGCAGGAAATGGATTTTGGCCAATGGGAAGGCCAGGCCTGGGAAGCCCTGGACCGCGGCGAACTGGAGGCCTGGACCACCGGCTTTGCGGACTACCACGCAGGCAGCGACGGCGAAAGCGTGACGGCGTTCATGGCCCGGGTCGCTTCGGCTTTCGATGCGCTGGTTGACAACAACACCGACACCGTGTGGATCACCCATGCCGGGGTGATTCGCGCCGTGGCGCTGCTGGCGCAAGGCATCCGGTGTATCGCACAGGCTAGCGAGTGGCCGCTGGACGCGCCGAAGTATGGACAATGGCAGCTATTGGACCTGTGATTCCTTTTTAAATCTCCAGCGAGAGGCCGGTGCATGTCAGCAAGTCTTGAAGGTCAGCTCGTGGTGGCGATTTCCTCACGCGCCTTGTTTGATTTCGAGGAAGAAAACGAGGTGTTTGAAACCGGCTTTGCGCAGGACCCGTTGCTGCCCGCATCGCCCGCGCCGCCAGGCGTGAAGAAAGACGCCGCCTACATGCAGCTGCAGCTGGAGCGGCTCGATGTGCCGGCCCGGCCAGGCGTGGCGTTTTCACTGGTCAAGAAGCTGCTGGCCTTCAACGATGCGCCCGAAAGCGCCGAAGAAGCCGCCAGCCCGGCCCTGCCCCGTCAGCGGGTCGAGGTGGTGATCCTGTCGCGCAACGACCCGGTGTCGGGCATGCGGGTGTTTCGCTCGGCGCAGCATTACGGTTTGAAGATCCAGCGCGGCGCCTTCACCCGGGGCGCGCCGCCCTGGCGCTACCTCAAGCCGCTCAACGCCAACCTGTTTTTATCCACCCACCTGAGCGATGTGCGGGCGGCCCTGGCCGCGGGCGTGCCGGCCGCGCAGGTCTACCCGCAATCGGCCCGGGCCAGCGAGGCGCACCCGCATGAAGTGCGGATTGCCTTTGACGGCGATGCGGTGCTGTTTTCGGACGAGGCAGAAATGGTCTTTCAGGCCCAGGGCCTGCATGCTTTTCAGGCGCATGAACGCGACAAGGCCGCGCAGCCGCTGCTGGCCGGGCCGTTCAAGCCGCTGCTGGAGGCTTTGCAGCGGCTGCAGCAGGCCGGCACCTCGCGCATGCGCATCCGCACGGCGCTGGTCACCGCGCGCAGCGCCCCGGCCGACGAACGCGCCCTGCGCACGCTGATGAACTGGAACATCGAGGTCGATGAAGCGATGTTCCTCGGCGGCCTGGCCAAGGGCGAGTTCCTGCGCGAATTCGAACCCGATTTTTTCTTTGACGACCAGACCGGCCATGTCAACGCGGCCTCGCAGCATGTGCCTTCGGGCCATGTCGCCAGCGGCATCGCCAACCCCTTGCTGTGAATTTTTTTTAGAAGCACCTGAATGACCCTGCCTGCACGCATCGCCGAAAAGTTCGGCAATTTCAAACACTTTGCCAGCCGGGTCTGGGCTTTGTCGGCGCCCTACTTTCGCTCGGAGGACAAATGGAAGGCGCGCGGCCTGCTGGCGGCCATCGTGCTGCTGAACCTGGGCGCGGTCTACATGCTGGTGCTGCTCAACGAGTGGAACCGGGTGTTCTACGACGCACTGCAGAACAAGGACGCCGCCGTGTTCTGGACGCAGCTGGGGCGCTTCACCTACCTGGCGTTCGCCTTCATCATCATCGCCGTCTACCGCTTCTACCTGACGCAGTTGCTGGAGGTGCGCTGGCGCGCCTGGATGACGGCGCATTACCTGCAGCGCTGGCTGAACGACCATGCGTTTTACAAGATGGAGCTGGCGCGCTTCACCGGCGAGGGCAAAGCCAGCGCGGGCACGTCCGACAACCCCGACCAGCGCATCCAGGAAGACATCAACCTGTTCACCACCTACAGCATCTCGCTGAGCATGGGCCTGCTGAACGCGGTGGTCACGCTGGTGAGCTTTGTCGGCATCCTGTGGTCGCTGTCGGGCGCATTTGCCTTCACCCTGGGGGGCACCAGCTACAGCATTCCAGGCTTCATGGTCTGGATGGCGGTGCTGTACTGCGTGGTCGGCAGCGTCATCACGCACTACATCGGCCGGCCGCAGATACGGCTCAATTTTCAGCAGCAAAAGGTCGAGGCCGACTTTCGCCACCACATGGTGCGCGTGCGCGAGTACAGCGAGTCGATTGCGCTGGACAAGGGCGAGGCGGTGGAGCGCGCGCAGCTCGACACGCGCTTTGCCGCCGTGCTGGCCAACTACCTGCAACTCATCAAGAAACAAAAAAACCTGGTCTGGTTCACCAACTTCTTTGGCCAGGCGGCGGTGGTGTTTCCGTTCATCGTGGCGGCGCCGCGCTTTTTCAGCGGCGCCATCCAGCTGGGCCAGCTGATGCAGATTTCGTCGGCCTTCGGCCGGGTGCAGGATTCGCTGAGCTGGCTGGTGGACAACTACAGCGCCCTGGCTGCCTGGCGCGCCACCACCGACCGCCTGACCAGCTTTGAAGACAATATAAGTGCCGTGGCGCAGCAGGGACGAACACAGCGAGCTATAAATTTAATAGCAAATGAAACCCGCCCGCTGGCGCACGGCGCGCTGGCGGTGAGCGGCCTGTCGTTGAACCTGCCCAATGGCGCGAGCCTGCTCAGCGGCTTGTCGCTGCGGGCCGACCCAGGCGACAGCGTGTTGCTCAAGGGTCCGTCGGGCAGCGGCAAGTCAACGCTGTTCCGCGCGCTGGCCGGCATCTGGCCGTTTGCCACCGGCCAGACGCAGCTGCCGGCAGACGCCATGTTCATTCCGCAGCGCCCCTACTTTCCCGATGGCAGCTTGCGCGATGCGCTGGCCTACCCGCAGCCGGCCGCGCAGTACGACGATGCGGCGCTCCAGCAGGCGCTGCTTGATGCGCTGCTGCCGCAACTGGCCGGCCGACTCGACGATGAAGACGCCTGGAGCCAGAAGCTGTCGGGCGGCGAGCAGCAAAGGCTGGCGATTGCCCGGGTGCTGCTGAAGAAACCGCGCTGGATCTTTGCCGACGAAGCCACCAGCGCGCTGGACGAGGCCGCCGAGCAAACGCTGTACGCCCGGCTGCTGGCCAGTGTCAAATCGGCCGGAGGCAGCCTGGTGTCGATTGCCCACCGGCCGAGCGTGGCGGCTTTCCATGGCAAGCGCTGGGAACTGGAGCCCTTGCCGCAGGGCGCACCCGCCTTGTACCGGGTGCGTGAATCCACTGACGGCAGCCCGTCCGAAAAACCCTGAAAATGGCCCGCCATGCCTGAAGAAGCCTCGCCACTCCCCCCGGTCGCTGAAACCGCCAGCCTTTCGCCCTGGGGGCCGATCAAGCACCCGGTGTTCCGCATGCTGTGGACTGTCTGGCTGACGGCCAACATCTGCATGTGGATGAACGACGTGGCCGCCGCCTGGCTGATGACGTCGATGACCAGCACGCCGCTGTGGGTGGCGCTGGTGCAGTCGGCCTCGACGCTGCCGGTGTTTTTGCTCGGGCTGCCCAGCGGCGCGCTGGCCGACATCCTGGACCGGCGGCGCTATTTTCTAATGACGCAGTTCTGGGTGGCCGGCGTGGCCACACTGCTGTGCATTGCCGTGCTGCTGGACATCATGACGCCGCCCCTGCTGCTGGCGCTGACCTTTGCCAACGGCATCGGCCTGGCGATGCGCTGGCCGGTGTTTTCCGCCATCGTCCCCGAACTGGTGCCGCGCAGCCAGCTGCCGGCGGCGCTGGCGCTGAACGGCATCTCGATGAACGCCTCGCGCATTATCGGGCCACTGGTGGCCGGCGCCTTGATCGCCAGTGCCGGCACCGCGTACGTGTTCGTGCTGAACGCCACGCTGTCGGTTGTTTCGGGCTTTGTCATCATGCGCTGGCAGCGTGCGCATGTGCCCAGCCCGCTGGGCCGCGAAAAATTGCTCAGCGCCATGCGGGTCGGGCTGCAGTTCGTCAGCCAGTCGTCGCGGCTGCGGGCGGTGCTGCTGCGCATCTCGCTGTTCTTTTTGCATTCGACCGCCTTGCTGGCGCTGCTGCCGCTGGTGGCGCGCGGCCTGCAGGGCGGCGATGCGGGCACTTTCACGCTGCTGCTGGCGTCGATGGGGTCGGGCGCCATCGTCGCCGCGCTGTTTCTGCCGCGCCTGCGCCAGATGATGAGCCGCGACACGCTGGTGCTGCGTTCGGTCCTGCTGCAGTCGGTGTCCACCGCCGTCATGGCCGTGGCGCCGAACCTCTACGTTGCCGTGCTGGCC